>JGI25910J50241_10000201_pt1 | contig 19018 bp, 17 predicted proteins | sample LauGreSBDMM110SN_3_FD_50241 | JGI IMG/M metagenome (IMG submission 50241) | reverse complement strand
AGTGGGCCAATTGTCATTGGCCAAGCATGCGAATTTGATTACTCTGGCACTCAAGCATGTCGAGTATTACGAAGTGAGGGGATTCGAGTTATTTTAATAAACTCAAATCCCGCAACAATTATGACCGATCCCGAGTTTGCAGATGCCACCTATATTGAACCGATTACCCCTGAGGTAATTGAGAAGATCTTAGAAAAAGAGAGGCCAAGTGCAGTACTAGCAACTCTGGGTGGGCAAACTGCGCTCAATGCCGCAATGCAATTACATGAGCGAGGCTCATTTGAAAAGTATGGAACAAAATTAATTGGCGCAGATATTGATGCGATCAAACGTGGTGAGGATCGCGAGATATTTAAGAAGATTGTTGAAAGTATTGGCGGGCAATCTGCTAAATCAAAGATCTGTCACTCTATGGATGAATGTTTAGCNGCAGCTGTTGAGCTTAANTATCCAGTTGTTGTNAGACCATCTTTTACGATGGGNGGCCTNGGCTCTGGAATTGCATATAACGAGGCAGATTTACAACAGATTGCCGGTGCAGGACTGCGNCATAGTCCAACAACTGAAGTTTTGCTTGAAGAATCAATTATTGGTTGGAAAGAGTATGAGCTAGAGGTAATGCGCGATCACAAAGACAATGTTGTNATTGTGTGTAGCATTGAAAATATCGATCCAATGGGTGTGCATACTGGTGATTCAATAACAGTAGCACCGGCTATGACATTAACCGATGTTGAGTATCAAAAATTGCGGGATCTTTCGATAGATATTATTAGGGCAGTTGGTGTGGCAACCGGGGGCTGCAACATTCAATTTGCAGTAAACCCACAAGATGGCCGCATTATTGTAATTGAAATGAACCCACGAGTTTCTAGATCTTCAGCTCTTGCATCAAAGGCAACCGGCTTTCCAATTGCAAAGATTGCAACGAAATTAGCAATTGGTTATACATTAGATGAGATTGATAATGATATTACTAAATCAACACCTGCCTCCTTTGAGCCATCACTTGATTATGTGGTTGTTAAGGTTCCAAGATTTGCATTTGAGAAGTTTGCAGAAGCAGATCCGAGATTGACCACCACGATGAAGAGTGTGGGCGAGGCAATGGCAATTGGGCGAAGTTTTCCAGAAGCGCTACAAAAAGCACTTAGATCACTTGAAAAAGTTGGGGCTAGCTTTACTTGGAGTGGGGGCAATCTAGTAAATCTAATGAAGCAGATTGGTACTCCGACTGAGTTTCGACTACAACAGGTGCAACTAGCGATGCATTTGGGTGCGACCGTGGCGCAGGTCTATGAAATAACTAAAATTGATCCTTGGTTTTTAGAGCAAATTAATCTAATAAATCAAGAGGCAAAAGAATTGATAAATCAACCAGAGTTAAGTAGAGAGGTACTTAGATCTGCAAAACAAATGGGTTTTTCTGACTCTCAAATTGCACTTCTACGTAATGTTACTGAAGATCAAATTAGAGAAGAGCGTACTAAACTTGCTTTACATCCTGTTTATAAAACTGTAGATACCTGTGCTGGTGAGTTTGCCGCACTTACTCCTTATTATTACTCATCCTATGATGAGCAGAGTGAGGTGTTAACCCGAACTAAAGAAGCGGTAATCATTCTTGGTAGTGGACCAAATCGAATTGGGCAAGGCATAGAGTTTGATTACTCATGTGTGCATGCATCTTTTGCGCTACAAAAGGCAGGTTATGAAACAATTATGATTAACTGTAATCCTGAGACAGTTTCTACAGATTATGACACTTCAGATCGGCTTTATTTTGAGCCACTAACCTTTGAAGATGTACTTGAGGTAATTGAAGCCGAGAAAGCAGCTGGCCCAGTTCTAGGTGTAATTGCGCAACTTGGTGGTCAAACACCACTTGGCCTAGCCAGGCAGTTAATGCAATCTGGTGTACAGATTTTAGGAACTTCACCAGATGCTATTGATTTAGCAGAGGAGAGGGGAGCATTTGCACTACTTTTGAAGTCAAATAATTTATTAGCACCAAAGTTCGGCATGGCTAACTCTTATGAAGAAGCAGCAAAAATTGCAAAGGATATTAGCTACCCAGTACTGGTTCGTCCATCATATGTCTTAGGTGGTCGGGGCATGGAGATTGTCTATGATGAACAATCACTACGCGGCTTTATTGATAAAGCAACTGCCATAACGCCAAACCATCCAGTTCTAATAGATAAGTTTCTTGATGATGCAATTGAAATTGATGTTGATGCCTTATTTGATGGAGATGAACTGTATTTAGCGGGCGTGATGGAGCATATTGAGGAGGCTGGTGTTCACTCAGGTGATTCAGCCTGTGTATTACCAAGCATCTCACTATCTAAGGAGCAGCTAAGTGAGATTCGAATAGCAACTGAGAAAATTGCCAAGAGCATAGGTGTGCGTGGCTTGTTAAATATTCAATTTGCAATCAGCGGAAACCCGCCGCAGCTATATGTTTTAGAAGCTAACCCCCGAGCCTCTCGAACTGTGCCATTTGTGGCAAAGGCAACTGGTATTGCGCTATCTAAGGCAGCTGCTTTGATTGCAACAAATATTAGTATTGGCCAGCTTCGTAGTGATGGAATTTTGCCTAAGCATGGAGATGGAATTGCAAATGGTGTATCAGTTAAAGAGGCGGTACTACCATTTAATCGCTTCCGTAGATTAGATGGCACTGGCGTCGACTCAGTTCTTGGGCCGGAGATGAAATCAACAGGGGAGGTAATGGGGATAGCAAATAACTTTGGCTTAGCCTTTGCTAAAAGCCAGACTGCAGCCTTTGGGCCGTCTGCCAAAAGCTGGTTCAGTATTTATTTCCCTTTCCCATAGAGATAAAGAGCATGGTTGGCGAGCAGCACGTGATCTGCATGAACTTGGTTTTAAAATTTATAGCACCGCGGGCACAAACGCATTTCTGGCGGAGAAAAGTGTGCCATCAGAGTTAGTAAGAAAGAACTCCGATCCCTCCTCTAATAAATTATCATCAAATGATGTGATTACTAAAGGACTGGTGCAATTAGTTATTAATACACCGCTAGGAAGAGGGTCACGTCAGGATGGCTTTTTAATTAGAACAGCATCTATATCCCGATCAGTTCCTTGCATAACAACAGTTGCTGGCTTTAAAGCGGCAGTAGCTGGTATTACTGCGCTACAAAAGGATGAGTTTAATATTAAATCACTGCAGGAATGGATGAAGAAATAATGAGTGCAAAGATAAATCAATTTGCTACTCAGATGCTGGCTGAGGTAATTAGTAATAAAAAAGTTGGGCCTTATCACCATATGGTTTTTGCTGTTGGTGAGATGGCATCTCATGTTAAACCTGGCAACTTTGTTGCGATATCTGTTGGGGGTGAGCAATCCTCGTTAGTTTTGCGTAGAGCATTTGCAATTTATCGAGCATTAGATAAAGGCCCAATGGGGGGAAGTATTGAATTGGTAGTAGCTCCACATGGTCAGGGAAGCAGGTGGCTGTGCCAAAGAGCTGTTGGAGATTTAGTTGATTTTATTGGTCCATTAGGAACTGCATTTGGAATTCCAACTGTAAATGCTAATGCAATGTTGATCGGTGGCGGCTATGGATCAGCACCACTATTTGCCTTAGCCGAACTCTTAAAAAATAAGGGTTGCCGAGTAGATATGGTGCTAGGTGCAAGTACTGCAACTAAAATTTACGCACCACTTGAAGGAAAACGCAGCGTCTCATCTTTAACTCTAACAACTGATGATGGAAGTACTGGCATACATGGCCAAATAAGTGAGGCAATACCAAGATTAATTCGAGAGTTTGGTACCGAGGTTATCTACTCATGCGGTCCGATGGGGATGCTTGCTGCTGTGGCTAAAATAGCAGAGGAGTTTAATTTGGTTCATCAATGTGCAGTTGAGGAGTCGATGGCCTGCGGTATAGGTGTTTGTATGACCTGCGTGATACCGGTAAAGAATGAAGATGGCATAAAAATGATTCGCAGTTGTATCGATGGGCCAGTAATGGATGGCTCACAGGTTATCTGGGATCGTAAAACTGTTATGGATGCGTTGTAATCAGATGAGCGCCCTAGATTTCTCAACCAAAATCGGTAGTAAAAGATTTTCTAATCCAATATTTACCGCTAGTGGCTGTGCTAGTTCCGGGCAGGAGCTTGCTCAGTTCTTCCCATTAACTGAGATTGGCGCAGTTGTCACTAAATCAATAATGGTTAAGGCTAGAACTGGTAGAGCAACTCCTAGAATGGCAGAGACTCCAAGTGGAATGCTTAATTCAATTGGTCTGCAAGGACCTGGAATTGATACATTTTTAGAAAGAGATATTCCATGGCTAGTTGAGCAACAGGTTAAGGTAATTGTCTCAATTGCAGGTGAGAGTGTTGATGAGTATGGTGTTTTAGCGCGTAGATTAAGAGCGGTCTCTGGAATTAGTGCAGTTGAGGTAAATATCTCCTGTCCCAATGTAGAAAACCGTGGCCAAGTATTTGCCTGTCATCCCGATACTTCAATTGCAGTAATTGAGGCGGTACGTCGAAATATAGGTGGTGAGCTACCAATAATTGCTAAGTTATCACCTGATGTAACAGATATTGTGGAGATAGCAAGAGCTGTTATTAATGCAGGTGTTGATGGACTGGCTCTAATTAATACACTTCTAGGTATGGTAATTGATACAAATACTATGAAACCAAAGCTTGCTGGTAAGACTGGTGGATTATCTGGTCCAGCAATTAGGCCAGTTGCAGTTCGAGCAATTTATCAAGTACACCAAGCCTTTCCAGATACGCCAATTGTTGGCATGGGTGGGGTTGCAAGTGGGCGAGATGCTCTGGAATTAATTCTCGCAGGTGCTAGTGCGGTATCGGTTGGTACTGCCAGCTTTGGTAACCCAAAAGCTGCCTTTGATATTAAAAATCAATTGGCAGAGTTATTAACTGAAAAAGGGTTTAACGACCTTCGTGATGCAATTGGCTTTGCCCATCGAGGTATTTAATGACATTACCAATAATTCTCGCATTAGATACTAAGGAGATTAAGCAAGCTCTTGCCTGGATTAAGACATCAGGTGATTTAATTGATCACTTTAAGGTTGGACTTGAATTTTATCTTCGGCATGGCAGCGCTGGTATTGAGCAACTGCGCAAGGAGAGTGAGTTTGAATTATTTTTAGATCTAAAACTTTATGATATCCCCAACACAGTTAAGGGCGCAGTTGAATCAGTTGCCCAACTATCACCTAAGTTTCTCACCGTTCATGCCAGTGGTGGTAGCAAAATGATTAGAGCAGCTGCTGATTGCCTACCTAATGGCTCAATAACTGCAGTTACAGTATTGACCTCTTTTTCCGAATCAGAGTTTGCAGCATTAGGAGCTAAACAAAGTATTGAAGAGACAAGTAAATCTTGGGCAGTTAGCGCACTAGCAGCTGGTGCCACCTCACTTGTTTGTTCACCATTTGAGGTAGCAGCTCTTCGTAAATTATCTGCCACAGCAACCTTAATAACACCTGGAGTTCGCGTGGCAGGAGATGATGCNGGTGATCAGGTAAGAGTTATGACCCCAAGGGATGCTATCGACCAAGGTGCTAATTTTGTAGTGATTGGTCGATCAATAACTCAGATGTGGGATGGCTCTGGTGTAAAAATGCGTAATAAGATTGAGCAAATAGCTAACTCATTGAGGTAAATATGTTGCCACCAAGATTAAGTAGACGAGATCGCAGAAAAGCTGGTGAGAAGGCGGTTGCCGCTAGACAGGAGCGGGCTAAGGTCAAAGAGCAGGTGGCTAATGGGCAATTATTTTTCTTTGACCTATTCAAAGATGAGCGTAAATCTATTTCTAGAATGAAATTGAGCGATCTACTGCAGGCGGTTCCAGGAGTTGGACAGATCAGGGCCGATATTATTTTTGATAAAACTGGCATCTCACCCTCGCGTAGAATTGGTGGTGTCGGCAAGCGACAACTTGAGCTATTAAGGCAGGAATTTCTATTGATTAAGAACTCTCGTAGAAGTGGCAAACTCCTGGTGGTCTCTGGTCCTAGCGGTGTTGGTAAAAGCACAATCACTAACAGATTGCGCGCCGATAATAGATTTTGGATCTCAGTCTCGGCAACTACTAGGCAGATTCGTACAAATGAAGTAGGTGGTGTTGATTACCACTTTGTTTCTGATGAGAGATTTAATGAAATGATTGAAAGCAAAGAGTTTTTAGAGTGGGCAGATTTTGCTGGGGCAAAGTATGGAACACCAAAGCAGCCAGTTGATGAGCGTTGGCCGATGGAAAGAATGTGATTTTAGAGATTGAATTAAATGGCGCCAGGCAGGTAAGGAAGAATTCAAAAGATGCAATTTTGATTTTTATCGAACCACCATCCTGGCAGGAGTTAGAGACTCGTTTAATAAATCGTGGAACTGAATCTAAACAATCAACTCAGGCACGGCTAGATAGGGCAAAGGAGGAGCTTTCAGCAGCCTCAGAGTTTGACCATATCGTCATAAATCATCAGGTAGAGGAGTCGGTTGCCGAACTGGTATCTTTAGCCCTTGCCTAAATCCCAATAATTTTGAAAGGTTATTTTCAATGAGCAATCAAGCCTTAGATGGAATTACTAATCCGCCAATCGATGCCTTGTTAGATAAGGCAGGCTCTAAATACAGCCTTGTTCTTTATGCAGCAAAGCGTGCTCGTCAAATTAATGCTTACTACTCACAATTGGGTGAAGGCTTACTTGAGTATGTTGGCCCACTTGTTGAGACATATGTTCATGAGAAGCCACTATCTATTGCATTGCGTGAAATTAATGATGGCTTGTTATCTATTGAAAATTTAGAACCAAAGCCAGCGGACTCAGCTAGCTAACCGATCTGCCATGTTTCCCCGTGGTCGTAAATTAATACTTGGCGTAGCTGGGGGTATTTCAGCTTACAAGTCCTGTGATCTTCTGCGTCGCTTGCAAGATGAGGGATTTATTGTTGATGTTATACCAACAGCTGCAAGTTTAAATTTCGTTGGCAAAGCTACCTGGCAAGCACTCTCTGGCCGAAAGGTAATTACTGATCTATGGAGTGATGTAGAAACAGTTCCGCATATAAGTATGGCAAAAGAGAGTGATCTAATAGTTATTGCGCCCACAACCGCTGATCTACTAGCAAAGTTAGCTAGCGGCCTAGCTGATGATCTACTAACAAATATTGTTCTAGCCTCTACTGCGCCAAAGATTTTAGTTCCCGCGATGCACCCAGAGATGTGGCTTAATCCGGCCACAGTTGCAAATGTGAAGTTATTACAGGAGCGCGGATTTTTCATCATTACACCTGATGAGGGACGGATGACTGGGTCAGATATCGGAATTGGTAGATATCCAGAGAGTTCTCGGATTATCTCTGAGATTAATCTGCATGTAATGAGTAGTGCAGATCTAAAGGGCAAGAAAATTTTAATTACAGCTGGTGGAACTCGGGAACCAATTGATCCAATTAGATTTATCGGAAATAGATCCTCTGGTAAACAAGGTTTTGCATTGGCGATGGCCGCTGCCAGTAGGGGAGCACAGGTGCACTTAGTAAGTGCTAATACTGATCTGCCAATTATTGAGGGAATCACCACAACCTATGTTGAGACTGCCGAGCAAATGGCATCGGTTCTGCAAATTGAGTTTCCACACTCAGATGCATTAATTATGAGCGCAGCTGTTGCTGATGCACGGGTGGCAAATTACTCAGATCAAAAGATTAGAAAAGAATCTCTTAATCAGGTTGATCTAGAAAAGAATCCAGATATTTTAAAAACCTTATCTGGCATTAAGAAAGTCGGGCAGATTATTGTTGGTTTTGCCGCTGAAACCTCTGCAGATATAACTACCCTAGAACAGAGTGGACATGAAAAATTGCTTAGTAAATCACTTGATCTCATCTATGTTAATAATGTCTCAGGTGGTGCAATTTTCGGTAGCGATCAAACTCAAGGATTAATCATCGATAATCAAAAAAAGGTGATCCAAGTCCCCGAAATTTCAAAAGACACGCTCTCAGATATATTGTTGGATCAATTGGTTAGTAAGTTAGGTTAAGCACATGAAAAATCGCCTCTTCACCTCTGAGTCAGTAACCGAAGGTCATCCAGATAAGATCGCTGATCAAATCTCTGATGCAATTTTAGATTCATTGCTATCACAGGATGCTAAGAGTCGGGTTGCAGTTGAAACCTTAATTACAACTGGTCAAGTCCATGTTGCCGGTGAGGTAACAACAAATGGTTATGCCGATGTCATGAATATCGTTAGAGACACCGTACTTGAGATTGGTTATGACTCATCTGAAAAAGGATTTGATGGAAATAGTTGCGGAGTTTCAATCTCAATCGGTCAGCAATCACAAGATATTGCCCAAGGTGTTAATGACGCTTTTGAGAGTCGGGTCTCATCATCTGCTGATCCATTAGATCTACAAGGAGCAGGCGATCAAGGTTTGATGTTTGGTTATGCATGTAAGGACACTCCAGAGTTAATGCCAATTCCAATTGCACTTGCTCATAAGTTAGCACAACAGTTAACAAAGGTGCGCAAAGATGGCACGCTGGCATACCTTCGCCCAGATGGTAAAACTCAGGTAACTATTGAGTATCAGGGCGATAAGGCGATTGCACTAAATACAATTGTTATCTCATCACAGCACGCTGCTGATATTGATCTTGAGAAGAAGCTTGCACCTGAGGTAAAAAAGTTTGTAATTGACCCAATAATTAAGGATCTAGATATTGATACTAAAAATGTTAGATTTTTAATTAATCCAACTGGTCGATTTGTGATCGGTGGACCAATGGGAGATGCCGGTCTTACTGGGCGCAAGATTATTGTTGATACATATGGTGGCATGGCCCGCCATGGCGGTGGTGCATTCTCTGGAAAAGATCCATCAAAGGTTGATCGATCAGCAGCATATGCAATGCGTTGGGTAGCAAAGAATGTTGTGGCAGCAGATCTGGCTGATCGGTGTGAGGTACAGGTTGCTTATGCAATTGGTAAAGCTCAGCCTGTTGGATTATTTATTGAAACATTTGGAACCGAGAAGTTTGATCTAGCAAAGATTAGTGATGCTGTTAAAGAGGTATTTGACTTGAGGCCGGCAGCGATTATCCGAGATTTAAATCTTCTGCGTCCGATCTATGCAAAGACTGCTGCTTATGGACACTTCGGTAGAGAGTTGCCAGAGTTTGCATGGGAGAAGAAAGACCGCGCTGCTGCCCTTAAGGCATTAGTAAATTAAGCAGTGGCTTCACCACTTAAATTAAAGCGGCAAATAACAACTAATTCAAAAAATATAACTGCAGAGGTAGCGACGGAGCTACCTATCGCAGCAGTGTTAGTTGATACTCCAGTTTCACACCTTGAAGGCATCTATGACTATTTAGTTCCAGTCCATTTAAGTGATCTAGCCATAATTGGTAGCAAGGTATTGGTGGAGTTTGGCAAGAGTAAAACAGAGGCGTTAATTATTGATCGCAAAAGTAATAGTGACAAAAAACAAGGTATAAAGCAGTTGCTAGATGTTATCTCACCACCTGGATTAATTAATCAGGATGTTATGAAGCATATTGAAATGGTTAGAGATCGCTTTGGTGGTGGAATTTGGAGCATCTTAAAATCAGCGGTTCCAGCGCGAGTAGTTAAAGAGGAGAAGTTACTTGAGCAGGTAATTAAACCCGCGGTGGTAGCGCCATATGAATCAGAGTCACTACGAGAGATAATTGGCAACTCAGATTATGCCCAACTGCGTAGTAATAAGCGCATTAGGTGGGGCAGTAATTTCCCATCAGCAACAGATGCAGATCACTTCTTAGTTGAATTAGTAAAAATACGCGCACAGGTGAATCAAGTTTTACTTTTACTACCTGATGAATCGGACATATCTAGATTTATGCCATTGTTAGCAGAGCATTTTGGTGATCTAGTTATAGAGCTAGGCTCTCATTTAAGTAAGGGCGTGCGGTATCGAAATTATTTAATGGCAAATCTACAATCTCCTAAGGTAATAATCGCTACCCGAAGTGGTGCCTTTACCGCACTGGGTGAAGATGCAACTGTGATTGTGGTTTCAGATCTTGATCAATCCCATTATGAGCTACATGCTCCGGGCTGGAATACTCGTGATGTTACATTACTTAGAGATAGCAAGACATCAGTCATCTTTATCTCACCCTCCCACTCACTTGAGATTGCTAGGTTAATTGAGATTGGTTGGCTTGATAAGAAGGTTTATAAGGTTAAGACAAGCCAGAAATATATAACGGGGGAGAGCGGTAATTCATATATTTTGGCGATTAAAAATGGCTCTAGTAAAGGCAATGTATTGGTTTCAGTAGCTGAGAAGGGGTACGCAAATTTATTTCTCTGCGCTACCTGCCGCAATACCGCGACATGCGAGTGTGGGGGAAAGTTACAGATTGATAGTGTTAAAAAGATTCCTAAGTGTTACCTTTGCGAAAAGATTTATAAGGAGTTCAAGTGCTCATACTGCTCCGGAAATCGGCCATTTGTAATTGCTAAAGGAATTGATCGAACAGCGGAGGAGATTGGCCGCGCTATTTCTAGTGCATCAATTTTGATTTCATCCGGTAGTAAGAAAATTCAATCTCTGCCACCTGGTAAGCATGTTGTTTTGGCTACCGCCGGTTCTGAACCATCGGGGATATATAGCGCTGTTGTAATGCTAGATGGTGAGCGAATTTTTAATCGACCATCACTGAGAGCAGAGGAGTTAGCTAAGTTTCATTGGTTTTCACTTCTTGCTCGAGCATCATTTGATGCCCAAGTTTTTTTCTCCTTACCCAATCATCATCCAGTAGTCCAAGCGTTAATTAGGGCAGATTCATCAACTGCTGCCACATATGAGTTAGAGAGTAGGAAACAATCTAAGCTGCCGCCCTATTATCGAGTTGCAGTTGTAATTGGAGATTCTGCGGAGATATCAAAGTTTGCGGAAAATCTACGAAACACCAAAAATTATGAGATTACTGGACCAGTTTCTGTTGACTCATATCAGAGTAAATTACTGATAAGGGTTGGCTTACCAGAGGCACAATTGTTAGTAGATCTACTTGATGATATTACTAAGGTGCAGGGAGTGAAAGGTAGAAAAATCTTTAAGGTCAGATTCGACCCCTTTGATCTCTAAGCATATTTCTGAAGTATCATTGGCTTATGGCACTTCAACCAATTAGATTATTTGGCGACCCAGTATTAGTTACCCCAGCTAGTGAGGTAATTGATTTTGATAAAGAGTTGCGCCAATTAGTTGCAGACTTAACTGAGACTATGCAGGCTGCTCCTGGTGCTGGGCTTGCTGCTCCGCAAATTGGGGTACCGCTTAGAGTATTTGTTTGGGATATTAATGATGAGCTTGGCCATCTGATAAATCCATCCCTTGATTTGAGCGAAGAGTTACAAGAGGGTGAAGAAGGGTGCTTATCCTTTCCAGATTTAGTTTATGAAACACCAAGAGCATTTAGGGCAGTGGCTAAGGGCTTTAATATGTATGGGGAGCCAGTGGTTGTTGAAGGAACTGAGTTACTGGCTAGGTGTCTGCAGCATGAGACTGATCATTTAAATGGAGTTCTATTTATAGATCGGATGAAATCTGAACAACGTAAAATTGCAATGAAAGAGATTCGCGAGTCAGAGTGGTTTGGCCTAGCTAGTATCGATGGAAGCACTCCAATAATTAAAACCTCACCCCACTCCACCTTTGGTTTGGGACTATAAAATTTTGAAGCTTTTTGTTGCATCATCCTCATTAGTTGCTAAGCCACTTATCTCAACCCTTTTGGTAGGTAAGGATCATCAATTATTGGGATTAATAACAAATCCTGATAAAGCAACTGGTCGGGGCATGCAGATAGAGGCTAATGAGTTAGCCACTTGGGCACAGAGTGAGAAAATTCAAACTTATAAGCCCAGTACTCATGATGAGATCAGATTAATTATTGAGAAAAATAAACCAGATTTAGTAATTACATTGCATATGGGCAGTTAATTCCAGAACCATTATTAGATTTACCAAAACATGGCTGGATAAATGTTCATTTTTCTACCCTTCCTAAATGGCGTGGTGCTGCGCCAGTGCAATGGGCAATTCTTAATGGCGATAAAGAGAGTGGAATAAGTATTTTCAAACTTGAAAGAGGAATGGATACTGGTCCGATCTATCTTATGCAATCAATTCAGATTGAAAGTAGTGAAAGGAGTGAGGAGTTACTAGAGCGCTTAAGCATTCTCGGCAGCTCATTAACTTTAGACAGCCTTACTCTTATCTCTGATGGCTTCACACCACAAGCTCAATCTGCGCAGGGTGTAAGTATTGCGCCAAAATTTAAGAAGAGTGATGGCCAACTAGATTGGAGCCAGAGCAGTGAGCAGATATTTAATCGCTATCGCGCCTTGTCAGATAATCCAGGTGTTTGGTCGATGCTTGCAGATTTACGAATAAAAATTGATTCGCTGCGGCCTTCCTATGCTTCAGATCAATTAAAGCCAGGAGAGATCTTAATTGATAGCGAGAAGTTTTTTGTTGGCACCTCTACCAATGTTATTGAGATAGTTAGATTAACTCCGGCTGGGCGAAATCAGATGAGCGCAGCTGAATTTATTAGAGGACTGCCAAATAGGTCAGGCTTATCTCTTGGGTAAACCAAATCCAACCCCAGCGCGACTAACTGCATATGAGTTGGTCCACCAAGTAAATCGGCAGGGTGCGTATGCAAACCTTAGGCTGCCAGAGCTACTTGCTAAATCAAAGATGACGCAGGCTGATAAAGCATTTACAACTGAGTTAGCTTATGGATCCTTAAGAATGCAAGGCCAACATGATTACCTTGCAGCGAAATATCTAGATCGGCCATTTTCTGAAGTTGATGAGAAGATTCAAGATTTACTGCGCATAGGTATCCATCAAATTACTCAGATGCGAGTTGCTTCTCACGCTGCGGTCTCTGAGACAGTTGAGGTTGCAAATTAGTTGCTGGTGAGTCAAAAGCCTCTTACGTAAATGCAATTTTAAGAAAGGTAAGTGAGGCAAATAATGATCTGTCAGAATTGAAAGAGAGGTCAGCATTGGAGAGATTGGTTATTCAATATAGCCATCCAGAGTGGATAATCTCAGCATTTTATGACCAACTTCAAGATTGGCAAAAGGTGGAGGAGCTTTTGGCGGCAAATAATCTTCCAGTAAAACCAGATGTAATCTCCTGGCCTGGTAAATCCTCAATTGCGGAGTTAATCACTTTAGGAGCAACTGCAATAGATGGTTTTGTAAATGGAGTTAATCTGCCAGGCATTCCATCTGAGTTTGAACCAATTATTACCCGCAGGGCTGGAGTGCAGGATCGGGGATCTCAATTAGTTGTTGAGAATTTTCTGGCAACTGCAACTGCTGGCTTATCTTGGCTTGATATGTGTGCTGGCCCTGGCGGTAAGGCTGCATATCTTTTTCATTCCCTTACAAGCTCTGATCCAACTGCAACATTTCTAGCAAATGAGCCAATTTCACATCGAGCGGAGTTGGTAAAAAGAGTGGTAAATAACCAACAGGTAGTAAGTTTTGATGCAACTGATGCAAAGAATTTTTCTCAGAGATTTGATCGGATATTAGTTGATGCCCCTTGCACCGGACTTGGCGCCCTTCGAAGGCGTCCTGAAGCAAGGTGGCGAAGGACAATAAAGGATCTTAAAGAGTTGGTCTTACTGCAACGACAACTTTTATCATCTGCGTATGCGCTTCTAAACCCAGGTGGAGTTATTGCGTATGTAACCTGCTCACCTCATCTTGCAGAAACTAAGGGGCAGGTTCTTGATTTTTTAAGTACCTACCCAGATATGCAACTACTACCAATGCAAAGCCTGCCCCTTGCCCATAATCGAGGAGTTTTACCTGATGGCACGGTTCAACTTTGGACACACCTAGACCAATCAGATGCCATGTTTATGGCTCTTCTTAAAAAGGTGGGTTAAATACTCCTCATGAGCAACAAAAATTCAATCTTGATAACTCCTAGCATTTTAAATGCAAATTTTGATGATTTAGAGAGTGAGATTGCAAAGATCTCACAGGTCTCTGACCTACTTCATTTAGATGTAATGGATAATATATTTGTTCCGAACTTTACATTTGATTTTGAAAGAGCAAAAGAGATTATTGATTTCTCAAAATTATCAGTTGATGCCCACCTAATGATTGCTGATCCAGATGATATGGCGCCAAAGTATGCCCAAGCAGGATGTGCCTCTGTGACATTTCACTATGAAGCGGCTAAAGATTCGCGCATAATTATTAAAAACATAAAATCAAATGGCGCAAAAGCCGGTATTGCAATTAAGCCTGGAACAAAGTTTTCTCAGATTGAAGAGTTTATAGATGATATTGATATGTTACTAATTATGACTGTTGAGCCAGGTTTTGGTGGGCAATCTTTTATGCATGATCAGATGGATAAGGTCGCTAAGGCTAGAGATCGAATTAATCAATGTAAAGAGCCTTTGCCAATACTTCAGGTAGATGGTGGAATTACATTGGAAACTATTGGTGAGGCAGCATCTGCTGGTGCAAATTGTTTTGTAGCAGGAAGTGCTGTTTATAAATCTAGTAATCCAGCAGATATGGTTGAGCAGTTACGAAAGATTGCAGTTAATAGTTTTAAGTTTTAACCGGGGATTCCCATTAGTAGTAAGACTGCTGAAAGATCAGCTGTATTTATCGTTGTTGCCGCAGCTGCTGCAACCTTAGGCTTTGCATTAAACGCTATTCCAAGCCCTGCCGCCTCGATCATATCTAGATCATTTGCGCCATCGCCAATTGCAACTGTTTGAGATAATTCCACCTGCTCACTCTTTGCAAAATCAATTAGAGCTTGCCGCTTTGCAACTTTATCAATGATCACACCTTCAATCTCACCAGTTAGTTTCCCATCTTTAATAGCTAACTTATTTGCTTGATAAAAATCAATCTTTAAATCTTTAAGGATTGGCTCGATTACATCAATAAATCCACCAGAGACAACTCCTACCTTGTGACCTTGGGCATGAAGGGTTTGAATTAATTTTTCAGCACCAGTAGTCAGCAAGATCTCCTTCCTTACCTTTGCAATTACTGATACATCTAAATCTGCCAGTAGTGCGACTCTACTCTTTAGCGCTTGTGCAAAATCTAACTCACCAGCCATTGCAGCAGCGGTAATTTTAGATACTGCTGCTTCCTGATTTGCATGCTTTGCTAGTAGATCAATTACCTCCTGCTCAATCAAAGTGGAATCCATATCTAGTACAACAAGGCGCTTACTATTTCGCGCTCTGCCCCCTGGCTCAACCGCTAGATCAATTTGGTTAGCGATTGCCACACTTGCTAATGCTCTTTGCACCTCTTTGATTGAATGGTTAGAAATTGTTAGATCAAGCTCAATTGCGGTCACAGGAGCAGTTGCAGTTCTTCTAATTGCTGTGATATTTCCATTTAAATTGGCAATCTCAGCAGCAACCGCTGCAACTCCAGATGGTTTTAATCCATCACCAATAATTACCACTCTAAGTGATTCAGCTTCTTGGCTTTTCTGCTCCTGCTGCTCAAAATCAATAGCGATATCTAAGCCAATCTCTTTTTCTAATACCTTAAGCTCATCAGAGATTGCTTGAGCATGTGCTTGGTCTAGAGTAATTAAAACTGTTAGAACAAGGCGATCGCGGATAATCAGTTGCTCAATATCTAGGATGGTGATCGCAAATTGTGCCAGCGCACTCATCAGCCTTTGTGTAATACCTGGGTGATCTTCGCCTGAAACCAGAATCAGTCCAGTAAAGGCGGGGTTATTTCTATTAGGCATTGGCTCAGATTAACTGTAATACCCTGCTCGGGGCGGTATCTTTCATCCCTATGGGTGCGATATTGGAGTTATCTGATGTCACAGTTCGCCGGGGCGAGCGGATTATTCTTGGCCCGCTAAATTGGCAGGTATTAGAAGGTCAGCGGTGGGTAGTTCTTGGACCAAATGGAGCTGGCAAGACCACCTTGTTACAAATCTGTTCCTCATTGATTCATCCAACCTCTGGTCAGATCAAAATATTAGGGGAGCAATTAGGAAAGGTAGATGTCTTTGAATTACGAACTCGAATTGGCTTAACCTCCTCTGCGTTAGTTGAATATATTTCTCCTGATGAGTTGGTTATGGATGTGGTACTAACTGCTGCATATGCAATGTTAGGTAGGTGGCAAGAAAAATATGATTTATGGGATGAATCAAGAGCTATGGCATTGCTAACCGCATTAGGAGTTAGAGAGTTAGGTGAGCGATTATTTGGCTCACTAAGTGAGGGAGAGAAAAAACGAGTGCAGATTGCCCGGGCTTTAATGGCAGATCCAGAGTTACTTCTACTAGATGAGCCGGCATCATCCCTTGATTTAGGAGGGCGGGAGGATTTGTTAAAGCGAATTACCACCTTTGCAAGTGATCTGTTAGCACCAGCTACTGTAATTGTTACCCACCATATTGAGGAGATTCCAACTGGCACAACTCACGCACTTTTATTGCGCGAAGGGGCGGTAATTGCGCAAGGATTTATTAACTCCGTTATTACTGATAGTAATTTAACTATGGCTTATGGGTTGCCAATCACAGTTACTTCAGAGGGTGGTCGGTTCTTCGCTCGTGCCCGCTGATCTGCTCCACATCTGCCTAAGCAGTGGCATCAAATTGTTGATCAAGAGCTATTAAGGCAGATTTCGGCAAAATTAAGTGGTGATTTTATTCCTGCTGCCGAAGATCTCTTTGCAGCCTTTAATCTGCCACCTGCTGATGTGAAGGTGGTAATCGTTGGCCAAGATCCTTATCCAAACCGGCAGCATGCGATGGGGCTGGCTTTTTCAGTAAGAGAAAGTGTGAGCCCTCTTCCGGCCTCACTTAAAAATATCTTCACCGAGTTAGAGAGTGATCTTGGTATTAAACCTAGCAATGGGGATTTAAGTAGATGGGTATCGCAAGGGGTGCTGCTACTTAATAGAGCGCTAACTGTTAAGCCGGGCGAGCCTGCTTCACACTCAAAGATTGGCTGGCATGAGTTGACTGAGGTTATTATAAAAAATGTTGCACAATCAGGTGCCATAGGAGTTTTGTGGGGCAATGATGCGCAAACTTTAGCTAAGTATTTTTCTAAAGATGATTTATTTACCGCCCCACACCCAAGTCCGCTCTCGGTATATCGTGGGTTTTATGGTTCAAAGCCATTTAGCAAGGTTAATAATCGTTTAGTTGAAAAGGGTTTAACACCTATTAAATGGTAAAGGGGCGCATCATAAGATGCGCCCCTTTATTCTAAGTTAGCTTATGCAGTCCAAATATTAATTGGAGCTTGCAGGAAGTAAACCATGAATAATCCAGAGACTAGGTACATCAAAGGATGAATTTCCTTTGAGCGGCCTTGGAATAATCGAATTACTACATATGTAACAAATCCTGCTCCAATACCTACAGAAATATTGTAGGTAAATGGCATCAAGATAATTGTTAAGAATGCAGGAATTGCAATTCCAAGATCATCCCAATCAATTCCCTTAATTTGAGCCATCATTAAGAAACCAACAATTACAAGTGCTGGGGTAGCAGCTTCGTAAGGGATGACTGCAACAAGAGGTGCTAAGAAGGTTGTAAGCAGGAATAGAACTCCAGTAACAACTGAAGCAAGTCCTGTTTTGGCACCTTCACCAACACCAGCAGCTGATTCGATGTATGAGGTGTTAGATGAAACTGAACCAGCACCACCGGCAGCTGCAGCAATTGAGTCAACTAGAAGAATGCGTTGTGCACCTTCAACATTGCCACTGCGATCAACTAAGCCAGCTTGGTGACCAATTGCAGTCATTGTTCCCATTGTGTCGAAGAAATCTGCTAGTAAAAGTGTGAATACTAGAAGAAGTGCAGCAACTAATGAGATTCGGTCAAATCCACCTAGGATGTTGAAATCTCCAATAATGTCAAACTTAGGTGTAGCAGCAATTGTTTCAGGTACTGCTGGAACGTTTAGATTCCAACCCTTTGGATTTACTGCTCCAGTTGCGCCATTAAATAGTGGCCCAATCTTGAAAGCTGATTCAACAAGTACTGCAAGAACAGTGGAGAGAACTATTCCAATCAGAAGTGCTCCCTTTACCTTCTTAACAGTTAATCCGATCATTAAGAACAGACCAAATGCGAAGACAACTACTGGCCAACCTACAAGGTTTCCATTATCACCAAGTGTTACCGGTACTGGTCCAGATCCGGTTCTGCGAACGAAACCAGCATCAACTAGACCGATAAGTGCGATGAAAAGACCAATACCAACTGAGATAGCGATCTTTAATTGACTTGGAACCGCTTTGAAAACTGCAACGCGGAATCCAGTCAGTACTAAAATAAGAATAATTAAGCCTTCAAGGACAATAAGTCCCATGGCATCTGCCCAGCTCATTTTGGATGCAATTCCAACTGCAACGAAGGTGTTTAGACCTAGGCCAGTTGCTATGGCTAATGGAAAGTTAGCGACTACGCCCATCAGGATGGTCATAACGCCAGCAATAAGTGCGGTAGCGGCTGCAACTAATGCAAGATTAGGAGCATCGCCTCCGCCAATGAATTTTCCATCGGCATCTTTAGCAAGACCGATGATGAGTGGATTTAGCGCAACGATGTATGCCATGGTGAAAAATGTGACGACTCCGCCACGAACTTCACGAGCTACGGTTGAGCCACGCTGACTGATTTTAAAGAAGCTATCAAGCATGGAATGTACCCTTCTGTTTTTTTAACATGGTGTTTTCGACATGTTGTCAGATTCGGTCTAACAAGCCGAGGGGGATGCTCTAAATCTATTGGCTACTTCGTGGTAAGGCGATCTACGACACCAAGAGAAATCGCTACCGATTGACCAATAAGTAGCGCAAATAGCGCTGTTCCGATCCCAACTGAGCCTCCCAAAGTAGCGCCCACGCTTAGCGCAGCT
>JGI25910J50241_10000192_pt1 | contig 19603 bp, 19 predicted proteins | sample LauGreSBDMM110SN_3_FD_50241 | JGI IMG/M metagenome (IMG submission 50241) | reverse complement strand
TGAAAAGTTGGCAAGGATGGTTTCAACCATTTCTCACAGTGGGTGTAGCCGGATCTCTTTCCACCTTCTCATCTTTCATGTTGGAAATGCACGAAACTAATACAAAACATGGTTGGAGGAAAAGTATTGGTTATGCCAGCTTTACTTTTGTGACAGGTCTAATTGTGTTAAGTATAGGAATTTTCTTAGGAACTTCTGTTCCAATTTAATCAGGTTTTGTGAAGTGAATTGATCTATATGGTGTGGCAATAGTGTGAATTGGTTGATCATGGGATTCCCGGGGAATTTCTAGAATAAATTCTAAATCAAACAACAACACAATTCTTTTTACTTTTTCATCTAACTCAACTAAAACCCGGTCATAAAAACCTTTACCTTTTCCTAAGCGGGTGCCATTAACATCCACCGCTAAAGCAGGTAAAACAATTGCCCCAAGTTCTGTTAAGTCTTTAGCTAATAAAGCTTCACCTAATGGTTCTTTAATCCCATAGGGTCCAACTTCAAAGTTAGTTGGATTTTTTACCCATAACAAATCAACACCATCAATTCGGGGCAACCAAACATTTCTGCCCAACTGGCTTACTTCTTTGATCAAATTTTGTGTAGGAGGTTCTTCTGGAAGTGACATATATATAGCAACATCACCAGTTGTTTTAGCTAATTCAAATAAGCCACGTTTAGTTAGTTGCTCAACATCAAATGAGCCCAGTTGCGTCTTTCGTCTGGTTTCTTGCAGACTTTTGCGCAAACTTTGCTTGGTCTCTTGAGTATCTGGCGTAGTCATAGACCTAGAAGCATACTCAAAGCGCGTAATCTTTACTCATATCACTTTTAGGGAAAAAGGAATAAGCGATGTCGAAAGTTACCTGCGCAGTTGTGCCAGTAGCTGGTTATGGCACCCGTTTTCTTCCTGCCACGAAAGCAACCCCCAAAGAAATGTTGCCCGTTGTTGATAAACCGGCCATCCAATATGTAGTGGAAGAAGCAGTTGCTGCTGGGTTAAGTGATGTTGCTGTTTATTACTGGTCGAAGTAAAAGAGCATTAGAAGATCACTTTGATGACTCACCTGAATTAGAAGCAGAGCTTGCTAAACAAAACAAAAATGACTTACTAGAAAAAGTTAAAGACCCTTCCGAATTAGCAAAAATACATTTTGTGCGTCAAGGTGTTCCTAAAGGTTTAGGTCACGCTGTATCTATGGCCAAAGAACACGTTGGCAATAAACCATTCGCGGTGTTACTAGGAGATGACTTAATTGACCCTAGAGATTTTGTGCTCGATGAAATGTTGAAAGTTCAAGCAGAACATGGTGGATCTGTGGTGTTGTTAATGGAAGTTGCACCAACCGAGATACACCTTTACGGTTCAGCTCAAATTGAAAAAACAAATAAAGAAAACGTTGTGAAAGTTACCGACTTAGTTGAAAAACCAAACGCAAAAGATGCACCAAGTAATTACGCTGTTATTGGTAGATATTTATTTGATCCAAAAGTTTTTGAAGTGCTTGCCCAAACAAAACCAGGCAAAAATGGAGAAATCCAATTAACAGATGCCATGAAAACTTTAGCCAAAGATGTTAAAAAAGAAGATGGCGGAGGATTACACGCAGTAATTTTCAAAGGCAGAAGATATGACACTGGAGATAAATTGTCTTATCTGCAATCTGTGGTGCAATTAGCAAGTGAAAGAGAAGATTTAGGACCAGCGTTTAAAAAGTGGCTTAAAACTTTCGTTGGCAATTTAGGAAACTAAAGATGGCGCCTTTTTGGCCCGTGGTATTAAAACACAACAATATTGTGCTGCGTCCTCTTGGTTTTAGAGATAGACGTGCCTGGCTAAAAATCAGAGATAACAATAAAAATTGGTTTAAGGAATGGGAAGCAACTATTCCTGGAGAATCTAATTTAAGTCCAGCTAGTTTTTATCAAGTTGTAAAAAACTTGCGTGATGAAGCAAGAAGTCTCAGAGCATTACCGTTTGTCATAACAGTAGATGGATCTCTAGCAGGCCAAGTAACTGTGGCAAATATTAATTATGGTTCAACTAGAAGTGCCTACATTGGTTACTGGATTGGTGAGGAGTTCGCTGGTCGGGGATACACCCCCTTAGCAGTAGCAATGGCAATCGATCACTGTTTTAAATCTTTGAAACTGCACCGCATTGAAATAGCAATAAGACCAGAAAACATCAAATCTTTAAGAGTTGTGGAAAAGCTTGGTTTAAGATCAGAAGGTGCAAGACCTAAGTTTTTACACATAAATGGTGAATGGCGAGATCATTTGATTTTTGCAATAAATGAAGATGAAATTACTGGTTCATTAGTTTCAAAGTTAACTAATTCTTAAATAACCTAAGTCACTTACCGACACACCCCAGGAGTCGGAAAAAATTACTAACTCCACTTCTAACCTATTTACATGGGTTCTGGGTTTCTGTTAGCAATCGTGTTAGGCCTTTGGGGATTAGTGCTATATCCGACCCTTTCCAAGGGTCGCATTAATACCAGTGAAACTAAATCAATTGAACGCTTCAATAAGGCTATGAACTTGATTAGTGATTTAGCTCCCACTAAAAATAAATTAGAAATGGAGCTGCAAAGAAAAGCAGCGCTCAGAAGAAGAAATGTTACTTACTTTTTGTTTGTCATAAACGTGGGAGTAATTGTTGCTTCTCTCTTAGGTTATGTTCCACAATATTTTTCTTTTATTCCAGTGGGTGCATTATTAATGTGGTTAAGTATTGCTTTTGTTGCTGCCCAAAGACAACAAAATCTAACTCAAACAAATACCAATCAAGTGGTTATCAGAAAGAATTATGCAATTTATAAAAATCCTGAGTTATCCAAAACATTAATAAAACCAGATCCAGAACGAGATTTAATTATGGATGAAAGACCCTTTGAAAAGATTGCTGCACCAATTGTTGTTCCACCACAAATTATTGAAGAAGAAAGACGCGCGCAAGGCGCCTAGATCCAACTCTTTAACCACATACGCATTAACCAATCCTCTTTAGGTAATGAAATTGCAGTCCATAATGGATAGTAATAAATAGAAACACTAATAATAGCTATCAAAATAAAACCACCAACAACAAAAAATATATTCATGTTCAAATGTTTTAAATTAAATCCCCAATAAATTGAATTAGCAATATAAGCAATAGCAATGACTAAAAATGGTAAATAAACAATGGAGTAGAAATAAAACATGGTGCGATCAGGAAGCAACAACCACGGTGCCCAACCAGCTAAGAACAATAACAAAATAGTTCCGGAGCGCCAATTTCTTGATTTCAAAAAATTAATGAGCACCAAAATTAAAGCTATTACCCCAAGCCACCAAATAAGGGGATTACCAATTGCTAAAACTTCTGCGGCACAGTTACTGCTGGCACAGTTAGGTAAGTTTTCTTTATAAAAAAATGAAGTAGGACGAAGCAATATTGGCCAACTCAATGCATAAGATTCATAGCTGTGATCTGTTACTAAGTTGATATGAAAATTCCAAATTTGTTTATGATATTCGAATAATGATTTAAAAATATTTACTAAACCGGTACTCTCAGGGTTTCTACCCCAACCACCTGTGGTGATTATCCAACCAGTCCATGACGCTAAATAAACTAAGAAAGCAGGAACAAGTAATTGAATTTTTGCCCACCAAGTGTCCCTCAATAATGTTCCCATAATTGGTCTTTTAGCTAATCGTTTTTTCCTAAATGAGTATTCCCAAATAACAGTGAGAATTCCAAGACTTGCTAAATACCACAACGCAGACCATTTAGTAGCAATTGCTAAACCTAAGAANATTCCGGCAGGAATTCTCCACGGATGCCAAGTAAATCTACCTCCGTATTTAGATTTAGGTTTTAATTTTCTTGATAAACGATCTCGGGCATAATCTCGATCAAGTATTAAGCACGCAACACCCAACATCACAAAAGTTGCCATGATGCCATCAAGTAACGCTGTCCTACTCATCACAATTGCTAAACCATCAATTGCTAACAAAAATCCAGCTAAAGCACCAAACCAAATTGATCTAAGTAATCTGATTGCTACACGAGTAGTAACCAAAACCAAAAGAGTTCCCATTACAGCAACCCCGAAACGCCAACCAAAAGAATTCAAACCAAATAGATGTTCACCTAAGGCAATAATCCATTTACCTAATGGTGGGTGGGCAACAAAAGATCCCACAGTTTGGTAGACATCAGTTCTACCTTCCAAAATAAATTCATTTGCTTTTTCAAGTGCTTCTCTTTCATAACCATTAGTAAGCAGAGCGTAAGCATCTTTGACGTAATAGGTTTCATCGAAAATAATTTCATTTGGCACACCTAAGCGGGGCCATCTCAACAAGGCAGCTAAAGCGGTAACACCCAGAGTCAAACCCCAACTAAGCAAGTTATGGCGCGGGGCAATATCGACAAATTCGTTGGTCAAATGAATGTCTGTTTTTTTTCTGGCATGTGCCGGAATAGTTTTTCCCACGGCTGAAAGATTACGACTAACTTGCTCCTGAAAGGATAAGGCGTATGAGTGGCGGGCAATTAATTTTGGCGGCAACACCTTTAGGCAATATTTTGGATGCTTCCCCGAGGTTAAAACAAACATTGGAACAAGCAGACTTAATTGCTGCTGAAGACACCAGACGAGCTAAAAGATTATTTGCTGATTTAAACCTGGAAATCACAGCTCCAGTTATTTCACTATTTGAAGAAAATGAAATAGAAAAAATTCCAGATATTATTGAAAAACTTAAAAACGGTGCCAAAGTAGTAGTGATAAGTGATGCCGGAACCCCAGCAATAAGTGATCCTGGATATCGATTAGTTAGCAAAGCAATTGCAGAAAATATTGCGATCACAGTTATTCCAGGACCCAGTGCTGTTATTTCAGCATTAGTACTTTCAGGATTACCCACTGATCGTTTCGCATTTGAAGGATTCATTGCTCGCAAAGGTAAAGAGCGAACTGAAATACTAAATAATTTAAATACCCAATCACGCACCATGGTGCTATTTGAATCACCGCGCAGAACTTCACAAACACTTGAAGATATTCAAGAAATAGTTGGGCCAGATAGAAAAGCTGCGGTGGTAAGAGAAATATCAAAAACTTATGAAGAAGTAATTAGGGGCAGCATAAAAGAATTAGTCACCTGGGCAAATTCAAAAGAGGTTTTAGGTGAAATCACATTGGTGGTTGCAGGTATTGAAAACGTAGGCAAAAAAGAAGTTGATGAAGAAGCGGTTAACAATGTTAAGCGCTTAGTTGATGCTGGGTCCAGTTTTAAAGACGCAGTCCAAGAAGTTTCAACACAACGAGGATTGTCTAGACGAGAACTTTACGAAGCTTCCCTAAGATTGGACTCATGAGTAACAACAAAAATACTTTCTATTTATCTACCCCTATTTACTATGTAAATGATGCTCCACATATTGGTCACGCCTACACCACAACTGCCGGAGATGTTTTAACTCGCTGGCATCGTCAACGAGGTGAAAATGTTTGGTTTTTAACTGGCACTGATGAACACGGCACCAAAGTACAAAGAACAGCGGAAAGCAATAATTTTAAACCCCAAGATTGGGCAGACAAATTAGTAAGTGAAGCTTGGTTGCCAGTGCTAGAAACAATTAATGCTGCCAATGATGATTTCATCAGAACAACATCTGAAAGACACATCAAAGGTGTGCAAGCGTTTTGGGAAAAAGTAAAAGCAAATGGTGCTGTTTATGAAGGAAGCTATGAAGGACCATATTGTGTGGGTTGCGAAGAATTTAAATTACCTGGTGATTTATTAAAAGAAAACGGCCAAGAACTTTGTCCCACACATTCCAAACCTGTGGAAATGTTAAAAGAAAAGAACTGGTTTTTTAAACTTAAACAATACCAACAAGCATTAATTGATCACTACACCAAAAATCCTGAAAGCATTCAACCGCAATCTGCTTACAACGAAGTAATGGCTTTTTTGAAACAAGGACTAGATGACATCTCAATGTCAAGATCTGCTGTCTCATGGGGAATTCCATTGCCTTGGGATAACAAGCAAGTGGTTTATGTGTGGTTTGATGCACTACTTAATTACCTAACTGCTGCCGGTTATGGCGCACCAGCAGATAGTAAAGAAGGAAAACTATTTAAAAGCGTTTGGCCAATTGATGTTCATTTAGTTGGTAAAGACATTTTAAGATTCCATGCTGTTTATTGGCCCGCAATGTTAATGGCTGCAGAAGTTGAACTACCTAAATGTGTTTTCGCCCATGGCTGGTTATTAGTTGGTGGCGAAAAAATGAGCAAAACAAAACTAACTGGAATTGCTCCTGCTCTGATTGTTGATTATGTTGGCGCAGATGCTTTCCGCTATTACTTTTTATCAGCAATTAGATTTGGCACAGACGGATCATTTTCTTGGGAAGATTTAACAGCTCGATACACCAGTGAATTAGCAAACGGTTTAGGAAATCTTGCTTCACGTGAAGCTGCCATGATTGAAAAATACTTTGCCGGAGTTGTGCCACAACCAGGAAAATTAACAGCTGCTGATCAGGTGCTAGTTGAAGGAATAAAGAAAGCAGCAAAAGATGCTGATGATTTTATAACAAAACTTGATTTCTCTGAAGGAATAAATGCCATCAGAAAAGTTGTTGATGCAGCCAATCTTTATGTCACAGAACAAGAACCATGGAAAATTGCTAAAGACGAAGCAAACAAAGAAAGATTAGCTACCGTTTTATATTGTGTAGCCGAGTCTTTAAGAGCGATCGCAGTTTTGTACCACCCAATCATGCCTGAAAGCACAAAAAAGATTTGGAACATTTTAGGTGCCAATGAATCAATTGGTGATATTGCTAAGCAACTAATTAGTAATGCTGGAACTTGGGGAATTTTGCCTGCCGGAAGCAAAGTAAACAAAGGTGAAGCAGTATTTCCTCGCCTGGCAGAAGATGAACAATAAAGACAATGAACTACGCGCCAGAAAAGATTTTGGTGTGACCGAGTCAAAGCAGCGTGAATATCCGCCGCTTCCAGAAAAATTAACCACCACAACTGTTGATGCCCATTGTCATTTAGATATTGAAGATGAAGACATTTTTATGAGTGTGGAAGATTCTTTAGCAAAAGCAAAATCTGTAGGAATTACCGGAATTGTGCAAGTAGGAGTTGATGTGCCCAGTTCCAGATGGGCGATAAAAACTGCCCAAGAATTTTCTCAAATTCATGCCACTGTCGCACTTCATCCCAATGAAGCACCAGTTATTGGCTTAGAAAAAGGTGAAAACGCATTAATGGAAGCTATTGCAGAAATTGCAGAATTAGCGAAAGAAGATGTAGTTAGAGCAATAGGTGAAACCGGAGTGGACTTCTATCGAACCAGTGAAGAAGGCAGAGCATTCCAAGAACAATCTTTCCGAGCACATATTCAAATTGCTAATAATCTAAATAAACCAGTCATGGTGCACGATCGAGACGCCCACCAAGCTGCGTTAAGAATTCTTGATGAGGAGAAAGCTCAACAAGTAATTTTTCATTGCTCGGGTGATAAAGAATTTGCTCAAGAATTAGTAAAAGAGGTTGGTATTTATCTTTTGCTGGAACTTGCACTTTTAAGAACGCTCAAAACTTAAGAGAATCACTACAAGTCACACCTTTAGAAAATGTGTTAGTGGAAACCGATGCACCATTTCTCACCCCCATGCCATATCGGGGTTACCCAAATTCTTCTTATCTGATTCCTTTAACCCTTGCCACCATGGCAAAAGAAATGAATGTGGATATCAACACAGTTGCTGATGCCACTAGAACCAATGCTGAGAAGCTTTTCGGAAAGTTTGAATGACAAATCAATTATTAACCACCACTGAAATAAGAGAACTTGCCAGCAAATTAGATTTAAAACCAACCAAAAAACTTGGCCAAAACTTTGTCACCGATCAAAATACTGTTGAAAAAATAGTTCGAATCAGCAACGTCACAAAAGATTCCCATGTTTTAGAAGTAGGACCGGGGTTAGGTTCTTTAACTCTTGCTTTGCTGGCAACTGGAGCAAAAGTATCTGCAGTAGAAATAGATTCTCGTTTGGCAGAATTATTGCCTATAACTGCTAAATCTAAAGGTTTTAGTGATTCCTCATTAAGTGTTATCAACAAAGATGCCCTGGAAATAACCAACAACGATGTAAAAAATCCTGATGTTTTAGTGGCAAATTTGCCTTATAACGTTTCCGTACCAGTAATCATTCATATTTTAGAGAACTTTCCCAGTATCAAAAACTATTTAGTGATGGTGCAATCAGAAGTAGCAGATCGCTTAGCTGCACCTCCTGGGTCTAGAACTTATGGTTCACCCAGTGTGAAATTGCAATGGTATGCCGAAGTTTCCAAAGCAGGTTCCATTTCTAGAAATGTTTTTTGGCCCATACCAAATGTTGATTCGGATTTAGTGCACATGAATAGAAGAAATGATATTGATGAAACAATCAGAAAAGAACTATTTGCTGTGGTTGATGCCGCTTTTGCTCAAAGACGAAAGATGCTTCGTTCTGCTTTAAGTTCAATGTGTGGTGGTTCAGAAAAAGCATCTCAAATTCTGGAATCAGCTCAAATTGACCCACAGTTACGTGGGGAAGCATTGAATGTTTCTGACTATGTGCGATTGACTATTGCTATGAAAAAAAGTGGCATAACTATTACCTCAAATAGATCATGAGTGTATCTATTAAAGAATTAGCACCAAAACACATCACCGTAAAAGTTCCTGCCAAAATAAATTTATCGCTCAAAGTTGCACCTTTAGGCCCAGATGGTTTTCATCAATTAGCAACTGTGTTTCATGCGGTATCAATTTATGACGAAATAACAATAAGCATGGTCAAACCTGGACAAGAAGAAATTTCAGTGGGTGGAATTAACGCAGAAAAAATTCCGACCAATAGAGACAACCTTGTTTCCAAAGCATTAACTGAAATTGCCAAACATGTTAACCAACCAATTTATGCCCGTATTCATATTGATAAATCGATTCCTTTAGCTGGAGGGATGGCGGGTGGCAGTGCGGATGCAGCAGCAACCATTATTGGCATAAATCATTTATGGGAGTTTCATTTAACAATTGATGAACTTAATTTAATTGCATCCAAAGTTGGTTCAGATGTGCCATTTTTATTACACGGAAACACAGCTCTAGGTTATGGTCGCGGAGAACAATTAACACCGGTGTTACATAGAGATTCTTTGCATTGGGTGATTGCTTCAAATAATTTTGGTTTATCAACACCTGAGGTTTATGCAGAATTTGATCATTTAAACAAAGATAAAGAAATCACAGATCCAGAAATATCTTTGGAATTATTACAAGCACTAGCTCATGGAAACCCTAACGAAGTTGCACTTAACCTTGTTAATGATTTACAAGCAGCGGCTTTATCTTTGAAACCAGAACTACGAAGACTACTTAGAGCAGGAGAAGAAGCAGGAGCTTTAGCTGGAATAGTTTCGGATCTGGTCCAACTTGTGTATTTTTATGTTTTGATGCAACCGCTGCAGCAGATATTGCTATTGATCTTTTAAGTAGCGGAACTTGCACTTCAGCAGTTACTGCTTATGGACCAGTTCCTGGAGCAAGAATTAAATAATTTTCTTGGCAGTTAACGTAGGGTTTGCTTGTAGATCTGTTAAACCATTCCACACAAAGTTAACAACTTGGGCAGTTATTTCTTCTTTCGAAATATGTCTTTCTTCTTCCCACCATTGCCCTGTTAATGCCACAGATCCAACTAAAGTTCGAGCATAAATGCCTGCAGATTTTCTGGGTAAACCAAATCGACCAAAAGCATCAGCTAACACAGTTTCACATTTATCAACAATGTCATTAACTAAACCAGAATAAGCACCGGCACCTTTTGCTGCTGGTGCATCTTTTAGTAACACCCGGTAACCATCTGGATGTTCATCAATATAGGAAAAGAAAGCAAACACAGCTTGTTCTAACATCAAACGAGGATGACCTGGTTTCAAATTAAATGTCACAGTGTCAAGTAGTTCTCTTGTTTCACGATCAAGAATTACTGCATACAAACCATCTTTACTGCCAAAGTGTTCATAGATTACTGGTTTAGAAACAGATGCCCATGAAGCAATTTCTTCAACAGAGACTGCTTCATAACCTTTTTCTGCAAATAAATGTCTAGCAACGTTTATTAATTGTTCGCGTCTTTCATGACCACTCATGCGAGTGCGNCCAGCTTCGCGTTCTACTTCCAGTGCGGCCTTACTAACGCGTTCGCGAGCACGCTCTGCTTCTTGCAGCATTTTTTCTTGGGCCTTAAGTAATTTCTTCGAAGCCTTGAGTTCTTCCTTGGTAGGTTCACTCGTTGAATTGGTAGCCACGAATCAACGCTACAACTCCAGATGGTTAGGCTTATGCGAGCGCTGGTTCACTTGCACTACAAATCAGATAAAAGCTATTCCGGGATCGTCCAATTGGCAGGACACCGGCCTTTGGAGCCGTGAATCGGGGTTCGAGTCCCTGTCCCGGAGCCACGCGCAAAGCACAACTACCTAATAACATTAACTACGTGAGCAATTTAAACACGGTAATTGTGTTGGCTGCCGGTTTGGGCAAAAGAATGCATTCAACCACCCCAAAAGTTTTACACCCAATTTGTGGTGAACCAATGCTGGGACATGTTTTAAATACTGCACAACTTCTTAAACCAAACCAAATCATTACTGTGCTTGGTCATGGTAAAGAACGTGTTGCAAATTATTTGAAATCAGAATTTAAAAAAGTAAAAATAGTTGAACAAAAACAACAAAAAGGTACAGGTCATGCTGTGCAAATAGCTTTAACGCAAGTTAAGAACCTCAAAGGTTTAGTACTGGTAATGGCAGGGGATACTCCTTTATTGTCAACAACTTCACTTAAAGCGTTAGTAGCATCAGCAGCGGAGTCAAATGCTGCGGTATTGACAGCAGAATTACCTGACCCAACTGGTTATGGTCGCATCATCCGCTTAGCCAACATGGTTGATCGCATCGTGGAACAAACTGATGCCAGCGAAGAAGAATTAGAAATAACAGAAATAAACACCGGGGTTTATGTATTTGAAGCAGAAATTTTAAAGAAAGCCATCAGCCTAATAACCAGTGATAACAAACAAGGCGAAATTTATTTAACTGATGTGATAGCAGTTATTAACACCTTAGGTGAATCAGTAACAGCAGTTATTTGTGAAGATTACACCGAAGCATTAGGAATTAATGATCGAAGCCAATTAGCTATGAGCCAACAAATCATGCAACAAAGAATTAACGAATATTGGATGAGTAAAGGTGTTTCCATGCGAAACCCAGATTCTGTGGTAATTGATATGGGAGTTTCTTTAACTTCAGACATATTCATTGATAACAACACTCATTTGTTAGGTAAAACTTCCATTGACACAGGATCAGTCATTGGACCTGATTCAATGCTGAAAGATTGTTTAGTGGGAAAGAATTCGCATGTGATGAGAACAACGGCCACTAATGCAAAAATTGGAAACAATTGCAAAATTGGTCCTTACACATATTTAAGACCAGGAACTGTGTTAAAAGATGGGGTTAAAGCAGGTGCTTATGTGGAAATCAAAAACTCCACAGTAGGAGAAGGTTCTAAAGTGCCACACCTTTCTTATGTGGGAGATGCCACGATAGGTATAGAAACAAACATTGGTGCTGCCACAGTTTTTGTTAACTATGACGGAGAAACCAAACACAAAACAGTGGTAGGCGATCACGTAAAAATTGGGTCAGACACGATGTTGGTCGCACCAGTCAAAATTGGTGATGGTGCCTACACCGCCGCAGGATCAGTGATCACCGAAAATGTGCCCGCTGGTGCATTAGGTGTGGAAAGAACGAAACAAAGAAATATTGAAGGCTGGGTGGAGCGAAAAAGAGGAAAATCTAAATCCGCGTCTGCGGCACGACGAACCCGAGCAAAGAAGCCAAAGAAGTAACCGACAGAATTAGAGTTAGCACCACCTAGAAATCTTTCTTGAGAAAAGGGATTCAAGTGGCCGATATAGAAACCGTAACCAGTAAGCGGCTTCTTCTTGCCACAGGTCGTTCCCACCCAGCATTAGCTGAAGCCGTTGCTCGCGAACTTGGTGTGGAATTAGCAAAACTTTCTGCTTATGACTTTGCTAATGGTGAAATATTTGTTCGTTTCGAAGAATCAGTTCGTGGTACAGATGCATTCGTATTGCAATCACACACTTTCCCCATTAACAAATGGATCATGGAACAACTACTACTAGTTGATGCCTTAAGAAGAGCATCAGCTCGAAGAATTTCAGTGATCATGCCTTATTACGGTTATGCCCGCCAAGATAAAAAACACAGAGGCCGTGAACCAATTTCTGCTCGACTAATGGCTGACTTACTTAAAACAGCTGGTGCTGATCGAATCATGACAGTTGATTTGCACACCTCCCAAATTCAAGGATTCTTTGATGGACCAGTGGATCATTTGTTCGCAATTAAAATTTTGGCTGAACATGTGCAATCAAAATATGATCGAAGCGAAATAACAATTGTTTCCCCAGATTCAGGTCGAGTAAGAGTTGCTGAACGTTGGACAGATATTCTTGGTTCCCCTTTAGCAATCATTCACAAACGAAGAGATCCCGATGTACCAAACGAAGTAAAAATGTTTGAAGTGGTGGGTGAAGTTAAAGATCGTGTTTGTGTGCTGGTGGATGACATGATCGACACCGGTGGCACCATTGTGAAAGCTGCGGAAACTTTATTTGAATACGGTGCCAAAGCAGTAATAGTTACGGCCACTCACGGAATTTTGTCCGGTAAAGCAGCAGAAAAACTGCAAGGCTCCCGTATCGCCGAAGTAGTAGTAACGGATACTTTGCCAATTGTTCCTGAAGCAAGATTTAATAAATTGACCATTTTACCGATAGCCCCAATGATTGCCAATGCAGTTAGAGAAGTTTTCCATGAAGGATCTGTGACTAGCTTGTTTGATGAAAGACAACCTTCACTGTTTTAGAACAAATTTGACCTCGAAGGCATCCTAAAAATGCACCACCGGTAATCTTCTANTTACGCAATTCGGCGAGGGTGACTAGATCACCGTGATCGACGGAAAGGTTCGATTAATTATGGCTAAAAAAGAAACAGTATTTTCACTCAGTGCCCAAAAACGAGACAACTTCGGTAAGGGTGCATCACGTCGTGATCGTCAAAACGATCGCATTCCAGCTGTTGTTTATGGCAAAGACCAAACACCAGTTCACGTTTCACTAGATCATCACAGTGCATCATTAATNTTGCGTGTTCCTTACGTAACAATTAATTTGGAACTTGATGGCCAAAAATTTGTGGTTGCTCCAAGAGAAATTCAAAAAGATCCCATTAAGCCAATTTACAAACACGTTGACTTAGTTGTCTTAAACGAAAAAGAGCAAAAAGAAAGATTAGCTTTGGCAGACAGAGCCGATGAAATTGCTGCTGCTGCTCTTAAAGTTCGTCTGGAAATTGCTGCTAAGTCCAAAATGGATCTGGGCGAAGTTGCTGCTGTTGTGGCAGTCGCTGCTGATGGAACCGCAGCACCTGCTGCTGATGGAACTGCTGCTCCAGCTCCTGCTGCTGATGCTAAAGATGCACCAGCGGATAAAGACAAAAAATAATTAAGGTTTAAAAACCTAAACAACAAAGTAAGGCGAGTAAATGACTGACTCACCATGGTTAGTCATTGGCCTAGGCAATCCCGGGCCTGATTACAAAAATACTCGCCACAATGTTGGGGCAATGATAATCGACCAAGTCATTAGTGACTTAGGTGAAAAATTAGCCCATAACAAAAAAGTAACCTCAGATGTTTGCGAAACAAGATTAGGTACGAAAAGAGTTGTGTTAGCAATATTAAGAAGTTTTATGAATGAATCCGGTGGACCAACTTCAGCATTAATGAATTTTTATAAAATTCCGGTAGAAAACATGGTGGTATTACACGATGAATTAGATCTACCATTTGGTGAAATCAGAATCAAACAAGGTGGTGGCGATAATGGCCATAACGGTTTGAAATCAATTAGAGGCTCAATTAATTCAGGAGAATTTATTAGGATTCGTTTAGGAATTGGTCGACCACCAGGACCAATGGATCCAGGTGACTTTGTCTTAAAACCTTTTAATTTCTTTGAAAAATCTCAAATGACAGATTATTTACAATTCGGGGCAAAATCTTTATCCGACATTGTCAACCTAGGTGTAGATCAGGCACAAAATTTAAACAACGGTAATGCCTAAATGAAAGATGAATCCGATTTAGCACTGGCTCGAAGATTAGCTATTGAAGCAGGAAAAATACTGGCAGAGCACAGAAAAAATAATCCTATGCCAGAAGATGTGACCAAAAGAAAAGAATACGGGCAAGTAGCAGATCGGTTAAGTCATAACTTTCTGATGGATTCATTTGCACAGGCCAGACCAAATGATTTGGTATTAAGTGAAGAAGGAACTGATCCAAGCGCGAGGCTTAATTCGAGAAGATGTTGGATTATTGATCCTCTGGATGGAACTTTCTATTTCGCAAACAATAGAAACGATTTTGCTGTGCAAATTGCGTTATGGGAAAAAGATTGCCCGCAAAGTGCAAATATTTCTGCGGCTGCAGTTTCGATGCCAATTCAAGAAACAATTTATGACACTTCAAAAGTTATAACAGCAACTAAATCACACGAAATTCCCAGATTATTGGTTTCTGGATCAAGACCACCATTAGAAATGCCAAAGCTAACAGCAATTTTTGATGAAGTATTTGGTGGAGTGGAAATTAAGAGTGTGGGCTCAGTTGGTGCCAAAGTTGTACAAATATTGGAAGGTAATGCCGATTTGTATGTGCACACCACCGGATTTTATGAATGGGATATTGCTGCACCTTTAGCAATTGCGATTGCTGGAGGACTTTCAGTATGCGACATTAAAGGTAATCCGCTGATACTAAATAAAGAAAATGTTCGTGTTGAAAATGTGATCATTTGTCGTCCTGAACTACTCAAGGTTGTGTTACAGGCAGTTGCATGAGTCTAAAATTAGTATTGGAAGAAATAACCAAAGTTGAACCTTGGCTTAAAATTGCTCAAGCACTAAATAGTGAATCAACTTACAAAATTGCTAGCCCCAATTCACTATTTCCTATTATTGCCAATCACGTCGCAAAGAACTCAGCAGGAGTTTTATTAGCTGTGACCTCCAATGCCAGGGAGGCAGAAGATTTAGCACATGCATTAAAGCTGTGGCATAAAGATTTGTCTGTAGCAGAATTTCCTGCTTGGGAAACACTTCCGCACGAAAAAATTGCGCCAACATCAGACATTGTGGGAAGAAGAATTAGTGTTATCAGACGCCTGATTCATCCTGATGACAAATTTAAAGAAGCAGCAAAATTAGATGTGGTAGTTGCCCCAGTTAGATCTTTGATGCAACCATTACTTGCCTCATTAGCAGAAATTGAACCATTAGCACTTAATGTTGGTGACTCTATTGATTTAACCCAAGCTGTTACCAAACTTGTGGAAATTGGTTATGAACGAGTTGAAATGGTAGAAAGACGCGGGCATATTGCTGTACGTGGTGGAATTCTGGATGTATTTGTGCCCGGACATGAGCACCCGTTACGTGTGGAATTCTTTGGCGATGATGTTGAAGAAATAAGAAACTTTTCAGTAGCAGATCAAAGAAGTTTAGAAATAGCTCCGCACGGACTATGGGCACCTGCCTGTTATGAACCATTTTTAAATGAAGAATTTGAACCAGTTGGAAAATTACAACTATTTACAGACCTATTACCTAAAAACAGTGTGGTGTTATTAAGTGATGCTGAAAAAGTAAAAACTAGGGCAGCAGAAGTTCTAAAAACTTCTGAAGAATTTTTGAACGCTGCTTGGCTGAGTGCATCTCTGGGTGGAAATATTCCGCAAGAAGTTGCTTTAGGTAGTTTTAAAGATTTAGCAACATTAGAGAAAAATGCTTTACAAAAAGATTTAAAATGGTGGCAAGTCAGCCCCTTTGTAGGTCATGTTGATGATGAGAAAAACTTTGATGTCATTGATTTGAAAGCCCGGGTCCTGGATGGATTCAGGGGAGATTTCACTGCTGTTATAACAGAACTTCGAAACAAATTAAGTCTTAAATGGAAAATTGTTATTGCCTCAGCAGGGGCAGGATCAGCTCAACGTTATTTGGAACAATTATCAGGCGCTGATTTAGCAGCAAAAATTACTGATAATGAATTAGCAAACAACTTAGTCAATATCTATATTTCTGATATTTCTCACGGCTTCTCATTGCCCGAACAACAATTATTAGTAATTTCTGACACAGACATTGTGGGCATGAGATCAAGTATGAAAGATGTTTCCAAATTACCCACCAAAAGAAAAAACAGTATTGATGTTTTAACTCTGGTTCCAGGTGATTACATAGTTCATGAACAACACGGTGTTGGTAAATATGTGGAAATGACAAGTCGAACTATTGGCCAAGCCACCAGAGAATATTTAGTTATTGAATACGCGGCATCTAAAAGAGGACAACCCGCAGATCGATTATTTGTACCCACAGATCAACTAGATCAAATCACTAAATTTATTGGCGGTGAAATACCTGCGCTAAGTCGTTTAGGTGGAATTGATTGGGAGAAAACTAAAGGCAGAGCCAGAAAAGCTGTTAAGCAAATAGCTGCTGAATTAATCAGACTTTATGCTGCCCGACAAGCATCAAAAGGTTTTGCTTTTTCTGCAGATACTCCATGGCAGCGAGAACTGGAAGATGCATTTGCTTATGTAGAAACACCTGATCAACTTTCCTGCATAAACGAAGTTAAAAAAGACATGGAAAATACTGTGCCCATGGATCGAGTTGTGGCCGGTGATGTGGGATATGGCAAAACCGAAATTGCTGTGCGTGCTGCTTTCAAAGCAACACAAGACGGAAAACAGGTAGCAATACTTGTGCCAACCACATTATTGGTGCAGCAACATTTCAATACTTTCAGTGAAAGATATTCCCCTTTTCCCATAAAAGTTAAACCATTATCAAGGTTTCAAAGCACCAAGGAAATAAATGAAACACTTGCAGGAATTGCTGATGGCACAGTTGATGTGGTGATTGGCACCCATCGGTTATTAACCTCTGATGTCAGATTTAAAGATTTAGGTTTAGTGGTGATTGATGAAGAACAAAGATTTGGGGTGGAACATAAAGAACACCTAAAAGCTTTAAAAACAAATGTTGATTTCTTAACAATGACAGCTACACCTATTCCTCGAACCTTAGAAATGTCTTTAACCGGTATCAGGGAAATGTCGGTCATTCAAACACCACCAGAAGATCGTTTACCGGTGTTAACTTTTGTGGGCGCTTATGACAAACGACAAGTGGCCGCAGCAATTAGAAGAGAATTATTGCGTGAAGGGCAAGTATTTTTTGTTCACAACAGAGTTTCCAGTATCAATCGAATCACCCAAGAATTACAAGAATTGGTGCCAGAAGCAAAATTTGCAATTGCACATGGCCAAATGAATGAACATGAATTAGAGCAAGTAATTATAGATTTTTGGGCCCAAAAATATGATGTGTTAGTTTCCACCACCATTGTGGAATCAGGCTTAGATATTCCAAATGCCAACACTTTAATTGTTGACCGAGCTGATGTTTTTGGTTTATCTCAGCTACATCAAATCAGAGGCAGAGTCGGTAGAGCCAGAGAAAGAGCTTACGCATATTTCTTTTATCCTGAAGAAAAACCTTTAACTGAAAATGCTTACGACCGGTTAGCCACAATTGCTCAACACACAGATCTTGGATCTGGAATGGCTGTGGCCTTAAAAGATTTAGAAATTCGTGGTGCTGGAAACATTTTGGGTGGCGAACAATCAGGTCATATTGCTGAAGTTGGATTTGATTTATATGTCAGATTAGTTGGGGAAGCATTAGCGGTAGCAAAAGGTGAAGCACCCAAAGTTGATACAGAAATCAAAATTGAGCTTTCCCTTGATGCTCATCTTCCACATGATTACATCAAAGAAGAAAGACTTCGTATGCAAATTTATCGACGTCTAGCAGAAGTCACTGCTGAATCTGAAGTATTAAATATTGCTGAAGAACTATTAGATAGATTCGGCAAATTTGGTTCCCCAGTAGAGATCTTGTTAGCTATTGCCAAATTACGGGTACTGGCTCGAAAAGTAGGCGTTAGTGAAATTGTGCAACAAGGAAAAGTTATCAGATTTGCACCACTTGAATTACCAGAATCGCGAATCCTTAGACTTAATCGCCTGTACCCAGGAACCCAAGTTCGTGCAACGGTACGTTCGATTCAAGTACCTGCACCATTAACAGCACTTGTTAATGGTCAAGTATTAAAGAATCAAGCATTACTTGATTGGATTACAGATTTATTCAATCAAGTTTTTGAAGACGAATTGAAGGGAACATCATGAAGAAACTAATTGGTTTACTTTTTGTTTCCAGTGTTCTTATTGCCTGTGGTCAACAAAACCCAGGAACAGCGGCATTTGTGGGAGATACTCGAATAACTTCTGATCAATTAAGTGTTTACTTGGATGATTTAAGAGCTGTTGTGCCCATTGAAAATAATGATCAAGGAACTGCTCAAACAAGAGGTATTCTTGCTCGGTTAATTATTGGTCAAATTATTAGTGAAGCGGTTGCTGAATCAAATGCCATTGTTGACCAAAGTTTAGTTGCTAAAGATTATGAAGCTTTAGAAAAACAATCTGGTGGAGCAGAGGCACTGGCTGTGTTTGCTGGATCAAGAAATGTGCCACCAATGTTAATTAAAGAAGTATTGAGTCAAAATCGCGCGATTGAAGCAATAGGTAAAGTCCTTCAACCAAATGCACCCGCATTAGTACAAAAAGCAAGAGGTGAGGGTTTACTTTTAAAGATTGCAAATTCTAAAAAAATTAAAATCAATCCCCGTTTTGGTTCCTGGGTTTCCAAAAATGGATCAATTGCACCTCCTGCTAATGAACTAAGTGAACCTGCATTTACAAAGCCGATTGATCTACTTACAAACCCTTAATTAAATGGCAAAACATAATCCCCCAAGTAAAAATGGGGTAGCAGGCTTAATTGAATTAATGGAAATTCTGAGATCCAAAGATGGTTGCGCTTGGGACAATGAACAAACTCATCAAAGTTTAATCGAATATTTGTTAGAAGAATCTTTTGAATTTGCTGAAGCTGTTGAGTCAGGGGATCGACAAGCAATCAGAGAAGAATTAGGTGATGTCTTATTACAAGTAGTTTTTCATTCTCGAATTGCGCAAGAAGACAAATTAGATCCTTTTAATATTGACGATGTTGCAAATGTAATAACTAACAAACTCATGAAGCGCCATCCTCATATATTTGGTGAAATTGGAGATTTAAGTAAAGAAGAAGTTGAAGCTAATTGGGAACAAATTAAAAGAAAAGAAAAAGGCAGAACTTCCATCACAGATGGGGTTCCCATCGCACTGCCGGCTCTAATGCATGCTGACAAATTGATTACCAGAGTTAAAA
>JGI25910J50241_10000149_pt1 | contig 21582 bp, 19 predicted proteins | sample LauGreSBDMM110SN_3_FD_50241 | JGI IMG/M metagenome (IMG submission 50241) | reverse complement strand
ATGGGTTGCACCATGAACAGCAAAAAAGCGCTGGTGAACACCGTGGAGATGAAATAAAACATGCAGCTGACCTGTGTAATTCTAAAAACGGGGTATGGGCGAGCCCAAAAAAAACCACCCCGTGTCTGCAAACACGGGGTGGGTATTGTGGCTCAAATGGCGGCTGTCAGGCCCTGGAAGATATTCCCGCCCGTTGAATCAAGGCGCAGTCAGTGGCTGGCATGCTTAAAAATATGCCAGGTCCTTGATGTCCTCGATCAAGCGCTTGATGATGCTCTTAGAACCATATGACTCTTGGATCAGGTCACGTTGACGCAGCTTGGTGTACAGCNCATTGTCGGCGCGCAAACCGGCCAGCACCTCGTCGAGCACCGGCTTGTTGTTTTGCAGGTCCATGTACTCTTGCACCTGGTCGGACATTTTGTGCGAAGACATCAAACCGCCCTTATTTTTGGCCTTGGCAATGGACTCGTCAGAATCCACCAATTTGCGCACCGTCACCAAGGTGAGAATTTGGCGGCTGTAGTCCAAAGTCACCGAGCGCTTGAAGAAGTATTGCAAGATGGGGATGTCTTGCAAAAACGGCACGCCATTTTCCGTTACGTCGAGTTCGCGCTCGACCAAGCCATTGAGCACAAAGGTTTGGCCATAACTCACCAGGGCTGAGGCATTGACCGCATTGCGGGTTTGCTTCAAGGCCACCTTTTCATTGCCTTGCTCTTCAATGAAGGAGCGACTGGCGCGGATGGACAGCAATATTTTGTCGTCATCCAAAAACGTGGGGGTCACCGACAAGGCCACACCCACGGGCTTGTCAACCAAGGTGCCTGAATTGATGCCGCCCACAATGATTGAATACGTGGCACCACTGAAAAAGATCGATGGCAAGCGGTCAATCGCCGACAAGGTGGGGCGGGCAATCACCTCGTTCTTGGTGTAGATCGAGTTGGCAATGTTGAGGTTGTAGCTCAAAAAGCCACCGGTCACAGCGCCGGTTGCATCAGCAGCCAAAGCGCCCGCGTTGGTGAGGTTGTTGGCNGACTGGGTGGCCTGGTTGGCCGTNTCACCCATCGCTGAAAAGCTCAAAGACTTGGACAAGGTCAAGCCATCCATCAAATTGATGCCAAAGCTTTTCCGAACGGACTCTTCGGTGCGGATCATGGTCACTTCGATGATCGCCACCGGAGGGTTCTCGCCCGCACAGGGCGCTGGCAAGGTGGGTGCGGTGATGTTTTCATCGTTGACGGGCAACTCGAACGTTTTGTTCATGGTGACCGCGTCTTTTTCATAAATGGGGCCAGGGCGCAGGTCGCAACGGAACCAGTTTTTGCGCGCATTGGGGTCGCCCGCATCGGCTTTCTTCTCGTCCTTGGCCTCCTCTTTGGCTTCTTCTTTGGCCTCGGGCTTGGCGTCATCGGTTTTGGCCTGGGCCAGCATCACATCTGAACCCGGGCGGAACGATGTTTTGGTGGCCAGCAATTGGTCCAAGCGGCCAGTGACATAGCGGGCCTCGTCCTTGTTGCCTTCCATGGCCGTGTACTGGGCCAACATGGTTTTGACCAGCTCGGGCTTTTTCGCCACCGCGGCTTGAAAGGCCTTCATGCGGTACAGGCGCGCGTCCTTCCACTCCAGCTTGTCCAACTCGGCCGTGGCCCAGGTGGCGGTGGCCGCATCACCCGAGTACAGGCTGGCCTGGGCCATGCCAAACAAGGCCTCTTGCGGTGCTTTGATCTTGGCGTCCACTGCCAAAGCAAATGATTTTTTGGCATCGGTGTACTTTTTGGACGACATGTACAAGCGCCCCAACTGCAAATGCGCCACATCCAAACTGGTGTCCAAGCCAATGGCCGTTTTGTAGCCGGCCTCGGCCAGGGCGTAGCTCTCGGCGTCGCCCTTTTCGTACTTGAGTTGGTAGGTCAGCGCATTGAAAAAGTGCAAGGGCGCATTTCTGAGGTCAAACTTCAAAGCCGTGTTGAACACAGTTTGGGCGTTTTCAAGTTCACCCTTTTCCAGATACTCGGCGCCGGCACGCATCAAGGCTTGGGTGCGGCTGGGTTCCGTGGTCTCGGCTTTCTTGCCAAAACCGTCCCAAAAGCTGGTCGAGCTTTTGCCCGACATCGAAGAACAACCCGTCATCGCCACAGCGAGCAATAACATGTTGAATTTGGTGAGTTTTGTATTGAATTTCATTTTTCGAAGTAAATGATGCGTCTAAAAATACCATTCTCGTTTTATTGACTTAACCTATAAAAAAAATGGTTTTATGATTTTTAAAGTATTTAACCAATGCGTGGGTAAACCCGTGTGTGCACGATCAATGCATTTGCATCACAAAAATGAGGATTTGTGTGTATTGCGCAAGCGGGCTTATTCATTGTTGCAATATTGATTATTTAATTCAATATATTGATTTATAAGTAATTAAATCAAAAACACTCAAGCTATAAATTAAATATCAAAATGACTGGATCCGAAAATTTATTTTGGTGCATTTGATGGGTGCGTCTGAGCATATGAATCACCGTGGGGGCCCGTGAAATCACGGGTTTGGGTGTGGGTGGCGTTTCATCACCACTGAATTTGGTGCAAGCTGCTGAACTGATCGGTCCACAAGCGCAATCCGGGTCGATCGCGATTTTCAACGCCAATCACCTGTCCGCGCTCATCTCGCAAGGCTCGACCGACGGATGGGTAGTCCTTGAGGTAGGTCGCATCCTGCGTCAAGATAAAGTAAAAATTGCGGTTCACAAATTGATCGCGATCGAGATCCTGAAATTTGTGTCGATAACCCATTCCAAGTTCTTGTGCCTGCGCCTTCAGCACCGGATACAGGTTGAGNTAGGCNTTGGTGATGTGGACAACGATGAAGCCCTCTGGCTTGAGATGGGTCTTGTAAATTTGAAAGGCTTCNNGGGTGAGCAGGTGTATGGGTACNGAGCCGCCGGTGAAAGCATCCAGCACAATCACATCGTATAGCGTGGTGGCTGGCAAACGCTCCATTTGCAGGCGTGCATCGCCCAAGATGATGCGCAGATCTTGTGCCTTGATGGTGGACAGGTTGTCAAACCATTTCTGTGACACGCGCACAACCTCTGGGTTGATCTCAAAGTAATCAAATCGATCCTGCGCGCGTGCATAGCTGGCCAGCGTGCCCGCGCCAAGCCCAATCAGGCCGACATGCAGTGGCTTTTTATGTTGATGCAGGTAGGTGAAGGTTTCTCCCACACCACTTTGCGGGCTGTAATAGGTGGCGGGTTGGCTGCGCTTTTCTGCACTTTGAAATTGCAGGCCGTGGGTGATCTGGCCGCTGTAGAAGATGCGGTAGTTGCGCTCCGGATGCTGCGGGAATTGGCGTTCGGTCACCGCGACCGTGCCATAGAAATTGCGCGATTGGTCCAGGTCNACATTCACATAGTCGGTGGGTTGGCCCACACGCCATTCAAAGGGGTCTTGAATGAACATGAAGAAGCCAAAGAAGGTCACAAAGGACACCCCCACCCAGCCTTGCTTGGCAGGATGCGCAGTCCAAACAGCCTTGGCAGAGTGATCTGCGGACACCATGGTGCGGCCACCCCATTCGCGGCGCAGCACGACAAAAGCCAAAACGATGCTGAGGCTGAGTGCGATCGGCCACTCGTGGTATTCGTTGAACAAATGGGTCGCAAACAAGGCCACAAACAAGCCACCAAATGCACCACCGATCGACATCCACAAATAAAATTCTGTCAGGTAGTGGTTGTTGCGCGGCCTTTGCCGATACAGCTCGCCATGGCACATCATGCAAACCAAAAACAACAAGGCGAAATGCATCAGACGCATCTCCGAGACACCGTAATCCCATTCCAAGTTGAACAAGGCGGGTATTTCTTTGCGTCCCGTGGTGACCAGCAAGGCCACCATGGTCAGCACAGCGGTCAAGGCAGGTCGATACCAACGGGGATGATCAAAAGTCAGCACAAAGGTCAACAGGTAAAGCCCCAGCGTGGCAATCCACAGACTGGGTTCGGGTGCGATGTTGTGCCCCACCTGATCGGTGGCCGCAATGAACGTCAGCGAAGCCAGCGCAGGCAAAAGGAACCAACGAAGGCGCATCCACCCCGTCACGCCAGACTGGTTTGGCGTTTCCTTGGCCAACGCAACCGCTTGAGGTTCGCTGACCTGTTGGCCCCATCCCAAAGCAATGGGCAGGCATAGAAGTACAAACAAACTAAAACCCCAGCCCCACCCATGGCTCATTTGTTGCAAGTCAAACCAGGGCTCGAACAGATACGGGAAGGACAGCAACGCGGCAAAAGAGCCAATGTTGGACAAGGCATAAAGCCGGTATACAGAGCCGGTTTGTGCCGTGTGGGAAAACCAGTGCTGCACCAAAGGCCCGGTGGTTGCCAGGCAAAAATATGGGACACCCACGCTCGCTCCCAAGATGAGCAGCACTTGTAAAGCGGGTGCCTCCTCTCCGGTGGGCTTCCAGTTCGAACCGGGAAGGATGGTGAAAGCCAGCAGCGCGCCCAGCAATAGCAAGGCAATGTGAATCCCCGCCTGCCACTGACGCGAATGCAATCGCGTGAGGACGTGCGCATAAACATAGCCTGCGCACAACACGCATTGAAAAAACAACATGGCGGTGGTCCACACCGCGGGACTGCCGCCGAACCAAGGCAAGATGAACTTGCTGATCATGGGCTGGACTTGAAAAAGTAAAAATGCACTGCAAAAAATGGTCAGCGCAAACAAAATGAGAACACGTTGTGAAGCAAAGGACTGGGAAGTCATGGAAGTATTTTTCCAATGGGTAGATAGGGCATGAAGCGTGAATCAAAGGGGAAGTCCCTGCGGCGGCAAAAAACCAAGACCTGTTGCGTTGGTTTTTTTAACTTCTAGCGGCTGAATGTTTTTCAATCCACTGCGCCACCCATTGCTGCGACAGTGACAGTTGCTCGGCCTTGAGCTGCTTGGCCACCGCGTCGCGGTTGTGGATGGCGTCGGAGCTGCCTTTGCTCGCTGCCAAGGCAAACCACATGTGGGCCAGCACCAAATCGACCTCGCACCCTTTGCCCAAGGTGCAAAACAAGGCCAGGTTGTATTGGGCATTGGACTCGCCTTGCTGGGCGGCTTTTTCGTACCAGTGAAAGGCCTTGCGCATATCTGGGGTTTGGCCCCGGCCTTCTTCGAGCATCACGGCCAAATTGAACTGGGCTTTGCTGTGCCCCTTTTGGGCCCCCATCAAATACCAGCGCAGGGCCTCTTTCTCATCTTGGGGCACGCCGTCACCGGTTTCGTACACATAGCCCAACTGGTAGGCAGCGTCCGCATCGCCCTGTACGGCTGCCATCATCAAATCATGCATAAGACCTTCCAGTTTGATGGGTGAGCAGAGTTGCTGGTGAATGGCTTTGAATATACCTGACCCACATGCGCCAAGGCAGCATGCGTAGCCATGGCGCAAGCCTGTGCACCGGGTGCAAACCCTGCCCCCATGGTGCTTGTTCTTTTGTTCTGTGCTGTGGAAAATGTTTCAAAGGGTGACCAGCAGTTCCAAGGCGCCACTGACCCCATCCGTCAGACAGGAGGAATTGCATGAACGAGTCACCGAATTCTGTTTCACACCCAAACAGGGTCGCAACCACGCATCAGCAGGGCTTGCCCAAAGGCCGCCAGGGCCTGGCACATCCGGTTCTGCAGTTGTTGATCCAACACCGGCGGATCGATACAAACCAAGCGCAGGCTTTGTTGGCGGATACCGCGCCCATGGTGGTGGCCTGTGTGCGCAGCGGTTTGATTGACGCAGTGGCCCTGTGCCGCTTGCTGGCCAACGCCTACAAATTGCCTTGGCTCGATTTGGAAGAGATCAACCCGCGCAAAGTCCCCCAGCAGATGGTGGACGCGGCTCGTTGTCGCCAACATTGGGCCATGCCGATCGAGCGCAAAGACAACGGCGTGGTGGTGGCCATTGCCGACCCATCCGATTCCGTGGCGCGGCAAAGCATGGAACAGGCTTTGCGCACCAAAGTGCAGTGGGTGGTGGCCAATGTCGATCAGCTCGNGCGCATGTTGGATTTTTATCACCCCGCCACTGCTGCCCAGATGGTGAGCGAGAAAACACCCGCCGAGNCCGAAGACGACGGCAATGCCGTGGCCTATTGGCAGCGCATCTTGGCGCAGGCGGTGGCTTGGCGGGCGTCTGACATCCACATCGANTCGCTGGAAAACGGCTTTCAAGTGCGCTTGCGGGTCGACGGTTTGCTGCGCCCCTTGTCCGGCGCGCCAGCGGATTTGCGCTTGCGCCTGCTGTCGCACATCAAGGTGTTGGCGCAGATGGACATTGCCGAAAAACGCCTGCCNCAAGATGGNCGCATTGGNGCGGTGGTGCAAGGGCGGCGCTTTGATTTGCGGGTCAGCTCCTTGCCCACTTTGCATGGCGAGAAGTTGGTGGTGCGCCTGCTGGGCGATCAGCAGCGGCCGGGTTTGGCTGCGCTGGGTTATGAAGCCGATGATTTGGCGCACCTGAAGCACGCCCTGGGCCGAACCGGCGGCATGATCATCGTCACTGGCCCCACCGGGTCTGGCAAAACCCTGTCTTTGTACGCTTGCCTGGACGTGCTCAACCAAAGCCATGTGAACATTGCCAGCATCGAAGACCCGTGCGAAATGGTGGTGCCAGGCATCAACCAGGTGAACGTGAACGAGCGCGCCGGTTTGGACTTTGCAACCGGGCTGCGGGCATTTTTGCGCCAAGACCCNGATGTGTTGATGGTGGGNGAAATTCGCGACCGCACGACTGCGGGCATTGCNTTGCAAGCGGCNCANACCGGGCACTTGGTGTTGACCACTTTGCACACCAACGACGCCCCGGGCGTGCTTTACCGCTTGATGCACATGGGTGTGGAGGCTTTTCAACTGGCCGCCAGTGTCCACCTGGTGACGGCCCAACGCTTGGTGCGGCGCTTGTGCCCGCAGTGCAAACAGCCCAGCACATGGGGCACGGAGTTTGATCGATTGGGTTTGGGACCAGCGGCCTTGTCCCAGGCAGGCTTTGACAACCCACCGCCGCCAGACCAGCCCATTTACAAACCGGTGGGCTGTGGCCAATGCCTGGAAGGCTTCATGGGGCGGGTGGGCATCTTTCAAGTCATGCCCGTCAGCCCGGCGATGGCATCTTTGTTGGTGCAAGAAAAAGACCTGGCTACCCTGACCGCCCAAGCCCAGCGCGAGGGCATGCGCACCTTGCGCCAAGCCGGTTGGCTCAAAGTGTCCAGCGGCCTCACGGCGGTGCAAGAGGTCTTGGGGGCCACCCATGTCTAGGCCCTACACCCAGGATTCACAGGCATCAAAAAGCCAGCANTGGTTTGCGTGGACTGGCCGCGATGCGCAGGGGCAAGACCAAAGCGGCCAAATGCCAGCCCTGGACCGCGCTGACATCGAAGCGCATTTGCACGCGCAACGCATTCGGCCGATTCGCATCCAACGCATGCGTCGCCCCCAGGCCCTTGGNAAAGCCCGCGCCAAAGAGGTGGCCCGCTTCACCCGCCAATTGGCCACCTTGGTGCAAGCGGGCATCCCTTTGCTGAGCGCCCTGAAACTGCTGGACAGCGCCACAGAGCATCCGGGCATGCGCGCCATCGCGCAAGATGTGATGGGCCAGGTGGAGATCGGCGCCAGCTTGCACCAAGCCATGCAAGCACACGCCTGCTTTGGCCCGGTTTATTTGGGCATGGTGGCTGCGGCCGAGGCGTCGGGCCAGTTGGATGTGATCTTGGGCGAACTGGCGCAAAGTTTGGACAGCGAGTTGGGCCTGCGCGAGGCCTTGAAGTCGGCCCTGACCTATCCCTTGGCCGTGCTGGTGCTGTCGGGCTTGGTGTTGGGCCTCATGCTGGCCTGGGTGGTGCCCGCCTTTGAAAGCATTTTTAGCTCGATGGGCGCAGAGTTGCCCGCCCCCACCCGAATGGTGCTGTCCTTGAGCCGCTGGTGGGTGGCCAACGGATGGTCCCTGGCCGCCGCGGTCACCGCCGTGGCACTGTTGCTGCGGCACTGGCTGCGCCACCACCCCAAGGGCCAATGGGCGCAGGCGCAAATGGCTTTGGCCTGGCCGGTATGGGGTGAGTTGGTGCAACTCGCTTGTGTGTCGCGCTGGGCGCGCACGCTGTCGAGCTTGATGCAAGCGGGCGTGGCATTGCCCGAGGCGCTGGACATCAGCGCAAAGGCCAGCGGCAACCTTTGTTATGAAAGAAGTTTGGCCCAGGTGCGCTCGGATGTGATGGCCGGCACCGCCTTGGCCCAAGCGCTGGAACTGGGCACCCCCGTGACCACGGCGGGCTGGGGCGCAGGATGGCGCAGGCCCTTGTTCTCACCACAGGTGTTGCAAATGGTGGCGGTGGGCGAAGCCTCTGGGCGCTTGGATGAGATGCTCATGCAAGTGGCCCGCATGCACGAAGCACAGGTGCAATGGTTGCAAAAAAGGATCAGCGAGCTGATGGAGCCCACGGTGATGGTGGTTTTGGGCGTGCTGATTGGCGGCTTGGTGACCGCCCTGTACTTGCCGATTTTTCAGCTCGGCCAAGTGCTGTGAAGGGGTGCATTAGACTGCGCCCATGGACAAAGTGTGGCGCATTGGTTTGACGGGCGGCATTGGCAGTGGCAAAAGCACCGCAGCCAAAGTGCTGGCCCAACTCGGCGCTGCCGTGATCGATGCCGATGCCTGGGCCCGCTCGGTCACAGCCCCCGGTGGCACCGCCATCGCCCCATTGCGCGCGGCCTTTGGCGAAGCGGTGCTGGATGCCCAAGGCGGGCTGGACCGACAACGCATGCGCGAGCTGGCTTTTAGCGACCCCCAGGTCAAAGCGCAGTTGGAAGCCATCGTTCACCCCTTGGTCAAACAAGCCATTGACCAACAAGCGCAATCGGCCCTGGCGGCAGGCGCTCGGGTGCTGGTGTTTGACATTCCNTTGTTGGTCGAGTCCGGGCGATGGCGCAGCCAGGTCGATGGGGTGTTGGTGATCGATTGCAGCAACGACACCCAAATCGCCCGGGTACAAGCGCGCAATGGCTGGCCGCGTGAACAAATCCTCGCCGTCATTCAAGTCCAAGCCAGCCGAGAGCAACGGCAAGCCGCAGCGGATTGGTTGATCCTCAATGATGGCTTGGGGCTGGATGTATTTGAGGCCGAAGTGGCCCAATTGGCCCAGCAATGGGGATTGCCCGCGCCAGCGCTGGACACGCGATGACGGAAATGCACCCGCCCGACTGAATCATGGGGCCCNGGGTCCCGTCAAAAGCCATCGGACAAGGTTATGATNGCGCCTGGAAACCTACGCGCAGTGATCCTCTACGAGCACCCCTTCAACGAAAGAGTCCGCACCTACTTGCGGCTGGAGCATTTGTTCCATCGTTTTGATGAATTGATCACCCGTGAGTCCGCCGTTGACCACCACTTTGCCCTGACCACCTTGTTTGAGCTGGTGGATGTGGGCGGGCGGGCCGACCTCAAAACCGAGGTGCTCAAAGACCTGGAAAAAAATCGCCAACAGTTTTTGTCCTATCGGGGCAACCCCTCGGTGTCTGAAGCGGCCTTGAACGAAATCATTGCCGAACTCGATATCCACCTGGAGTTGCTCAAGTCGGTGTCGGGGCGCATCGGCCAAGCCTTGACCGACAACGAATGGCTGTCCAGTCTGCGCAACCGCTCCAGCATCCCGGGCGGCACCTGCGGGTTTGACTTGCCTTTTTACCATTCGTGGCAGCAACACCCCAGCGCACAACGCTGTCAGGACCTGCGCCAATGGGGCGAAAGCCTGCGCCCCTTACAAAACGCCGTCAACCTGTTGTTGCGCTTGTTGCGCGACAACGGCATGACCCAAAAAGTGGTGGCCGCTGCGGGACAGTTTCAGCAAGCGCTGCCCCAAGGACGCTTTCAGTTGATGCGCTTGCGCTTGGACGCACAACACGGCCTGATCCCAGAAATCAGTGGCAACCGCTTGATGATTTGGGTGCGCATGATGAAGGCCGATGAAGCCGGTCGCATGCAAGCGAGCAACCAAGACGTCACCTTCGAGGTGGCCTTGTGCGTCTGAGCCCGCCAGCGGCACATTGACACAGGCATTCAGGCAAACATTCGGTCACAGCATGGGGATGGAATCACGCACCGTCAGATGCCCGGGTTGCAGCGGGGACAGTTTGTATGCCCCGTCCAACCCCTACCGGCCTTTTTGTTCAAAGGCCTGCAAAAACCACGACTTTGGGGCCTGGGCCAGCGAACAGCACCGCCTGCCTGATGACACCCCCAGCGACGATTTCGACAACCCCAGCAACCTGCCCACCCCACCCCTGCCCCAGTGAACTTTGTTCGCTCACCTATTCTTGGTGGGTGGGTCCGGCGTGAGACCGCTCCAAGGCCAACCACTGCAACACCGGCAGCGTGCCAGGCAGCACGGGGGTGACTTGCACCGGCAGGGTTTGCCACGCAAATTCTTGGCCTTCGCGCATGTGCATCTGGCCTTCCCAGGCTGATACTTTGCAAAAATTGAGCTGCACCCAGGCATGGGGGTAGTCCACTTGGGTGCTGCGCCAGGGATCAACCTGGCGAATGCGAATGCCCAGTTCTTCTTCCAGCTCTCGGCCCAGGGCTTGTTCCACGCTTTCACCGGCTTCCAGTTTGCCCCCTGGGAACTCCCAATAGCCCGCGTAGACCTTGCCCGGCGGACGTGAGGTCAGCAAAAAAAGACCATCGGCTTGGATGAGCACGCCCACAGCCACTTGCACCAAAGGCCTGTCTGGCCCACCTTGGCGCGCCAAGGATCCGTCTGCCACCAGGGGTGGGTTCACGTTGCGCTGCGCCCCACGTGGTGGCCCGCAAAGTCACGGGCAAATTGGTGCGCCACACGCCCGCTGCGCGAACCGCGCTCGAGCGCCCACACCAAGGCCTGAGGCCGGGCGGACTCCAACANNNCTGGCGACACGCCCAAGGCAGACAACCATTGGTTCACGATGGTGAGGTACTCGTCTTGGGTGAAAGGGTAAAAGCTCACCCACAAACCAAAACGCTCTGAGAGAGAAATTTTTTCTTCGATCACCTCACCCGGGTGCACCTCGCCATCATCGGTATGGGTGTAGGTGAGGTTGTCTTTCATGTACTCGGGCAGCAAATGGCGGCGGTTGCTGGTGGCATAAATCAACACATTGGGGGAGGCAGCCGAGACCGTGCCATCCAAAATTGACTTCAGGGCTTTGTAGCCTGATTCACCCTCTTCAAAACTCAGGTCATCGCAATAGATGATGAACTTTTCTGGCCGATCGGCCACCAAGTCCATGATGTCGGGCAGATCGGTGAGGTCGGCTTTGTCGACCTCGATCAAGCGCAAGCCTTGCGGCGCATAGTGGTTCAAGCAGGCCTTGATCAAGGAAGATTTTCCCGTGCCCCGAGCCCCGGTGAGCAGCACGTTGTTGGCCGACAAACCTTGCACAAATTGCTCGGTGTTTTGTTGTATTTTTTCTTTTTGCGGATCGATTTCTTTGAGGTCATCGAGTCGCAAAGGGGCCACATGTGCCACCGGCTCCAAGGCACCATGGCCACTGGCGCGCTTGCGATAGCGGAAAGCCAAGCTGGCCGACCAATCGGGCGCACTCAAGGGGCGCGGCAACACCAGTTCCACCCGGTCCATCAAGGCGTGTAAACGCTCCACCAGGACATCAAATTTATCGTTCATGAAAATGCGCTCGTAAAAATCTGCAGGGTGCAGGCGGTCAACTTCTGTAGTCGGCGTTGATGGTGACGTACTCGTGGCTGAAGTCACACGTCCACACGGTGTCGGTGGCCTGCCCGCGACCGAGCACCACCCGCACGGTGATTTCGGATTGCTGCATGATGCGTTGGCCATCGGCCTCTTGGTAGCTGGGGCTGCGCCCACCGTTCACGGCCACTTGCACATCGTCCAAGTACAAATCGATGTGCGCCTGGTCCAAGTCAGCGATCCCGGCATAACCCACTGCGGCCAAGATGCGCCCCAGGTTGGGGTCGCTGGCAAAGAATGCGGTTTTGACCAAGGGGGAATGGGCAATGGCATAGGCCACTTGGCGGCATTCGGCGGCATCGCGCCCGCCCTCGACGGTGACGGTGATGAACTTGGTGGCCCCTTCGCCATCGCGCACGATGGCCTGGGCCAATTGGCGCGACACCTGCATCAAAGCACGGCGCAAAGCTTGGCCATCGGGGGAAGCCCAATCGGTGATAGGTGGGTGCTTGGCCTTTTGGGTCGCCATCACGATGAAGGAGTCGTTGGTCGAGGTGTCGCCATCGACCGTGATGCGGTTGAACGAGGCCTCGGCCAATTCATGGGCCAGTGCGTCCATCAAACCAGGAGAAATGAAGGCATCGGTGGCCACAAAACCCAGCATGGTGGCCATGTTCGGGCGGATCATGCCCGCACCCTTGCTGATACCGGTGATGGTCACGGGGACACCCGACAACGAGACCTGCACAGAAAAGGCCTTGGCCACGGTGTCGGTGGTCATGATGCCGTGAGAAGCCTGCAGCCAGTGGTCAGCTTGGGCCGCCGCAATGGCCGCCGGCAAACCAGCCACGATGCGCTCGTGCGGCAGCGGCTCCATGATCACGCCGGTGGAAAACGGCAGCACTTGTTGCGGGATGATGTGGAGTTGCTCGGCCAAAGCCGCGCACACCGCTTGGGCATCCAACAAACCTTGCGCACCCGTTCCAGCATTGGCCACACCGGTGTTGATCACCAGTGCACGGATGGCTTGCCCGCTGGCCAGGTGCGCGCGGCACAACTGCACCGGTGCTGCACAAAAGCGGTTTTGGGTGAACACACCGGCCACCACAGCACCGGGGTCGAGCAAAAACACGGTGAGGTCTTTGCGGTTGGCTTTGCGCACGCCCGCCTCGACCACGCCAATGCGCAAACCAGCTATTGGATGCAAATCTCCAGCCTGGGGGGGCAATAAATTCACAGCCATTTCAAGCCAACTTGCCGTGGCAGTTTTTGAATTTTTTGCCGCTGCCACAATGACAGGGTTCGTTGCGACCCACTTTGACCTGCCCCTGCGGGGCCAACTCAAATTCGCTGCTGGGGCCGGCATAGGTATAGGCCTCGCCGGTCTCGCTGGGGGCGGTATAGGTCACATTGCTGATTTTTTCGGCTTGCGATTCCAAGGCCTGGGCCGCCTCGTCAATTTGCTGCTGCGATTGAATTTGCATGTTCATCAAGACACGGGTCACCTCGTTCTTGACCTGGTCCAACAACTGGCCAAACAACTCAAAGGCCTCGCGCTTGTACTCTTGCTTGGGTTGCTTTTGGGCATAGCCGCGCAAATGAATGCCCTGGCGCAAGTAGTCAAGCGACGACAAATGTTCGCGCCAATGGTTGTCGATGCTTTGCAACAACACCATGCGCGTGAAGGGGGTGAGTTGATCGGCACCGACCTGGGTCACCTTGTTGGCAAACGCGGCATGGGCTGCGCTGACCACTTTTTCGACAACGTCTTCGTCTGACACCGAAGTCGCGGCCTCGATCCAGGCCTGCAGACCAACATCGATTTGCCACTCCATGGCCAATGCACGGTCCAAAGCAGCAACGTCCCACTGCTCTTCCACCGACTCGACCGGCACGAATTGGCGCACCAAGTCGGTGAAGCAGCCTTCGCGCAAGCTGGTGATTTGCATACCCAGGTCTTGGGCGTCCAAAATGTCATTGCGCTGCTGATAAATCACTTTGCGCTGGTCATTGGAGACATCGTCGTACTCGAGCAGCTGCTTGCGCACGTCAAAATTGCGCGCCTCGACCTTGCGCTGTGCGCTTTCAATGCTGCGCGTGACGATGCCCGCCTCAATGGCTTCACCTTCAGGCATTTTCAAGCGGTCCATGATGGACTTGACGCGATCACCCGCAAAAATGCGCATCAACGGGTCGTCCAAGCTCAGGTAAAAGCGCGACGAACCAGGGTCACCCTGGCGGCCCGAGCGGCCGCGCAACTGGTTGTCGATGCGGCGCGATTCATGGCGCTCGGTGGCAATGATGCGCAATCCGCCTTGGGACACCACTTTGTCGTGATCCAACTGCCACTGGGCGCGCAGGGCTTGCTCTTGGGACTCGTGCTGATCTGCGGCGATGGCTGCATCGGCTTGCATTGCAGAGATCATTTTTTCGAGGTTGCCGCCCAACACAATGTCGGTGCCACGCCCGGCCATGTTGGTGGCAATGGTGATCATCTGGCTGCGCCCGGCTTGGGCCACGATGTCGGCTTCACGCTCATGCTGTTTGGCATTGAGCACTTGGTGGGAAAGCTTGGCTTGGGTCAGCAGGGCAGAGATGATTTCCGAGTTTTCAATGGAACTGGTGCCCACCAAAACCGGTTGGCCGCGCTCATGGCAATCGCGGATGTCGTCAATGGCGGCCGTGTATTTTTCTTGGGTGGTTTTGTAAACCCGGTCGAGTTGGTCTTCGCGCCGGCTGATGCGGTTGGGCGGGATGACCACGGTTTCCAAACCGTAAATTTCTTGGAATTCGTAGGCCTCGGTGTCGGCTGTGCCGGTCATGCCAGAGAGTTTTCCGTACAAGCGGAAATAATTTTGAAAGGTGATGGACGCCAGGGTTTGGTTTTCGGCCTGGATGTTCACGCCCTCTTTGGCCTCGACCGCTTGGTGCAAGCCATCGCTCCAACGCCGCCCCGACATCAAGCGCCCGGTGAACTCGTCGACGATGACGATCTCGCCATTTTGATTCACATAGTGCTGGTCGCGGTGATACAGGTGGTGCGCACGCAAGGCAGCGGTCAAGTGGTGCATCAGGCTGATGTTGGCGGGGTCGTACAAAGACGCGCCTTCGGGCAGCATGTCCATCTCGACCAACAAGCGCTCTGAGTTTTCGTGCCCTTGCTCAGTGAGAAACACCTGGTGCGATTTTTCATCCACCGTGAAGTCGCCCAACTTGGTCACACCTTCGCCGGTGCGCAAATCTTCTTCGCCCTCTTGGCGTTGCAACTTGGGCACCAAACGGTTCATGGCCACATAACGCTCGGTGTGGTCTTCGGCTTGGCCGCTGATGATCAGCGGCGTGCGTGCTTCATCGATCAAAATCGAATCGACCTCGTCGACGATGGCGTAGTGCAATTTGCGCTGTACCCGGTCGCCGGGCTCATACACCATGTTGTCGCGCAAATAGTCAAAGCCAAACTCGTTGTTGGTGCCATAGGTGATGTCGCTGGCGTATGCCGCTTGCTTTTCTTCGCGCGACATTTGCGGCAGATTGACGCCCACACTCAAGCCCAAAAAGTTATACAAGCGCCCCATCCACTGGGCATCTCGCTGGGCCAGGTAGTCGTTGACCGTCACCACATGCACGCCGCGCCCCGTCAAGGCATTGAGGTAAACCGCCAATGTGGCGGTGAGTGTCTTGCCCTCACCGGTGCGCATCTCGGCCACTTTGCCATGGTGCAGTGCCATGCCACCACTGAGTTGCACATCAAAGTGGCGCATTTTCATGATGCGCTTGGAGCCNTCGCGCACCACGGCAAAAGCTTCTGGCAACAAGTCGTCCAATGGCTTACCGCCAGCCACTTGCTGTTTGAAGTCCTCCGTTTTGGCTTTCAGCGCGTCGTCACTGAGTTGCTCCAGACCCGACTCCATGGCATTGATGCGTGCCACGGTCTTGCTGTACTGTTTGAGCAAGCGCTCATTGCGGCTGCCGAATATCTGGGTCAAAAATTTAAAGGCCATGGATGGTGCATCAGTCCCTCGGGCAGGGGNGCCCAAGAAGGTGAAGGGTTCCTTTGAAGTAGCCGGGCATTTTAGCGCTGACCGGTTGGATAATCGACCGATGAAACAACGTCCTCAAACGCTCACCGCCGAGCAAGCCGCCCGCTCGGAGCCCAGCCTGGCGCGCTTGGGCGCCTTGGGCCAAGATTCGCTGAGACGTTTGGCTGCCATTGCCCCTTTGCTGCCCCCCGGATTGCGCGACGGCCTCAAAGCCGGGCCCATCGATGGTCAAACCTGGTGTGTGCTGGTGCCCAGCAATGCGGCCAGCGCGAAATTGCGCCAGTTGGAACCTGCTTTGCTGGCCCACCTGCGCACCCATGGTTGGGATGTGCAACAACTGCGCTTCAAGATCATGGCCCGCTGAGAGGGGGGTGCGTGAAGGGCGCTGGCGGGCTTTGGAAATGGTGCCGATTATCGGATTCGAACTGATGACCTACCGCTTACAAGGCGGTTGCTCTACCAACTGAGCTAAATCGGCGCTAAATAATTTTACTTCACGCGCTTTAATGCTGGGCGCTTGCCACCGGGTTTGGGGGGTGGCGTCGGTGTGGGGGTGTCGCCGGACAGGGTCAAATTAAGGTTGCGCGGGGTTTTGACNGGGGCAATGCTGGCCTCCCCAGAGTTGTTCACGCCGTCCGCAAGATCAGCCCCCTCGTCAGGCGCCTGCAACTGGAGGGGGAAGGCCATGCCTTGACCGTTTTCGCGGGCATAAATGGCCAAGACCCGGTTGACCGGCACCATGATGCCGCGAGCCGACCCTGAAAAACGCGCTTTGAACTCGATGAAATCGTTTCCCAGCTTCAAACCACTGGTGGCGTCGTAACTGATGTTGAGAACGATCTCGCCGTTTTTCACATACTCCTGGGGCACTTGAACGGTCTCGTCCACATGCACCGCCACATAAGGGGTGAAGTGATGATCAACGCACCACTCATAGAGGGCGCGGATCATGTAAGGCCGGGTGGAGTTGGAATCGGCAACGTTGAGCATGGTTCCCCCCTGCCAGTCTTATTTGCGCATGACCTTTTCAGAGGGCGTGAGCGCCTCAATGTAGGCCGGGCGCGAAAAGATGCGTTCAGCGTACTTGAGCAAGGGGGCTGCGTTTTTGGACAAGTCGATGCCAAAGTGATCCAAACGCCACAACAAAGGGGCGATGGCCACGTCCAGCATGGAGAAGTTGTCACCCAGCATGTACTTGTTTTTCAAAAACACGGGGGCCAATTGCGTCAATCGATCGCGGATGTGTGAGCGGGCTTTTTCCAGGGCCTTTTCGTTGGCCTTGGAGGTGCGCGACTCCAGTGTGCTGACATGCACAAACAGTTCTTTTTCGAAGTTCAACAAAAACAGGCGCACACGTGCGCGGTCCACCGGGTCGCCGGGCATCAATTGGGGATGGGGAAAGCGCTCATCGATGTACTCATTGATGATGTTGGACTCATACAAAATCAAATCGCGCTCGACCAGGATGGGCACCTGGCCNTANGGGTTCATGACNTTGATGTCTTCAGGCTTGTTGTANAGGTCAACGTCACGGATTTCAAAGTCCATGCCTTTTTCAAACANCACAAAGCGGCAACGGTGTGAAAAAGGGCAAGTGGTTCCGGAATAAAGCACCATCATGATGAAGGCTCCTGAAATTCAAAAGAAATGGGGGCTTGCCCCCCATTCCCAAATCCAACCCCAGCCCGGTGGCTTGGGTTGGGAAAAATTATTTGATGTCTTTCCAAAAAGACGCGTTAAGTCTCCAAGCAATGACCATGAAGCACAACAAGAAGATCAGCACCCACACGCCAATGCGCACCCGTGAATTTTGGCCCGGCTCAGCCATCCATTGCAAGTAGCTGACCAGGTCTCCCATGGCTTGGTCGTACTGCAACGGTGTCATGGTGCCGGGCTTGACCTGCTCCCAGCCCTTGAAGACCTGAACTTCATGGCCGTGTTGCTGGGCCACATCAAAAACAGGGCGGCGCTCGCCTTGCAGTTCCCACAGCGCATGGGGCATGCCCACATTGGGGTAGGCCAAATTGTTCCAGCCCGTGGCCTTGGTGTCGTCGCGGTAATAGGTGCGCAAATAGGTATAAAGGTAATCGGCACCCGTGCCGCCACTGCCAGCGCGCGAACGCGCCACCAGGGTCAGGTCGGGGGGCAGGCCGCCAAACCACTCTTTGGCTTGGCGTGCATCGATGTTGGCCTTCATGGTGTCACCCACCTTGTCGGTGGTGAACAACAAGTTGTCTTTGATTTGCTGTTCGGTCAAACCAATGTCGGTCAAGCGGTTGTAGCGCATGTAAGCCGCAGAGTGGCAGTTCAAGCAGTAGTTCACAAACAGCTTGGCACCGTTTTGCAATGCGCCCAGGTCGTTGGTCTTGTTGGGTGCTTTGTCCCAAGCGATGGTGTCGCCACCACCAGCCCACACACCAGACAAACAGCCCAGAGATACCAACAAAGAGATGAGAATTTTTTTCATGTTGATGTTCCTGCGCGCTCAGTGGGGGGTGAAGGTCACGCGGTCCGGCACGGGCTTGGTCTCACCCAAGCGGCTCCACCAGGGCATCAGGAGGAAAAAGCCAAAGTAAAACAAGGTGCCCACTTGTGAGACGCGCTCACCGATGGGTGAAGGCGGTTGCACACCCAGATAACCCAGGATCACGAAGTTGATGACAAAAATGCCGTAGAGGTATTTGTGCCAATCGGGGCGGTAACGGATCGACTTGACTTCGCAGTTGTCCAACCAGGGCAAGAAGAACAAAATAATGACCGCGCCACCCATGACCACCACGCCCCAAAATTTGGCATCGATCTTGAGCATCAAGCCCATCAGGATGACCGCAGCGGCCACCACCGCAGCTTTGAGGACGCTGGGCATTTTGATGCGGGTGACGCCCAAATAGGCGGCGATCACCACACACAACACCAGCGCGTACATCATCTCGGTGGTGATGGCACGCAGCATGGAGTAGTAAGGGGTGAAATACCACACGGGGGCAATGTGCAGCGGTGTTTTCAGCGGATCGGCCGGGATGAAGTTGTTGTACTCCAAGAAGTAGCCGCCCAACTCAGGTGCAAAAAAGACGATGGCGGTGAAGATCACCAAGAAACCCGTCACGCCCAAAATGTCATGCACCGTGTAATAGGGGTGGAAAGGAATGCCGTCCAAGGGGCGACCTTGCTCGTCTTTGTACTTTTTGATTTCAACGCCGTCGGGGTTNTTGGAGCCCACCTCGTGCAAAGCGATGATGTGGGCCGCCACCAAACCGAGCAGNACCAAGGGCACGGCGATGACGTGGAAGCTAAAGAAGCGGTTCAANGTGGCGTCACTGACCACGTAGTCGCCACGGATCAGCANGGCCAAATCGGGGCCAATCACAGGCACAGCGGCAAACANGTTGACGATCACCTGNGCGCCCCAGTAAGACATCTGGCCCCAAGGNAGCAAGTANCCCATGAAGGCCTCGGCCATCAGGCACAGGAAGATGGCGCAACCAAACAGCCACACCAACTCGCGGGGTTTGCGGTAGGAGCCGTAAATCAGGCCACGGAACATGTGGAAATAAACCACGACAAAAAATGCCGAGGCGCCGGTGGAGTGCATGTAGCGAATCAACCAACCCCAAGGCACATCGCGCATGATGTATTCCACCGAGGCGAATGCCAGCGCTGCATCGGGCTTGTAGTGCATGACCAAGAAAATGCCCGTGACAATTTGGATCACCAGCACGAACAGGGCCAAAGAGCCGAAAAAGTACCAGAAATTGAAGTTTTTGGGCGCGTAGTANTCGCTCAAATGCTCTTTGAAGAGCTTGGATGCCGGAAACCGGTTGTCCACCCAGTTGAGTAACTTGTCGCCCGAGCTGGCGTTGGGGGAGATTTCTTTGAATTCAGCCATGTTGATTCCTGTCAGGCTTTTTTGTCTTCGCCGATGATCAGCCGAGAGTCAGACAAATACATGTGCGGTGGCACTTCCAGGTTGTCTGGGGCCGGTTTGTTTTTGAACACGCGACCGGCCATGTCAAAGGTCGAGCCGTGGCATGGGCACAAAAAGCCACCCGACCAGTCATCGGGCAATGAAGGCTGTGCACCCTCTTGAAACTTGTCCGAGGGTGAGCACCCAAGGTGCGAGCAAATGCCCACACCGACAAAAAATTCCGGCTTGATTGAGCGAACTTGGTTGCGGGCGTACTCGGGGGTCAGATCGGCAGGGTTGCGCTCAGACTTGGGGTCGGCCAGTTGGGCCTCGGTCTTTTTGAGGGATTCCAACTGCTCGGGTGTGCGGCGCACGATCCAAACCGGCTTGCCGCGCCACTCCACGGTGAGCTTTTCGCCTGGCTTGATGGCACTGATGTCCACCTCCACCGCTGCACCGGCAGCCTTGGCTTTCTCAGAGGGCTGAAAAGTGCTGACAAACGGAACAGCCGTGGCGATGCCGCCGACTGCACCAGCGCAACCAGTGGCGATGAGCCAGGTGCGCTTGCTGGTGTCCAAACGGGTGTCACTCATGAAAATCCTCGAANTTGCGTCGCTAGTTAGGTCAACTGATGATTGTATCTGAGCCACAAACCACCCAACTGACGNCGCCCTGTCATCGCAACCTNGGCCTTACCTNCCGCAGACTATGATTGAGTACTTAATAACTCATTAAAGGTGCTGCATGTTGCAAGAATTCAAGGCCTTTGCCATCCGGGGCAATGTGATCGATTTGGCCGTGGGGGTGATCATTGGCGGTGCGTTTGGCAAGATTGTTGATTCCATGGTCGGCGATCTGATCATGCCCATGGTGTCGGCATTGATCGGTCGGCTCGACTTTTCCAACCTGTTCATCGCCTTGGGTGCGGTCCCGGCCGGCACCGGCACCACCTTGGACGCCTTGCGCAAAGCGGGCGTGCCGGTGCTGGCCTACGGAAGCTTTCTCACGGTGGCGGTCAATTTTGTCTTGCTGGCTTTCATCATTTTCATGCTGATCCGCCAAATCAACCGGCTCAAGGGCGAGCAAGCCGCCCCCGAAACCCCCGCCGAGCCTGCCGGACCGCCCGAGGAAGTGCTGCTGCTGCGCCAGATCCGCGACAACCTGCAAAACAAGCCCTGAGGCTCAAACAGCCCGGGCCGACAGGGTCCTGGCCATGGCCAGTGCGGCCAACAAACTCAATGGGTCGGCCACACCCTGCCCGGCAATGTCGTAAGCCGTGCCGTGGTCGGGGCTGGTGCGTACAAACGGCAGCCCCAGCGTGACATTCACCCCATGGGCCAGGCCCATGTATTTCACCGGGATCAAGCCCTGGTCGTGGTACATGGCCACCACCGCGTCAATGGCATTGGGCTGGCCGTGGCTGGCGCGGGCACGCATGAACACCGTGTCTGGCGGGTAGGGCCCACTGGCATCGATGCCCAAAGACCGCGCTAACTCCAATGCCGGCTCGAGGATGTCTATTTCTTCACGGCCCATCAAACCTCCCTCGCCCGCATGCGGGTTGAGCCCCGCCAAGGCCAGCCGGGGCAGCCCACCTTGGGCATTGCGCAAACTGGCATGCGCGATGCGCAGGGTTTGCAACACGTTGTCCACCGTGACCGCTTCGATGGCTTGGCGCAAAGAGACATGGATGCTCACCAGCACCGTACACAGCTCTGGGTTGGCCAACATCATGCGCACCGGCACTTGGTCCACCGGCACGCCCAGGTGGCTGGCCGCCAGGGACTGCAACAACTCGGTGTGGCCCGGAAAGCTTTCGCCCGCAGCGGCCAAAGCCGTTTTGTTCAAGGGCGCGGTGACCACAGCCTGCACCTGACCGTTGAGTGCCGCTTGCGCCGCAGCGCGCACGCTATCG
>JGI25910J50241_10000148_pt1 | contig 21623 bp, 21 predicted proteins | sample LauGreSBDMM110SN_3_FD_50241 | JGI IMG/M metagenome (IMG submission 50241) | reverse complement strand
ACTCTATCGGTGGCTATAACTATGATTACGCCAGATCCCTCGTACGGCGTTATCCGTACTGAACTCCCCCAGGGCAGGAATGCAGCAAGGGTAGGTACGCTCTGGCGGGTGTGCGAGGGGTCCTTTTAATAGGGTTTGGTTGTAAGAAAAATGAGCGCGACGAAGAGTAGAGAAGGGCGAGCGATGTCATTAGCTTTATATCGTAAGTATCGTCCTTCAGTCTTTGCCGATGTCATTGGTCAAGAGCATGTGACCGTTCCGCTATCCAATGCTTTGGAGTCAAGTCGTACGCACCATGCATATCTATTTAGTGGGCCACGTGGTTGTGGAAAGACATCGAGTGCACGGATCATGGCGCGCTCGCTCAACTGTGAAAAAGGCCCAACACCAAATCCATGCGGGCTTTGTCAATCCTGTAAAGATCTAGTCGCTAACGGCCCGGGTTCACTGGATGTTATTGAGTTAGATGCCGCGACCCATGGCCTGGTCGATGATGCGCGCGATCTGCGTGATAAGGCATTCTTTGCACCGGTACAAAGCCGCTACAAGATTTATATCATTGATGAGGCACATCAACTCGGACCAGGGGCTGCTAACGCTCTATTGAAGGTCGTCGAAGAGCCACCCCCACATGTTATTTTTATCTTCGCAACAACTGAGCCAGATAAGTTGATCGCAACTATCCGTTCGCGCACCCATCACTATCCATTTCGTCTTGTGCCTCCTGGAACACTCGGAGCGCATTTAGAGAAGATCTGCGACTTCGAAGGTGTCAGTGTCGCTAAAGGTGTCATCCCACTTGTCGTTCGTGCATCTGGAGGATCAGTCCGTGATGCCCTATCGGTACTGGGCCAGCTCTTAGCGGGTGCTGGAAGTGATGGTGTCAGTTATGAGATCGCCATCCAATTACTGGGCTTTACCGATGGCGCACTACTCGATGATGCTATCGATGCGATCGCTGCCCATGACGGTGCAACCTTGTTCAACACGATCGATCGGGTCATTGAATCAGGCCATGATCCACGTCGATTCACCGCCGATATGTTGGAGCGAATCCGTGATTTGATGATTGTGGATGCGCTCAAAGATTCAACAGTCACCTCAATTTTACGAGACTTGCCCGATGATCAGATGGAGCGCATGCGCAATCAAGCTGGACGTATCGGCACTGCCAATCTTTCTCGCGCCGCCGACATCGCAGCTGAAGGTTTGACTCAGATGCGTGGTGCAACAGCTCCTCGATTGATGCTCGAACTTATCTGTGGTCGAATCCTCTTACCTATCGGTGATGCAAGTGAGTCTGGGATGCTCTCTCGGATCGAACGCTTAGAGCGTGCAGAAAACCTTGCACCTATGACCTCTATTCGTTCATCAGAGGTTCGCACCGTGAAGCCAAAAGAAACTACAGGCTCCACTGATGCGACCCCTGAACCCACTCACTCCAAAGTTAAAGAAGTGAAACCTGCTCTAGCCCAGCCAGTTTCCACACCGCCCGGTGCCTTCGATATCACGGCGCTTCGCCGTGCTTGGCCCGATGTCATTGAGGATGTAAAGAAGCGCCGCAGGCTCACATGGTCATTACTGAGTGCATCGGCGCAGGTATTAGCCGTGGATGAGAGTGCAATAACAATAGGAATTATGAATGCAGGGGCCCGTGATTCATTCATTCGATCAGAGTCAGATGAGATTTTGCGCAAAGCTTTTGTCGATGTCGTCGGTATCGACCGGAAAATCGAATGTGTCGTCGATCCATCGATAGATACAACGCTGGCAATCAAAGGTGATACTCGAACATCAGAGGCACCAAGTGATCAGACGTTACTCTCGGGGGCTGCGCTGTTGGCACAAGAGCTCGGCGCCAAATTGATTGAGAAGTAACGATGTCGGGAATGTACGAAGGTGCGATACAAGATCTCATCGATGCATTAGGCCGTCTGCCAGGTATTGGCCCTAAATCCGCTCAACGCATCGCCTTTCACATCTTGCAGGCCGATCCGCAGATTGCCAGTGCTCTCGTCGACTCGATTCGCACGGTAAAAGAGCGGGTTAAGTTCTGTTTGATCTGTGGCAATGTCTCTGAAGAGGATGAGTGTCGAATCTGCCGCGATCCAAGGCGCGAGAACTCATCGATATGTGTCGTTGAAGAGAGTAAAGATGTCATTGCAATCGAGCGCACCCGTGAATTTCGGGGTAAGTATCACGTGCTCGGTGGTGCGATATCTCCAATCGATGGAGTTGGTCCAGAGCAGTTACGTATCCGCGAATTGATGGTGCGCCTTGGCGATCCGCAGATTAAAGAGGTCATCTTGGCCACCGATCCAAATCTTGAGGGCGAGGCCACGGCAACGTATTTAGCGCGCATGATTAAGCCACTGGATATAAAGGTCTCTCGCCTTGCATCGGGTCTGCCTGTTGGCGGGGATCTTGAATATGCCGATGAGATCACCCTAGGGCGCGCCTTTGAGGGTCGACGTAGCGTTTAATCTCATAATTTGAGACGCTCGCTGTCTTACATAGTGAGAAATCTAGGAAATACCTCGGCCACATCTCGCCTCATACGCGACCATTACTCCATGGGACTCATCGTTCAAAAGTACGGGGGCTCATCCGTAGCCGATGCCGAGGGGATGAAGCGCGTTGCCAATCGGATCGTGGCGGCAAAGCGCGATGGCAACCAGGTCGTTGTTGTGGTCTCGGCAATGGGAGATACGACCGATGAGCTCATCGATTTGGCTGAGCAGATCACACCGATTCCATCGGGGCGTGAGTTAGATATGTTGCTTACCGCGGGAGAGCGGATATCGATGGCGCTACTTGCGATGGCGATATCCAATCTTGGACATGAGGCTCGCTCATTTACCGGTAGTCAAGCAGGCGTGATTACGACATCGGCTCATGGTCGCGCGCGCATCATCGATGTGACACCGGGGCGGATTCAAGAGGCGCTCAAAGAGGGTGCGATTGCAATCGTTGCTGGCTTTCAGGGAATCTCGCAGGATACAAAAGATGTTACAACGTTAGGTCGAGGTGGAAGTGATACCACCGCAGTTGCACTTGCAGCCGCCCTTGATGCCGATGTTTGTGAGATCTATACCGATGTGGATGGTGTCTATAGCGCCGATCCACGAGTGGTACCGAATGCCCGCAAACTAAAGAGTGTTACATATGATGAAATGCTCGAGCTAGCGGCAAGCGGTGCAAAAATTCTGCATCTGCGCTGCGTTGAGTATGCACGTCGTTTTAACTTACCGATTCACGTACGTTCATCTTTTTCAACCAACGAGGGGACTTGGGTGGTTGCGGATCATCCAGAGGGAGTAGATATGGAACAGGCAATTATCTCAGGCATCGCACACGATAAGAGTGAGGCAAAGATTACAATCGTCGGTGTACCTGACCGGACGGGAGTTGCTGCACGCATATTCCAAGCAATCGCCGATGCCGACATCAACATTGACATGATTGTTCAGAACGTATCTGCTGCTGCCACCGGGTTGACTGATATCTCATTTACTTTGCCCAAGGCAGAGGGTGCTGATGCCACAGCAATTCTGCAAAAACTACAGGGCGAAGTTGGTTATGCATCGATTCAATACGATGATCAAATCGGCAAACTCTCACTCGTAGGTGCTGGAATGCGCTCACATCCAGGTGTAACTGCGACGTTTTTCGGCGCTCTTTCTGCAGCGGGTGTGAATATCGAGATGATTTCAACCTCTGAGATCCGTATCTCCATTATCTGTCGTGAGGCCGATATTGAGCGGGGGGTCAAAGCTGCTCACACCGCCTTTGATCTAGATGCCGATCAGAGCCAGGCCGTTGTCTATGGAGGCACTGGTCGATGAGTAAACCCTCACTTGCAGTCGTCGGTGCAACTGGCGCGGTGGGCACAGTGATGCTGGGAATCCTCTCAGAGCGCCCAGATGTTTGGGGAGAGATCCGCCTGATCGCATCGGCGCGCAGTGCTGGAAAAAAACTTATCTGTCGCGGCGAGGAGTTGACCGTTGTTGCACTGACTCCAGAGAGTTTTGATGGCATTGATGTAGCGATGTTTGATGTTCCCGATGAGATCTCGAAAGAGTGGGCACCGATTGCAGCATCTCGTGGCGCTATCGTTGTCGATAACTCAGGTGCATTTCGCATGGATGCTGATGTCCCACTTGTTGTACCTGAAGTGAATCCACAAGAGGTTGCGAATCGTCCCCGTGGAATCATCTCAAATCCTAACTGCACAACTTTATCGATGATCGTTGCACTCGGTGCGCTGCATCAAGATTATGATCTGCAAGAGTTAGTCGTCTCTTCTTATCAAGCTGCATCAGGTGCTGGACAGGCAGGCATTGATATTTTGCGTGAACAGATCTCCTTGGTCGCAGGTACGACTGCAGGCGATACTCCGGGAGATCTGCGTGCCATCATCTCTAACAATGGACCCTTTCCAGCACCTCTTGCCTTGAATGTCGTGCCATGGGCAGGCTCACTCAAAGCCGATGGGTACTCATCGGAAGAGCTCAAAGTGCGCAATGAATCACGAAAGATATTGGGTCTACCTCATTTGAAGGTCTCTGTTACATGCGTGAGAGTGCCGGTCATGACAACCCACTCGCTTACAGTCCATGCAGTATTTGCAAAAGAGCCTTCAAGAAAAGGGGCCCAAGAGATCTTGCACAATGCTGCGGGAGTAAAATTAGTTGATGATCCTGAAAACTATAAGTTTCCTACACCTGCCGATGTAGTGGGTACGGATCCAACATGGGTAGGCCGGGTCCGTAAAAGCATCGATGATCCAATGGCCTTAGATATGTTCGTCTGTGGTGACAATCTACGCAAAGGTGCTGCACTCAATACCGCTCAGATCGCTGAACTTCTCGCGATAGAGTTGACATCATGAGTATTAAAGAGAAACTACGCGCCGATCTCACTGAGGCGATTCGTAGTCGTGATGAGATTACTTCGGGCACAATTCGTATGGTCCTTACCGCACTCACCAATGAAGAGGTTTCAGGTAAGCAGGCTCGAACTTTGAGTGATGATGAGGTTATCAGCGTCTTATCGCGGGAGGCGAAGAAGCGTCGTGAGGCCGCTGAAGCATTTGAAACAGGGGGGCGTNGCGATAGAGCGGCGCTAGAGAAGGCTGAGGGTGAGGTGATTGCACGATATCTCCCTGCGCAATTAAACCTAGATGAGATCAAGAAGATGATCGCGGATGCAGTTGTNTCGACTGGGGCTAGCGGACCTGGCGATATGGGCAAGGTAATGGGTGCAATAAAGCCTCTGGTTGCAGGTAAGGCAGATGGCTCTATAGTTTCNTCTCTAGTGAAAGAGGCGTTGAATAAATGAAATTTGAATATGCGACAGTGCCATTGCTCTCTCATGCAACCAAGCAGATCCTTGATACGTGGGGCTCAGATGGCTGGGAGCTTGTTCAAGTGATCCCAGCACCAGGCACCGGCGAACAACTTGTCGCTTACATGAAGCGAGAAATCAAATGAATGTAGTCGATGTACATGCGAAGTTGATCGAGCTCGGGTTTGAACTACCAGTTGCCGCTAAACCNGTTGCNGCTTACGTTCCAGCGATTCGCACAGGAAATCTTGTCTTTACCGCCGGTCAACTGCCCTTGGTCAATGGCGAGATGGCAGGTGTTGGCAAAGTTGGCGCAGAGATAACTCCCGAGCGCGCAAAAGAGCTCGCTCAGATTTGTGCACTCAATGCCCTTGCCGCTGTCGCCACCGTTGCTAACGTNAATAAGATTACAAAGATCGTCCGAGTTGTGGGATATGTGAATGGTGTAGCGGGCTATATCAATGCACCAGCTGCCGTTAACGGCGCAAGCGAGTTATTTTTAGCTATCTGGGGCGATGGCGCAAAACACGCGCGAAGCGCCGTCGGAATCGCTGAGTTACCTCTGAACTCTCCCGTTGAAATCGAACTTACAGTCGAGATTACCGACTAAGGACTGCCTTTACTTACCACGCTTTGATAGGCGCTCGAGATCGGTTATCAAAACTGCTCGGCCATCGAGTTTTAACCAACCGCGTCCAGCGAAGTCTGCAAGAGCCTTATTGACGGTCTCACGCGATGCTCCAACCAACTGCGCTAACTCCTCTTGAGTCAGCTCATGGAGTACATAAAGACCTTCAGGGCTTTGTTTTCCAAAGCGCTCACCGAGATCGATCAATGCCTTAGCCACGCGGCCAGGAACATCAGAGAAAACTAAATCACCAACGGCCTCATTAGTGCGGCGAAGGCGCTGGGCTAAGCGGGCCAGGAGCTGTAAGGCCACTGCAGGGTTCAAGGCGAGCCATGGTATTAAATCCTTATGACTAAGGCTCAATAGTTTTGCATCTGTCACAGCAGTTGCAGTAGATGTGCGAGGGCCTGGATCAAAGAGGCTGAGCTCGCCAAACATCTCACCTGGTCCAAGAATAGATAAGAGATTCTCGCGGCCATCACCGCTTGATGTGCCAAGCTTTAATTTTCCATCAAGGACGACGTACAAGTGATCACCATCATCACCCTCAGCAAAGAGCACACTCCCTTTGAGAATCTTCACAGGGCTCATCGATGCGCGTAGTGATGCCGCAGCTGCATCATCAAGGGCGGTAAAGAGTGGGGCCTTGCGGAACACATCATCTTCTGGAGTCACAAGGAGTACTTTAGCCCTATGTGGGCATATCGTGAGAATCGGAAGAAAGCAAGGGCTGTATACCGCATACTCACCAAGACATATCCAGATATACGTTGCGAATTGGATTTCAAGACACCCTTACAGTTGATGATCGCAACGGTCCTGAGCGCCCAGTGCACTGATAAGAGAGTCAATACTGTTACACCCGCTCTCTTCAAGCGATACAAGAATGTGAAAGCACTTGCTAAAGCAGATCTGAGCGATATCGAGAGGCTTGTCTTTCAGACCGGCTTTTATCACGCAAAGGCCCGACACATAAAGGGATTGGCGATAAAGATTCTCACCGATTTCAATGGAGAGGTTCCGCAAACTATTGAGGAGCTCGTTACGTTGCCAGGCGTTGGTCGCAAAACAGCAAATGTCGTTCTAGGTCACGCCTTCGATATCCCAGGGATTACCGTCGACACACACTTTGGTCGCCTTGCCCGCCGTTTTGGGTGGACAGATGAGACGGATCCAGTCAAAGTTGAACACATCGTTGGCGAGTTAATTCCGCAGCCAGAGTGGACGAATCTCTCACAACGCATGATTTGGCATGGTCGACGTATTTGTCACTCACGAAAGCCTGCATGTGCAGTCTGCCCATTGTCCAAACTCTGCCCAAGTTATGGGATGGGTGAGATGGATGTTGAAAAGGCCAGGCTTCTTGTTAAAACGGATAAGGATTTCCGTTGAAAAAAATAGCAGCGCTGCTATCTTTATTATTACTTACAAGCTGCGCAGCACCTGAGCCAGAGATTGCGGGCAAGCTTGTCTCATGTGCCTCACTCGCCACAGGAAGTGTTGCTAACCCAATTCAACTGGGGTGTCTTGACGGCTCAGAGGGTGTAGCGATCAATGCCTTAAAAGGACCGATGCTCATCAATGTCTGGGGCTCATGGTGCGCGGCATGTAAGGCGGAGATGGTTCACTTCCGGGCTTTCTATGAGAGAGCCCAAGGCAAAGTGGAGTTAGTCGGGATCGATGTCGAAGAGGCATCGATAAAGTATGGGCAGGATTTCGTTCTTACTCACGGCATGACCTGGCCCAATCTCTACGATGGTGATGGCAGCTCACGTGCATACTTTGGAATGGGCGTACCCGTTACCTGGTTCATCGCCCCAGATGGCTCTATCGCCCACAAAAAAATAGGTGAGATAAAGAGTGAGGAAGAGTTGATCGCGCTGACCAAGAAGTATCTAGGTATAGAGCTCTAATCCTCATCCTTAGCGCTCTGTAATCCTGCAGCGATGAGCTTCATAACATTTGGATCGGCTAATGTCGTTGCATCTCCCACTTGTCGATCCTCGGCGACATCTTTGAGCAAACGGCGCATGATCTTGCCGCTGCGTGTCTTGGGAAGTTCATTGACTATCAAGATTTGACGGGGCTTGGCAATTGGCCCTATCTGTTTTGCGACGTGATTTCGCAGTTCGGTCAAGAGCGCCTCACCATCGGCATGTGCGATTCCACCGCGCAAGATGACGAAGGCGACGATTCCCTGACCGGTCATCGCATCGGCAGCGCCAACGACGGCAGCCTCTGCTACCGCCTCATGTGAGACAAGTGCGGATTCGACTTCAGTGGTTGAGATTCGATGTCCTGAAACATTCATCACATCATCAACTCGGCCGAGTAACCAGATCGCACCATCCTCATCTAACTTTGCACCATCTCCAGCGAAGTAGATTCCTTCAAAGCGCGACCAGTACGTCTCTTTGTATCGAGCATCCTCACCCCAGATGCCCCGCAACATAGATGGCCAAGGTTTATCTAAGATTAAAAATCCACCTCGTCCATTTCCTACTGGCTTCGCCGATTCATCCACGACCTGTGCGCTGATACCAGGAAGCACACCCATCGCAGAGCCAGGCTTGGTTGCGGTGATACCAGGCAACGGTGAGATCATGATCGCACCTGTCTCGGTCTGCCACCACGTATCAACAATGGGACATCTGTTACCACCGATAATTTCGCGGTACCACATCCATGCTTCAGGGTTTATTGGCTCGCCAACGGAGCCAAGTAAACGAAGAGTCTTTAGATTGTGTGCGGCAGGAAAATTATCACCCCATTTCATCCATGTGCGGATTAACGTCGGGGCTGTATACAAAATTGTCACACCGTACTTTGCGATGAGCTCAAAGATACGTCCCTTATGTGGGGTATCGGGAGTTCCTTCATACATGACTTGCGTGGTGCCATTGATCAAGGGGCCATAAACGATGTAACTATGGCCGGTGATCCATCCAACATCTGCCGTGCACCAATAAATATCACTTTCGGCTTTAATATCGAAGACAACCTTGTGCGTGTAGGCGACTTGTGTGAGGTAACCACCAGTTGTGTGAAAAATACCCTTTGGTTTGGCCGTAGTGCCCGATGTATAGAGAATGAATAAAGGGTGCTCAGAGTCAAAGCTCTGCGCGACATGCTCTAAAGGCTGTCGGTCAACGATTTCATGCCACCAGATATCCCGATCACTCCACGCGGTCTCCTGTTTGGTACGTGCAACGACCAGTACTTTCTCGACATTGTGTTGGCCTTTAAGTGCCTCATCAACGGCGGGTTTTAAAGCAAAGGCGGCTCCTTTTCTAAATCCACCATCGGCGGTAATAACTAATTTTGCATCGGCATCTTGTATTCGTGAGAGTAGAGCATCTGCTGAAAATCCACCAAAGACAACTGAGTGCGGCGCACCGAGACGCGCACATGCCAGCATCGCAATTGCAGCCTCTGGAATCATNGGCATATAAATGGCGACTCGATCACCTGCGGTGATTCCAATCTCAATCAAGGCATTTGCAGTTTTTTTCACCTCANTCAGGAGTTGTGCATATGTGATGGTCTGTGTGTCTCCGGGCTCACCCTCAAAATAAAAGGCAACTCGATCACCGCGACCTTGGGCAACATGGCGATCAAGTGCGTTGACAGAGGCATTTAATTTTCCGCCCACAAACCATTTGGCATAGGGGATATCCCACTCCAATGCTGCGCTCCATGATTTATCCCAAGTCAACTCTTTGGCTTGGAGCTCCCAGAAAGCCAGACGATCTCTTTCGGCGCGTTCATAGATCTCTGGCTGTGCATTTGCATTTGCTGCGAAGTCGATGCTGGGCGCAAAGCGTCGCTCCTCATGTAAGAGGTTCTCGAGAGATTCATGGTCTTGGCTCATAACCTATGAGAGTACCTGTTTTTCATTGTTATCAACAAGGAGATGCAGGAGTGATTCTGTATGAGTGGTTAAGGCCAATGATTCGCCCCGGAAAGGAGTACAGATGCTGACCTCATTTATTCTCATGTTTTTAAAACTTCTCAGTAGCCCAGTATTGGTAGCGGCCTTAGCCAAGTTTTTGGCGAATGCCCTGAAGAATCTGAGCTAGCCACTCTTGAAAAGGCCCTCAACTCACGCGAGTTGGGGGCTTTTTCGCGCCGCTTTTGTTGGAATGACTGGGTAAGTGAGAGGATTGGTTGTAAGCCTCTAGATAGTCCAAGGATGCGCTCTCCTAGAGTTTTACATTAGAGCGACTAGGAGCCAAAGTGCCAATTGCAACTCCCGAAATTTATGCAGATATGTTGGATCGCGCCAAGAAGGGCGCCTTTGCCTATCCAGCAATCAACGTCTCATCATCACAAACCATCATCGCCGCTATTCGTGGTTTCGCCGAAGCCCAGTCAGATGGGATCATTCAATTCTCGTGGGGCGGTGCTGAATATGCCTCAGGATCAACGGTCAAAAATATGGTCGATGGCGCAGTCGCTCTAGCCGAGTATGCCCATGTCGTTGCCAAAAACTACAACGTCAATATCGCAATCCACACCGACCACTGCCCAGCTGAGAAGTTAGATGGCTTTATGCGCCCACTTTTGGCATTTGGTGCCCAGCGAATTGCATCAGGTAAGTCCCCATTATTCAACTCGCATATGTGGGATGGCTCAGCCGTCTCTATGGCGCAGAATATGAAGGTATCAAAAGAGATGTTGGCGATGTCAAAGGCTGCTCGTACCATTCTTGAGATTGAAATTGGAGTAGTTGGTGGTGAGGAAGATGGTGTCGAGGCAAAACATGATGCCAAGCTTTATTCGACTCCAGAGGATGCTCTCATGACCCTTGAAACACTCGGGGCCGATGATCTCTATATGGTTGCAGCCACATTTGGAAATGTTCATGGTGTGTATAAGCCAGGCAATGTTGTCTTACAGCCNAAAATCCTGGCAACGTTACAGGATGCTGTTTCNAAAAAGCTGAGCTTATCTGCAGGAAGTAAGCCTATGAACCTAGTATTTCATGGGGGCTCTGGCTCACTGCTCTCAGAGATTCGTGAATCTTTGGATTACGGCGTTATCAAGATGAATATCGATACCGATACACAGTATGCATTCACGCGACCAGTGGTAGATCACATGCTCAAAAACTACGATGGAGTTTTGCGTATCGACGGAGAAGTTGGTAATAAAAAACTTTATGATCCACGCGCATGGGGTAAGGCGGCAGAGGCCGGAATGGCCGCCCGTGTCGTACGGGGCTGTGAAGATCTTCGCTCAGTTGGCACTTCTTCTCTCAAGTAATCTCTCAATAGAAAGGCTTTATCGATGCCCGCACTTGTCTTGCTCGGCGCCCAATGGGGCGATGAAGGCAAGGGTAAAGCTACGGATTTACTTGGCGATCGCGTTGACTATGTTGTCCGCTACCAAGGGGGCAATAACGCAGGGCACACAGTTGTCATCGGTGATCAAAAGTATGCACTTCATCTGCTGCCCTCGGGGATTCTCTCACCGAATGTGATTCCAGTGATTGGTAATGGCGTAGTTATTGATCCTGGCGTTCTACTTGAGGAGATACAGGGACTTACTGAGCGAGGGATTGATTGCAGTAGATTGGTCATCTCAACGAATGCGCATTTGATAACACCGTATCACCGCACGATCGACAAAGTCTCTGAACGTTTCTTGGGTAAATCCAAGATCGGTACAACTGGTCGTGGAATCGGTCCTGCCTATGCCGACAAGATCAATCGCATCGGAATTCGTGTGCAAGACCTNTTTGACCCCTCGATTTTGCGTCAGAAATTAGAGAGCGCTCTACGCGATAAAAACCAGGTATTAATCAAGGTCTTCAACCGCAAAAATATCGAGGTAGATGAGGTGTTACAGGAGTATTTGGGATACGCCGAAGTCCTGAGGCCATACGTCGCAGATACTGTCTTACTCCTGAATGAGGCGCTCCAAGCAGGAAAACGAGTATTACTCGAGGGCTCACAAGGTACTTTGCTCGATGTCGATCATGGAACGTATCCATTTGTGACATCGAGTAATCCAACTGCCGGGGGTGCATGTACTGGAAGCGGTATCGGGCCCACCAAAATAAGTAAAGTGATTGGAATCGTCAAGGCTTATACAACCCGTGTGGGTAGTGGGCCATTCCCAACTGAACTATTGGATGAAGATGGAGAGGCGCTGCGCCGCATCGGTGGTGAGGTTGGTGTGACAACAGGTCGCCCACGCAGATGCGGATGGTACGACGCACCTATTGCACGATATGCAGTGCGCGTGAATGGGTTGACCGATTTCTTTTTGACCAAGTTGGACGTCTTGACTGGATGGGAAAAGATTCCAGTATGCGTTGCATATGAAATCGATGGGAAGCGTGTCGAAGAGCTACCGTCATCACAGAGTGATTTCCACCATGCACAACCGATTTATGAGTATCTGCAAGGGTGGAGCGAAGATATTACAAAGGCGAGAAAGCTCAGCGATCTTCCCAAAGCGGCGCAAGAGTACGTAGCCTTCCTAGAGAAGATTTCTGGTGCCCCCATGAGTGCGATTGGTGTCGGTCCGGGCCGCGATGAAACAATCGTCGTAACGGATTTCATTTAAGAGATGAGAATCCTCCTAGTCGGAAGCGGCGCTCGTGAGCACGCCCTTGGACTAGGTCTACTCGCAGATCCTGCATGTACATCACTTCACGCCGCACCCGGCAATCCTGGTATCGCCACTTTCGCGCAGTGTCACGCAATCGATATAACAAGCAATGCCGAGATCGTTGCGCTGGCTCAAGAGATCGCTGCGGATTTAGTAGTCATTGGACCAGAAGTCCCCTTAGTCAATGGAGTAGCCGATGATCTTCGGCGACTAAAGATTGCAGTCTTTGGTCCATCAAAGGCGGCAGCCCAGCTGGAGGGATCCAAAACCTTTGCAAAAGAGGTGATGTCAGATGCCGGAGTTCCTACAGCACATAGTTTTACCTGCACTACACAGATTGAGATTGAAAAAGCACTTGATTCTTTTGGCGCACCATATGTTGTGAAGGATGATGGNTTAGCCGGTGGTAAGGGTGTCGTAGTCACACACAATCGCCAAGAGGCACTTGCCCATGCACTTACTTGCAAACGNGTCGTTATCGAGGAGTATTTGAACGGGCCAGAGGTCTCACTCTTTGGAATCAGTGATGGGATATCGATTTTAGCGATGCAACCTGCACAGGATTTCAAACGTGCACACGATAATGATAAAGGACCAAACACCGGTGGCATGGGTGCTTACTCACCACTTTTATGGGCACCATCAGATATCGTCGATGATACATATACGCAGGTGCTAGCACCGGTAATCGCTGAGATGAATGCGCGAGGAACCCCATTCGTTGGTCTTCTCTATGCAGGCTTGGCACTTACTGATCATGGGATTCGTGTCATTGAATTTAATGTTCGCTTTGGTGATCCTGAGACACAAGTATTGATACCACTTTTGAAAACTCCATTGGCGAACCTTCTGTACAAAGCAGCAACTGCTGGACTTGCAGACACAGTATTAGAGTGGCGAGATGATGCAGCCGTGACCGTTGTACTAGCTGCTAAGGGATATCCAACTGCGCCTGAAAGTGGTGGATATCTCTCGGAGTTCCCAACGATTGAGAACGTCCAGATTTTTCATGCAGGCACCAACCTCAACGGTCAAGGCCTTATCGCAACAGGTGGTCGTGTTTTGAGTGTGACTGGGGTAGGTAGTGATCTGACCGAGGCGAGAGATCGGGCTTATCGCGCAATCAGCCAAATCTCATTACCGGGCTCTTTTTATCGCAGCGACATTGCATTTAACGCCTCAGTGGCTGAGAAGGGTAATTAAATGGCCGATAATTCACCAGTGAGCCTTATCGCGCATAGATATGCATCCCCCGAGATGCGTCTGATTTTCTCACCCGAGGCAAAGATAATCGCAGAGCGCAGATTATGGATCGCTGTGATGCGTGCACAATCTGGGCTCGGTCACACAATCTCTTCCGATGTAATTACCGCCTACGAACAGGTTATTACACGCGTAGATTTAGCATCGATTGATGCACGCGAGAAACATAGCCGTCATGATGTAAAGGCACGTATCGAAGAGTTCAACGCCCTTGCTGGGCATGAGGCGATTCATGCTGGGATGACAAGCCGAGATCTGACTGAGAATATCGAGGCGTTTCAGATCCGCAACGGTTTAGAACTTGTGAATAAGAAGGTAATAACCTTGCTCGCACGCTTAGCGCAGAAGGCCACTGAGTTTGCTGATCAGCCAATCGCTGGGCGATCACATAATATGCCGGCACAGGTCACAACTCTTGGTAAGCGCTTTGCAACGGCTGCACAAGAGTTACTCTTTGCATACGAGCGCCTATCAGCATTACAAGCGCGATATCCGATGCGTGGTATCAAAGGCCCTGTCGGTACCGCCGCAGATTCAATCGATCTACTTGGCTCGTCTCAGGCACATGCACGTCTTGAGAGTGAGATCGCTACAGAGCTCGGATTCAAAGAGGTCTTGGATTCAACAGGGCAGGTCTACCCACGTTCTTTTGATTACGATGTTGTGACAACTTTGGTTCAGTTAGCCTCTGCACCATCATCTTTGGCAACCTCAATCCGATTGATGGCTGGCGCTGAGTTGGTCACTGAGGGATTCAAAGATGGTCAAGTGGGTAGCAGTGCTATGCCACACAAGATGAACACCCGCTCTTGCGAACGGATAAATGGCTTAGCTGTTGTGTTACGTGGATTCTCTTCGATGGTAGGTGAGCTCGCTGGTGACCAATGGAATGAAGGCGATGTCTCATGCAGTGTTGTCAGACGTGTTGCACTACCCGATAGTTTTTTTGCGATCGATGGACTCCTTGAGACGATGTTGACAGTCCTTGATGAATTTGGGGTATTTCCCGCTGTGATTGCAGCCGAATTAGATCGCTACCTCCCTTTCTTAGCAACGACCAAGATCTTGATGGCGGCAGTAAAAGCTGGGGTGGGTCGCGAGCTAGCTCATGAAGTTATTAAGGAGCATTCAGTGAAGGCAGCACTACAAATGCGCGAGGGTAAAGGCAATACTCTCCTTGATGATTTAGCGAGTGATACACGCCTACCGCTGAATCGTGCCGCCTTAGATTCATTAATCAGTACACCACTTGAATTTACTGGCGATGCTCGCCAACAAGTTGCTCGAGTTGTTAATCGCATCGATGCGATCACATCCGCGCACCCTGCAGCAGTGCAGTACAAGCCCGGCTCTATTCGGTGAGTGGCTTTGGCCAAGCTGGCCCACCGCCAGCGCCTGTGATACCGGGGTGGACTCATATGCGCACCGGTAAAGTCCGTGATCTCTATAGCAACGAGAGTAATGAGATTTTATTGGTCGCATCTGATCGTGTATCCGCCTATGACTGGGTAATGCCAACGATGATTCCGGGTAAGGGCGCAGTCTTAACCCAATTGTCATTATTTTGGTTTGAACTCTTAGAAGACATTGTTCCCAATCACATTATCTCTACCGAAGTCCCAGAGATCGTTGAGGATCGAGGGATTATTGTGCAGCCCCTAAAGATGTTTGAGATCGAATGTGTCGCACGTGGCTATCTCACTGGTAGCGGTTGGAGCGAGTATCAAAGTACTAATGCAGTCTGTGGTAATTCGNTATCTGTCGGACTACTCGATGGATCACAACTTGCACACACTATCTTCACGCCGGCGACCAAAGCAGATATCGGTGATCATGATGTAAACATAGATTTTGAATCCGCTGCAAGAATTATCGGCCGAGATGAGGCCCAGACCTTGAAGGAGTTAACTATCGCTCTTTATGAGACTGCCAGTGAGTTTGCACAGAGTCGAGGAATTATTCTCGCCGATACTAAGTTTGAATTCGGTCGCAGCGCATCGGGAGAGATTCTCTTGGGCGATGAGGCTCTTACCCCCGATTCATCCCGCTTTTGGGAGCTCTCGACATGGGAGCCCGGGCGAGCCCAAGCCTCCTACGACAAGCAGTTTTTGCGTGATTACCTCATGGCTAGTGGATGGGATAGAAATAGCCCACCCCCCGAACTACCTGCAGAAATCGTAGAGAAAACTGCTCAGCGATATGAAGATGCATTTTTTCATCTGACCGGCAATAGATTCTAGATAAGGGGAAGAGTAATAATGGCAAAGATCGTGGTTGAGGTAATGTTAAAGCCTGAGATCCTTGACCCACAAGGAAACGCTGTTGCATCTGCTCTGGCGCGACTTGGATTCTCTGTNGCTAAATCTGTCCGACANGGNAAGCGCTTTGAGATTGAGGTAGAGGGAGAGCCAACCGCCTCCCAGATAGCGCAGGTAGAGAAAGCTGCAGAGGTTTTATTATCTAATCCTGTGATTGAGACCTATGTAGTGCGAGTCGAGAAGTAATGCGTGTCGGTGTTATAACTTTTCCCGGAACTCTTGATGATCGAGATGCTGCGCGAGCTGTGAATAGAAGTGGTGCACAGGCAGTCTTGCTGTGGCATGGTGATACCGACCTTAAAAAAGTAGATGCTGTGATTTTACCTGGTGGTTTTTCATATGGAGATTATCTACGTGCGGGAGCTATCTCTCGCTTTTCTCCAGTCATGAATTCAGTCATTGAGGCAGCTGGTGAAGGTATGCCCGTCCTAGGAATCTGTAATGGATTCCAAGTTCTCTGCGAGTCACATCTTTTACCAGGAGCCTTGACACGTAACTCTGACCTTCACTTCTTATGTCGTGATCAGGAGATCGAGATAACGAACAATATGACCCCTTGGACGACCACTTTCTCACTAAAGGAGAGGATCGTCATTCCATTGAAAAACGGTGAGGGATCTTTTCAATGTGATGACAAGACACTTGCTCAGTTGGAGGATGAGGGCAGAGTGGTTGCTCGCTATGTTGGTGAGAATCCCAATGGCTCTCGCAATCTCATCGCAGGCATCAGTAATGAGCGGGGCAATGTTGTAGGCCTCATGCCCCACCCCGAGCACGCTATTGATCCACTAACAGGGCCAACGGCTCAAGGCCTTGGCTTCTTCACTTCAATCTTGAATTCAATGGTGAAGTAATGTCACTAGATACGGTCGCAGCCGCACAGTCATCACCTGATACCAAGCAACCATTTGCCGAGTTAGGTTTAAAACCCGATGAGTATGCACGTATCAAAGAGATTCTAGGTCGGCGCCCAACATCATCTGAGTTAGCGATGTATTCGGTCATGTGGTCGGAGCACTGCTCATACAAATCATCCAAAGTACATCTCAAACAGTTCTCCGAAAAGGCACCAAAGTCAGCTGCTTTGCTTGTCGGTATTGGTGAAAATGCAGGAGTTGTCGATGTTGGGCAGGGGTATGCAGTAACTTTTAAAATTGAATCACACAATCATCCATCTTTTATTGAACCGTATCAAGGCGCTGCAACTGGAATTGGTGGAATTGTCCGGGATATTCTGACAATGGGTGCAAGGCCAATTGCAGTCATGGATCCACTTCGCTTTGGTCCAGCCGATGCACCAGATACACGACGTGTATTACCTGGGATAGTTGCCGGTATAGGTGGTTATGGAAACTGTTTAGGTCTACCAAATATTGGTGGAGAGGTCGTCTTTGATCAAACATATGCAGGCAATCCGCTAGTAAATGCATTGTGTGTTGGAGTCATGAAACATAGCGATATTAAATTGGCAAAGGCGGCAGGAGCCGGCAATCTAGTTGTCTTATTTGGTGCTAAAACAGGTGGTGATGGCATTGGTGGAGTATCAGTACTAGCCTCTGAAACCTTTGATAGTAGTAGATCCACTAAGCGCCCAAGTGTTCAAGTTGGTGATCCCTTTGTTGAAAAGCTTCTGATTGAATGCTCGTTAGAGATCTTCGCTGAGGATTTAGTCATCGGTATCCAAGATCTTGGTGGGGCGGGATTATCGTGTGCTACCAGCGAACTAGCCTCAGGTGGTTCAGGGGGTATGAAAGTGGCCCTCGATAAGGTTCCGCTACGTGATCCATCGCTCTCACCTGAAGAGATTTTAATGTCAGAGTCGCAGGAGCGCATGTGCGCAATAGTTGAACCCCACAAGCTTCCACGCTTTTTGGAGATCTGTAAAAAATGGGATGTCACCGTCACTGCTATTGGCGAGGTGACTGATGGCAATCGACTAGAGATCACATGGAACGGAGAGCTCATTGTCAATGTGCCACCGCGCACTGTGGCACACGAGGGCCCTGTATATAACCGCCCAATGGCTCAGCCGGCATATATTGACAAGGTAAATTCACAAAAAGTGAAGCTCTCTATTCCGCATACAGCCACTGAAATCAAAGAGGCAGTCTTAAAGCTTGCCGCTGCACCTAATCTGGCGGATAAATCTTGGGTGACATCTCAATATGATAAATATGTACAAGGCAATACGATTCAATCACATCCTGAGGACTCTGGGATGGTGCGCATTGATGAGACCACTCATCTAGGTGTAGCAATCTCTACCGATGCAAATGCCAATTGGTCTTATCTAAATCCCTATCAAGGAGCGAAGTTAGCTTTAGCCGAGGCGGCAAGAAACATAGCAACTGCAGGTGCCAGGCCATTGGCTGTAACAAACTGTCTTAACTTCGGCTCACCAGAGGATCCAGGAGTGATGTGGCAGTTTGCAGAGACAGTACGCGGTTTGGCCGATGGATGTTTAGCAATGGGTCTACCTGTTACTGGTGGCAACGTCTCTTTCTATAACCAAACGGGCACAGTTGCCATCTTGCCAACTCCAGTGATTGGAGTGTTAGGTGTCATTCAAGATGTTCGCACACGCACACCGATGAGTTTTGATACAGCAGGTCTAGATCTATTTCTCTTGGGTCAGACGTATGAGGATTTATCAGGCAGCGAGTGGGCCTTCTTGCATGGAGAGCGCACGGGTCAGGCCCCAACGGCCGACTTAGCCCGCGAAATGCGCCTTATAGAGCTACTTTTAGCTGGACATGCAGCGAAGATATTTCATGCCGCTCACGATTTAAGTCAGGGCGGCCTATCTGCGGGATTGACGGAGATGGTTCTTCGCTACTCTGTTGGCGCGAGCATCGCTTTGGAAAATGTGGGAGTTGCTTTACTGAGTGAATCACCGGGGCGAGTCGTTGTCGCTATCGATCCAAAAAAGGTAAGTGATCTTCGAGAACTGGCTACCACGCACTCGATAAAAGTTGAGAAAATTGGAACGACAGGTGGCGATAGCCTCACGATCAACGACTGCGTAATAGATTTAGATGAGTTGCGTCATGCACATACTTCAACCTTCCCTCGATTGTTTGGTTGAGCCGATGCGTGATCCGCAGATCTTAGAAGATGTCAAAGAGATGTTGGAGCTTTTGAAATTAAAAGCGCCAGGACGTGCAATTGAGGTTCGTGTACCACCATATGCCGCAGTGCAGTGTGGAGATGGCCCAACACATACCCGCGGTACTCCCGCTAACGTCGTAGAGATGAATGCAACGACCTGGCTGGCCCTTGCTAGCGGTGAAATATTGTGGGCAGATGCGATGCATAGTGGCGCGATTAACGCATCTGGTGTCCGTGCGGATCTCACACCGTACTTACCGCTTAGGATTCATGTATGAGCCGGCGTCCAGATGGTCTACTCAATCACAACATCCTAGATTCCGATAAGGGTCCACAAGATGCCTGTGGTGTATTTGGTGTATGGGCACCAGGTGAAGAGGTAGCAAAACTTGCATTCTATGGTTTATATGCGCTGCAGCATCGCGGGCAAGAGGCAGCGGGAATCGCGACAAGTGATGGTGAGAGGATTCTCATCTATAAAGACATGGGGCTTGTCTCACAAGTCTTTACTGAAAGTGATCTTGCATCCCTGCCTGGAGATCTAGCGATCGGGCACTGTCGATACAGCACAACAGGTTCAAGCACCTGGGTAAATGCCCAACCAACACTGCGCCCAACCAAGTATGGGACGCTGGCTTTAGCCCATAATGGAAATCTGACCAATACAGGCGATCTTGCCGAACTCGTGCAGAAGTTAGAGCCAAGTAATGGACGTGAACGTGGAGCAACCACNGATACCGAGATCATGACGGCGCTTATTTCGCTACAGAACGAGAAGAATGTCGAGGCCAGTGCGATTGCCGTCCTTCCACAGTTAGAGGGCGCCTTCTCCTTGGTCTTTATGGATGAGCATACGTTGTATGCAGCCCGTGATCGTCACGGTGTGCGCCCGTTAGTACTTGGTAAATTAGAGACCGGTTGGGTTGTCGCATCAGAGAGTGCTGGATTAGATATTGTCGGTGCCTCCTTTGTCCGTGAGATTGAGCCTGGCGAACTTGTTGCGATAGATGAGAGTGGCGTACGTTCACAGCGTTGGGCAACTGCTGAGCCAAAGGGCTGCCTGTTCGAATATGTATATTTAGCCAGACCCGATACTTTAATTGCAGGACAAGGTATCCATGCAACACGGATTGCCATGGGAGTCCGTTTGGCCACAGAGTCACCAGTTGAAGCAGATTTAGTAATCTCTGTCCCAGAGTCAGGCACTCCAGCAGCTATCGGATTTGCTAAAGGATCAGGCATTCCATTTGGAATCGGATTAGTAAAAAACTCTTATGTGGGACGCACCTTCATTCAACCCTCACAGACTATTCGCCAGCTTGGAATTCGCTTGAAGCTCAACCCATTGCGAGAGATCATCGAGGGCAAACGCATTGTGGTTGTGGATGATTCAATTGTTCGAGGCAATACCCAGCGAGCGATTGTGCGGATGTTGCGTGAGGCAGGTGCGCGTGAGATTCATGTGCGCATCTCTTCACCACCGGTTAAGTGGCCATGTTTCTATGGGATTGACTTTGCAACAAGGGCCGAACTCATCGCAAGTGGACTTGAGGTTGAGGAGATTCGCCGTTCAATTGGTGCTGATTCACTTGGCTATCTCTCCATCGAAGGTCTTATCGAATCCACACAGATACCGGAAAAAAGGCTCTGTTCTGCCTGCTTTACTGGTGAATATCCGATTCGTATCCCTGCCGACTTATCTGAGGGCAAGACGCGTCTTGAGATCACGGAAGTTCATGGCCATTAAATGAGTACATATAAAGATGCTGGCGTTGATATCGATGCGGGTAATCGCGCCGTAGAGCTCATGAAGGTATCGATTGCTAAGGCATCTAGGCCAGAGGCGATGGGCGGTATCGGTGGCTTCGCCGGATTATTTGACGCAAGCGCACTTAAAAATATGAAGCGACCACTTCTTGCAACATCGACCGATGGTGTTGGTACCAAAACTGAGATCGCGCGTGCAATGGGTAAGTACGACACTATCGGGGAAGATTTAGTTGCAATGGTCGTTGATGATTTAGTTGTCTGTGGCGCCGAGCCATTATTTATGACCGACTACATCGCTGTTGGAAAAGTAGTTCCAGAGCGGATCGCTGAAATCGTTGCAGGAATTGCACGTGGCTGTGTGAAAGCAAATACCGCACTTATCGGTGGTGAAACTGCCGAGCACCCAGGTTTATTAGAAGAGGATGAGTTTGATATCGCTGGGGCGGCAACGGGAGTAGTTGAGGCAGACAAGCAACTTGGCTCACATCTAGTACAGGCGGGCGATGTGATAATCGCTATGCCATCGAGTGGCTTTCATGCAAATGGTTTTTCATTAGTACGACATATTATTA
>JGI25910J50241_10000147_pt1 | contig 21707 bp, 22 predicted proteins | sample LauGreSBDMM110SN_3_FD_50241 | JGI IMG/M metagenome (IMG submission 50241) | reverse complement strand
AACTGAGGCAATTATTAAAGGACTTTCATGAAAGGTCCAACTAATTTATTAGCAATTGATACTTCCACAAACAGAATTGCTGTTGCACTATTGCAATTTGGCAAACCACCAGTTGTGGCAATCAAAGAAGACGGACTTGGTCATGCTGAGTTTGCTGCAGCTTTAATCAATCAGGTAGTAAAAGATTCAGGTTTAATGTTACAAGAATTAGGTGGAATTGTTTGTGGCATCGGCCCAGGCCCATTCACAGGTTTGCGAGTGGGAATAGTAAGTGCCCAAAGTATTGGATTTGCATTAAATATTCCAGTATTTGGTGTATGCAGTCATGACGCTATAGCTTTTGAATATGCACAACAAAATCCCAACAAAGATGTAACTGTGATAACAGATGCTCGTCGTAAAGAAGTTTATTGGACAAAATATCAAGGTATAAAAAGAACAAGTACGCCACGAGTTTCTAAATTAGAAGAAGTCACAAACACAGGGGTACAACTACTTCATCAACCCCTTAATCCAGTTTCACTTGCCAATGCAGCCATTGAGGCGATGAACAGAACAGAAAAAGGGATTGAAATTAAATCTTTTGCCACAGATTCAGCTAAAGGTGATGGATCAACGGTGGCCTTACCTAACCAAGTATTACTGCCTCCCATTCCGCTGTATTTAAGAAAACCAGATGCTTTAACTTTGGCTGAACGCTCATGAAATTAAACTTGGTGGAATTTTCTTGGTGGCATGTGGCCAAAGCTCATGAAATTGATAAAACAGCTTTCAATGCCACTGCCTGGACATTGCCAACTTTTTGGTCAGAGTTAACGCAACGAAATCGTTACTATTTAGCTTTGGTTGATGAGAAAAAGGAAATTGTGGGATTTGGGGGAGTGGCCTTCAACGGGGTTGATGCCGATATTCAAACCATGGTGATTAAACCTGAATATCAGAAAAAAGGTTACGGCAAGAAATTACTGGACGCACTCCTAGAAAAAATTAAAGAAAACAAAGTAAACCGAGTATTTCTGGAAGTGGTGGCTGATAATAAACCTGCTATTTCACTTTATTTATCCCGCAAATTTGAACAAATTGCCAAGAGAACTAATTATTATCCCAATGGCACTGATGCGGTAATTATGCAACTTGATTTGAGAACCAAATGACAAATCCTTTAGTTCTTGGCATTGAAACATCTTGTGATGAAACAGGAATAGGAATCGTTAGAGGCACAGAATTACTTGCTGACACTTTGGCCTCCTCTGTAGAAGAGCAAGCAAGATTTGGTGGAGTAGTTCCCGAAGTTGCTTCCCGGGCACATGTTGAAGCAATGCTGCCAACCTTAAAAAAATCTATTTTGGCCGCAGGAATTAATTTAAATCAACTCGATGCAATTGCTGTTACCAGTGGACCCGGATTAACAGGAGCATTAGTGGTTGGTGTTGCTACTGCTAAAGCATTAGGTGTGGCCTTAAATAAACCTGTTTATGGGGTAAATCATTTAGCTTCACATGTGGCAGTAGACACTTTAGAAAACGGCAAACTTCCTGAACCAGTATTAGCTTTACTAGTAAGTGGTGGACATTCTTCTTTATTGAAAGTAAATAATATTACTTACCAAATCGAATCATTAGGAAAAACTCTTGATGATGCAGCTGGAGAAGCATTTGACAAAGTAGCCAGAGTTTTAGGTTTACCGTTTCCTGGTGGACCTTGGATTGATAAAGCAGCCAAAGACGGTGATCCTTTAAAAATTGATTTCCCCAAAGGTTTAATGAGTAAAGAAGATCTGGTCGATCACACTTTTGATTTTTCATTCTCAGGATTAAAAACTGCGGTAGCTAGATGGGTGCAGGCGTGGGAAAAAACTGGGGTAGCAATTCCGGTAGCCGATGTAGCCGCATCTTTTCAAGAAGCAGTTGTTGAAGTGTTGGTAAAGAAAACTTTGTTAGCAGCTAAACAAACAGGTATAAACACTGTGGTGATTGGTGGTGGAGTTGCCGCTAATTCAAGATTGCGAAGCCTGGCAGTAAGTGAAGCAGAAAAAGTTGGCATCACCGTGCGAATTCCTCGACCAGGACTTTGTACAGATAACGGAGCCATGGTGGCAGCTTTAGGCTCACATTTATTTAGTGCAGGAATTGAACCCAGTGAACTCAGCTTCGAAGTTGATCCGATCCTGCCGGTCACCCAGGTCAAAGCCTCCTAAATTCCTCAACAAATAAGCAGTTGCTGGCACTCAACTTGAGAGAGTGCTAAGGCCTTGGTAAGTTAGGGCTTAAGTCTTTCCCTACTTTTTTCAAAGAGTTGGGTGAGAAAAACATTCCGATAAAAAAATCCCATGAAGGGGAGTAGACCGTGGCGGTCCAAATTAAACCACTCGAGGATCGAATCCTTGTTGAAGTAATAGACGCTGAAACAAAAACTGCGTCAGGCCTAGTAATTCCTGACACTGCAAAAGAAAAACCCCAAGAAGGAAAAGTTTTGGCAGTTGGTCCAGGTCGTTTTGATGAAGACGGCGAAAAGCGTATCCCTATGGATATTAAAACTGGCGACACCGTAATTTTTTCCAAATACGGCGGAACTGAAGTTAACTACGACGGCAAAGACTATTTGCTGTTGTCAGCACGCGATGTGCTTGCAATCGTTTCCAAATAAGAAACACTAAATATTAAGGCTCCGGAAAAGAACTTTTCCGGAGCAAATAAAAGTTAAATAGCTGAAGAGGAAATAAAAACAAATGGCAAAGATTCTGGACTTCAATCAAGAAGCCCGTCACAAATTAGAAAATGGCGTTGACATTTTAGCCAACACCGTTCGAGTAACACTTGGACCAAAGGGTCGAAATGTTGTTATTGGTAAAAAATGGGGTGCACCAACAATCACTAATGACGGTGTCACTATTGCTAAAGAAATTGAATTAGATGACCCATTCGAAAACTTAGGTGCCCAACTTGTTAAAGAAGTTGCCACCAAAACAAATGATGTAGCAGGAGACGGTACAACTACCGCAACAGTATTAGCTCAAGCGATGGTGCACGAAGGCTTACGCCAAGTTGCTGCAGGTGCTAACCCAATGGGAATTAAACGAGGCATGGATGCAGCTGTTTCAGCCGTGAGCGAAGAATTGCAGCGTTTAGCAAAACCGGTTAACGGCAAAGAAGAAATTGCCCAAGTTGCCACAATTTCTGCGCAAGATCCAAAACTTGGTGATTTAATCGCACAAGCTTTTGACAAAGTCGGTCGTGATGGTGTTATCACTGTTGAAGAGTCTTCAACTATGGATGTAGCACTGGAATACACCGAAGGTATGCAATTTGATAAAGGTTATATCTCCCCATATTTTGTGACCGATGCTGAACGCATGGAAACAGTTTTGGAAGATGTTTTTGTGTTGCTAGTGCAAAACAAAATTGCCTCAATTAATGAACTACTTCCTTTAATGGAAAAAGTTGTGCAAGCTGGCAAACCACTAATTGTTATCGCTGAAGATGTTGAAGGCGATGCTTTGAGTGCCATGATCGTCAACAAAATTAAAGGCACTTTCACCTCAGTTGCGGTTAAAGCCCCAGCATTTGGTGATCGTCGCAAGTCTATGTTGGAAGATCTAGCAATTTTGACTGCTGCTCAAGTTGTTTCACCAGAAGTTGGTTTGAAACTTGATCAAGTTGGTTTAGAAGTATTAGGTAAAGCCAAACGTGTAGTTGTCACCAAAGACAACACCACAATTATTGGTGGAGCAGGCGACAAAAAAGCTGTTGAAGCTCGAGTTGCTCAAATCCGTGCCGAAATGGATCGCACAGATTCATCATGGGACAAAGAAAAACTTCAAGAACGCCTAGCAAAAATTTCAGGTGGGGTGGCAGTAATTCAAGTTGGAGGAGCCACTGAAGTTGAATTAAAAGAAACCAAGTTTCGTGTGGAAGACGCAATTTCTGCAACACGTGCCGCCATTGAAGAAGGAATTGTGGCAGGTGGAGGATCTGCGTTAACTCAAGCAGTTTCAGTTTTGAAAGATAAATTGAACAAAACTGGTGACGAAGCAGCAGGGGTAGAAATTATCCGCATCGCAGGTGTTGAACCATTGCGTTGGATTGCTCAAAATGCAGGTGCTGAAGGTTACGTTGTGACAGCTAAAGTTGCCGAAATGAAAACTGGGGAAGGCTACAACGCCGCCACCGGTGAATTCGGAAATCTTTTGAAAGCTGGAATTGTTGATCCTGTGAAAGTTACTAGATCTGCATTACAAAACGCAGCCTCAATAGCCGCAATGCTATTAACCACCGATGTTTTGATCGTGGAAAAGAAAGCTGACCAAGAAGTAAAAGGAAACGGTCACAGCCACGGCGCAGGCGGACATAGTCACTAAATATTAAAAACAATTTAAGAGACGTTCAATTAATTTGAACGTCTCTTATTTTTTGCGCATTTTCAAAAAGAAAGTTATCGCAATACCAATTGAGGCACCAAGTGATAACCATTGCAACCAGCTAGTGCTGGAAGAATTTTCTTCCACGGGGGCACTAATTGCAACTGGATCTTCGAGTGCAGTAACTTCAGGAGTTACCTCAGCTCTGGCTTCGGCGAGTTTGTAAACAAGTTCGTCATTTAAAGGATGACCATCTGCTGCTACGGTTTTCCAAGAAATTGTTACATCTGGTCCAACCAAATCTGCTGGAATTGCAATATAAACATTTACTGTTTCAACTCTCACGATTGTCTCAATGGATCCTGATGCAGTTGTGATTGAAGCAAATGTTCCTTCAGCAAGAACAGCTTCACCAAAAGTTAATTTGATTTCTGCAGGTAACGCCAACATAACTTGGTCAACAGGTGGTTGAACTGAAATCAAATCTGAGTGAGCAAGAGCAGAAGATGCCGAGGAAGTGATAAAAAAGAATGCAATTAATAGTGATTTAAATTTCATTTCAACGAGTCCTTAGTATCAGGAATTGGAAGCGACCTTCCATAAAATATGTTTTGCTATACATCATTGGTTCTCCATCACCTGCGTAATGAATTTGTTGCAAGAGGAGAAACAAATCATTAGTTGGTCTTTCTTCGCCCCAACCTATTTGTTTGTCAATCACGGCATCTACTTCAGCAAGTGATCTAATAGGTCGAGAATTAATTGTGTCAAGTGAAGCAAAAACACTGCCTTTTTTCATTTGTTCCACCACATCTTCTGGTAGTGAACTAATATTTATCGTGTCATAAGAAAATGCCACAGCTTTACCATCAGCAAGCACTGCTCGTTCTAAATAGAGCACGGGATCTGGCGCATCTAGTTGTAATTTTTCAATTTCTATTTTTGTGGCAGGTCTAATATCTGCCATCTTGTATTCCATTCCCGGGTCATAACCCAGTTCACTAATAGTTTCAGACATAGAACGAAGTTCATTTAATCCAGTGGGAATTGATCTGCCAAAATCATTTACATAAGTTCCAGAACCATGCCTAATGTCAACCAAACCTTGGTATTCCAGTGTTTTCAAAGCTGTTCTTACTGTCACTCTTGAGACTTTATATGTGGCTGATAATTCAGATTCGCTATGAATTTTTGCACCCGGGGACCACTCCTTGGCCAGAATTCGTCTTCTAATGTCATCACTTATTCGGCGCGTGAGGCTGGCTCGACCACCAAACTGCTCTGCGGAGGTGTTCAAAATGGCGCCACATTTCTTTTTAATAACAGTTCATCAAAGGGAGTTGACAACACCGACACTATATAAGAGGCTATTTAAGACTAGTTGTAGGACAACTATTGACTAACAATTTAGGGATTCAACAATGAGTGAAATTCGGGCTATTTCTTGGATTAACGATGGCCTTATCCTCATTGATCAAACCAAACTTCCTCACCAGGAAATTAATTTAAGTATTGAAACAGTTGACCAATTAGTCGAGGCAATTAAAAGTTTGGCGGTCCGTGGCGCACCTGCACTAGGAGCAGCGGGAGCTTGGGGAGTTGTAGTGGCTATGCGACAAGCCGCTAAAGAAAAATGGAGTAACGAAAAAAGAAATGAAGAATTTTTAAAAATTAGGAATGCTCGACCAACAGCAGTTAACTTGGCCTGGGGAGTAGATAAAGTTTTACCATTTGTCGCAAATGGGGTAGATGAAGTACTTGCCCAAGCAAACAGAATTGCAGCAGAAGATGAAGCTGGCAATAAACAAATGGGCAAATTTGGTTCCAGTTGGATTGAAACAAAAGTAAAAAATAGACCAATACGTGCACTAACTCATTGCAATACCGGATCTTTAGCAACAACAACTTGGGGAACAGCCTTAGGTGTTATTAGAGAAATGAACTCACGAGGAATTTTGAAACATGTTATTGCTGATGAAACAAGACCACTTCTGCAAGGTGGCAGATTAACTGCTTGGGAACTTTCTCACGACAATATTGAACATTTTGTTATTGCTGATGGCGCTGCCACAAGTATCATTGCTCGCGGTGAAATTGATGTTGCACTTATTGGTGCAGACAGAGTTGCAGCTAATGGAGACACTGCAAATAAAATTGGTTCATTTGCAGTTGCCTTAGCCTGTAAGTACGCAGGAATACCTTTTGTAGTTGTCGCCCCTGAATCAACAATTGATTTAAAAACTTTAACCGGAAAAGATATAGAAATTGAATATCGTGATGAAAATGAAATNNTNAGTTTNAATGGNCAAAGAATATCTCCAGCAAAATCAAAAGGTCTAAATCCTGCTTTTGATGTGACTCCTGCNGAATTAATNTCAGCACTTGTTACCGAAAAAGGCGTTTATGAAATTTCAAATGGAGTAACNCCTGGTACAAAGTTAGCGAAAGTATAATGTCAAATATTCCAACTCCTTTAAAAGAATTAGTTGAGAGATCAAAATTCTTAGGCGCAAACCAAGATTATGTTGTTTATGGTGGAGGTAATACTTCTGCTAAAGGTGAAATCACTGATCATTTCAATAGAAGTAAAAAAGTCTTATGGGTAAAAGGCTCAGGCGCAGACATGATGAATGCTGAAGCTGTTGATTATCCGGCTTTATACATGGATGAACTATTACAAATCCTAAATTTTGAGAAATTAACTGATGAGGAAATGACTGATCTAGTTAGTAGAGCACTGGTGGACCCGGCAAGTAGACGACCATCAATTGAGACCTTGCTGCACGCATTCTTGCCTTTTAAGCACATAGATCATGTTCACGCTGATGCTATTTGTGCATTAACCAATCATAAGAATGGTGAAAAAGCAGTTAAAGAGGCACTCGGAGAAAAATTTGCTTATGTTGATTGGATCCGTCCAGGATTTGAATTAAGCAAACAAGCCTCATTTTTAAAAGATGCTGAAGGAATAATCTTGGCGCATCACGGACTGATTGTCTGGTCAGATAACAGCGATGAATGTAAACAAAAAAATCTTGATGTCATAAATAAAGTAGAGAAGTATTTGGGTTCACTTTCCAAAAGACCAGAATCAGTTTTTCAACACACAGACTATAGCGATGAGGAATATAAGAATCTACTTTTACAAATACGAGGCAGACTTAACAAAAAAGGTAAGAAAATATTAAGTCTTGATAATAGATTGAAAGAAATATCAAGTCGTAAAGACATAGCAGAAGTTCTAAGCGCAGGAGTTTCTAGCGCAGATCACATGTTGAGAATTAAACCTTGGTCTGCGGTACTGAGTGAACCAAAAGATGGTGAGAAATCAATTAAGTCGATTGATGATTTTGCCAAGAAATATGAAAGCTATTTTGAATCAAATAAGAATTTATTGCCCGCTGGCTACTCAATTCATGATTCTGATCCAAGAGTTTTACTTATTCCAGACTTAGGCGCTGTGACTGTAGGACAATCATTGAATGAATGCAAAATGTATGCCGATATTTCGTTTCACACCCATAAAACTGCAGCTATGGCAAAAGATNCTTTNGGAAANGTTGAAGGACTTCCTGAATCAGAAATTTTTGGTTTCGANTACTGGCCAATGGAGCTNTACAAATTAGCGAGTAAACCAGCTGCNAAGAAATTTGCAGGAAACATTTTTATTGTTACCGGTGCAGCAAGTGGAATTGGATTAGGAATAGCACTCGAGTTAGCAAAACAAGGGGCAAGTCTTGTTCTGGCAGATTTAGATGAAAAAGCTTTAAGTAGCACTGTGGAGAAGATTAAAGAAGTTAAAGGTTTGAAACCAGAAATTATTGCTGGGGATCAAGCTGATGAAAAAGTTGTTAATAAAACAGTTGATTTAGCAATCAAAACTTTTGGTGGAATAGATGGTGTTGTTTTGAGTGCAGGTATTGCGGTAACTGATCAGCTTAAAGATTTGACAGTTGAAAAATGGAACAAAGGTTTAGCAGTTAATTTAACTAGTGCATTTTTGATGACTAAAGCTGCTTTAAATGCTATGAAGATACAAAATTCGGGTGGATCACTTGTTTATATTGCAAGTAAAAATGCGTTTGCTCCAGGTGCAGGATTTGGTGGCTACTCAGTAAGTAAAGCCGGAATGCTGCAATTAATGCGAATCGCAGCACTTGAAGGAGGAGTAAGCCAGATAAGGGCAAATGCCATAAATCCCGATGCTATTTTTGATAACAGCAAACTCTGGGAAGGAGGAATCAGGGAAGAGAGAGCAAAGGCTCATGGTGTTAAACCAGAAGAGTTAGAAGATTTTTATGCGCAAAGAAATATTTTAAAGTCGCATGTAACTTCTAAAGATGTAGCCAATACCACTGCTTTTTTATTGTCTGATGAATCCGCCAGAACCACAGGTTCGGTCATCGCCGTCGACGGCGGCGTGGCTGCAGCATTTCCGCGCTAAACGGAAATGAGTAATAGCAAGTGAGTTAAGTAATTCACTTGGCAAAAGAAGGAGAAAGCATGATAAAGAACAAAGCATTAGCTGGAATCACAGTTGTTGCTGCGTTGCTTCTTGCTGCATGTTCACAAGGCAGTAGCGATACTGCTGCGACTGCAGATGAAGGAACAGTTGCAGAAGCGACCGGTCCCAAGCCAGCACCATTTGATGCTGGTCTAGTAAAAATAGCAATCGTACAAAACAGTGGCGCCGGTGACTATTTCCAACAATGGACAAACGGAGCAAACAAGCAAGCAGAAGCAATTGGATTTGAAGTTCAAGTCTATGACGCCCAAGCTGACAATGCTAAGCAAGCTACTGACATGGAAACAGCAATTGGTTCAGGCGTAGCTGGAATCATTGTTGACCACGGTCAAGCAGACACCATGTGTCCATTGATCAACAAAGCACTTGACGCAGGAATCCCTGTTGTTGTTTACGACGTTGCAACCGCTGAATGTGCACCAAAAGCTGTTACAACACAACAAAGCGATGCATCACTTGCACAAGTAGTGCTAGATCAAATGGCAGTAGATCTTGGTAAAGATGCCAAAGTTGGATACGTAAACGTATTAGGTATCGCACCTTTGGATCGTCGTCACGTTGTATGGGAAGCAATTGTTAAAGCTAACAATTGGACCCAGTCCTTCTTCGTTGGTAAATTCACCAACTCAGTTGCAACTGATAACGCACAATTAGTTGACGCAGCACTTAAGAAGAGTCCAGACGTAGTGGGTATTTTTGCACCATACGATGAACTAACTAAGGGTACTGTTTCAGGAATTGAATCAAATAACCTTCAGGCTTCAATCAAGGCATACGGAATTGATATTTCAAATGCTGATATTGAAATCATGACAAAAGAAGGTTCACCATGGGTAGCAACAGCAGGTACAGATCCAAACGCGATCGGTGCAGCAGTTGTGAGAAACATGGCACTTGAAATAGCAGGCCAATTGGGAGTTAAATCAGTTGATTTCCCAGGTGTTCTAATTACTGCACAGTTCCTAAAGGACAATGCAGTTAAGAACATGGTTGACTTGCGTGCCAAGTTGCCAGAATTGAACCTTGCATCTGTCAGCGGAGCTGACTGGATTCCTGCAGTTCAGTTCTAATTAATAAGTAGACGGAGGCGAGTTAATGGTTTCAGCTGTTGAAGTTAGAAACATTTCAATGGCATTTGGTGCAAACCAAGTGTTAAGTGGAGTGGATTTAACAATCGACAAAGGACAAACCACAGCATTGTTAGGAGCTAACGGTGCAGGTAAGTCCACATTAATTAAAATTTTGTCCGGTGTTTATTCATCTTTTACCGGAGAAATATTGATTGATGGAAAAGTTGTTACCATTGACTCGCCAACTACTGCGAAATCAGCAGGTATTGAGACTGTTCATCAAAGAATTGATGAGGGAGTAATTCCCGGTTTAACAGTCGCTGAAAATTTATTGTTTGAAAAAATTGTCTCAGGTGAAATTCCAAGAGCGGTTTCTTTAAAAACAATTGTTAATGAAGCAGAAAAAATAGCTGAAGCTTTAGACCTAAATTGGAATAGATCCAAGCTACGAAATGATGTTTATGAATTAGGCATTGCTGAACAACAAATGCTGATCTTAGCCAGGACTCTTTCTAGGTCCCCAAAACTTTTAATTTTAGATGAACCAACTTCTGCTCTCTCGGTTGCTGAAAGTCAAAACTTATTTAGATTTATCAAGAATCTCGAAGCACAAGGAATTGCTATTTTGTATGTTTCTCACAAATTAAGTGAATTAGAACAAATTGCTAAGAAACTTGTTGTTATGCGAGATGGAAAGATTAGAAATGAACAAAGCGCACCGTTTTCATGGGATCTGGCTTTAAAAGAAATGTTAGGGCAACAAGAACTTGGCGAAAGAGATAATTTTAAACAGGTTCAAGGTACCAGTGTGACATTGAAATTAAATAATGTTCAATTGTTTAAGGAAAGTGCACCGTTGAATTTAGAAATAAAGAAAAAAGAAGTCACTGGAATTATTGGTCTGCTTGGTGCAGGTAAAACTGAACTTGCAAAAGTTATTTATGGGGCAGATGAATTAATTTCAGGCTCAATGGATCTTGAGGGACAATCATATAAGCCAGCACATCCCGCAGATGCGGTTATAAAAGATATCTATTTAGTCCCAGAAGATCGTGCTGCAGATTCAATGATTCCAAATTGGAGTATTTCGCACACTGCAACTTTACCTTTTATGGGAGATTTTTCAGCTCGCGGAATAATTAAAAAACTTGCAGAAGGTATACGCGGTAAAGAACTTGTCCAAGATTTAAAAGTTGTGACAACTTCGCATGAAGCAATTGTTGATTCCCTTTCTGGCGGAAATCAACAAAAAGTTATTGTGGGAAGATGGCTGCAATCAAAACCTAAATTAATGATTTTGGATGAACCATTTAGAGGTGTTGATATTGGAGCCAGAAGAGATATTTCTAAACGAGTTAGAGATTTAGCTGCCACAGATGTTGCAGTATTGGTGCTGGCATCAGATGTCGATGAAATTTTAGATGTTGCAGATCGAATTATTGTGCTAGTGGAAGGAAAAGTTGTAATGGATGTAAAAGCTGGAGAAACATCGAAAGATAAAATAGTAAACAAAATGTCGGAGGTGGCATAAATGAATATCGGAAAATTAAATGCAACAAATGGGTTTGACTTGAGAGATTTCATTGTCAAATACGGCTTTATTTTGGTGACAGTTATTCTTTTTGTTTGGTTTGCTTCAACAGAGCCTACTTTTAGAATGCAAAACACTTTGTTTTCAATGCTTAAATTCACATCTGTTGTTGCAATTACCGGACTTGGTGTGACTTTAACAATGGTGGTGGGAGGTCTTGATCTTTCTGTTGGTGCAATTGCAGGATTATCAGTAACTCTTTCTGCAATGACAATGGTTATTTATGCGCAAACAGGAGCCGTTGCCCTAGTAGTAGTACTACTGGGTGGTGCCTTAGTTGGACTATTTAATGCCTTTTTAATTGTGGTTTTAAAGATTCCAGATTTACTTGCAACCCTGGCAACGATGTTTACGATCATGGGATTAAAACTTGTTCCAGTTGATGGTCAATCAGTTTCTTCAGGTTTAATTTTAAGAGATGGAAGTGTTGCCCCAGGAAAATTCACTCCAGGATTCTTACTTATTGATCGTGCCTACCTTGGTCCCGTACCACTACCTGTGGCTATCTTTTTCTTTTTAGCATTTGTAGTTTGGATTTTCTTAACCAAAACTAGATGGGGCAGAGTTATGTATGCAATTGGCTCAAACCCAGAAGCTGCAAGATTAGCTGGCGTTCGTGTTCAAAGATACCGAGCTCTTGCTTATGCACTCTCAGGTGTTTTTGCCTCAATTGGTGGCTTGATTCTTTCGTCAAGAATTGGGCAAGGAGATATCAGTGCCGGAAACTCGCTGTTGCTAGATGCTGTGGCTGTTTCCTTGGTTGGAACTTCAGTTTTGGGTATGGCAAGACCAAACGCTTGGGGTACAACTCTTGGCGCAGTTTTAATTGGAATAGTAATCACTGGATTAACAATTAAAGGTTTTCCATACTATGCCCAAGATGTGGTTAAGGGACTTGTCTTATTAACCGCTTTGATATTCTCGTTTACACTTTCTAGACGAAAGTCTAGATTTGTGCCGGCGGTTTAAAGGAAAGAAAAATGACTGATCAATACGAGTTTTTAACAAAAGATAATATTTCAAAATATTTATCAAGCAAAAAAGTATTTGCCAACTTAATTGATGCCAACAGCCTTGTTGAATTCAAAGAAGTGGGTGATGGAAACCTCAATTTAGTTTTCATTATGAAGGACTCTGCAGGCAAAGGAATAGTTTTAAAACAAGCTTTGCCATATGTGCGCTTAGTGGGACCTGATTGGCCAATGACTCCAACCAGAGCCAGAATCGAAGCCGAAACCACAATTATTCATGCCAAATATGCTCAAGATCTTGTTCCAGAAATTTATGATTATGATCCAGAACGTTTCATTATTGCGATGGAAGATTTATCTGATCATGTTGTTTGGCGCGGAGCATTAAATTTAGGTTTAAGATTTGATGGTGTAGCCGGGCCCTTAGGCAAATATGTTGCCAATACAGCTTTTGGTACTTCCGTTTTTAGTTTGGGACAAGAACAACACAAATTAGAAATAGCCAGGGCAATAAATCCAGGTCTTTGTTTAATCACAGAAGACTTAGTTTTTACTGAACCTTATTTTGAAAACGGTAGAAACTCAGTGCTACCAAGCAATGAAAAAGATGCTCAAGAACTTGCTAACGATAAAGACATGGTCCACGAAATTGGCTTATTAAAATACAAGTTCATGACAGCTGGTGAATCACTTATTCACGGAGATCTTCATACCGGATCTGCCATGATCAAATGTGAAGATAAAAAAGTAGCTGAAAGTGTGAAAGCAATAGATTCTGAGTTCTCATTTTATGGACCGATTGGTTTTGATCTTGGCGCACTTGTTGCTAACTACACAATTGCTGCTGCTAGAGCTTGTGCATTAGGAAATGTTGAACAAATGCATTGGGCCTTAAGCCTTGGGGAGCAAACTTGGGTTGCATTCGAAAAAGAATTCAGGAAACTATGGCCGACCCGAGTTGATAAAAGAGTTTTCACAGATCAACTTTTAGAAGACTTAATTAAAACTTGGAGAGAAGATACCTTGGGTTATGCAGGGGCAAAGATGGCTCGAAGAATAGTTGGACTGGCAAAAACCTCAGATATTGAAACTCTTGAACCAAATGTGCGCGAAGGTGCAGCACGAGCAGTTTTATTAATTGCTAGAAAAACTACAAAAGAAAGAGCACAAGATAAGTCTTGGGCAACACTTGCTAAAGAAGCAGCAGAAATTATCCAAAAAACAGTTACTAAATAAGGAAAAATTTGAAAACACCTAGAGAAATTGCCGAGTCATACTGGAAAGCAGAATGCGCCAGGGACACAAAAGCTGTGTTAGAGCACTATCACTCCGATGCAACTTTTTGCCCACCTGGAGAAAAACTAGTTGGACATGATCAAATTAGAACTTTTTATGATGCCTCAGGGGAAGCATTTCCTGGTTTAAAAGTTGATATTTTGCATGAAGTAAGAAATGGTGATGAAAGTTGTATTGAATGGTATGCAACTCTAACCGATAAAGCAGGAAACGTTTTTAATATTCCTGGAGTAAACGTAATTAAAATAAGAGACGGAAAATTTGAATCTGTACACGCATACTTTGATCCAACAGTGCTAAAAGGCTAATTTTCTAAACTGTCCACAAAAGTTCTTAAGCCTTTAGCGTTTTCTAAAAGATTACCTCGGTGCAGTGCCCCACCTATTAGTAAGAATGTGTCCATCCCAAAAAAGTTTGCAATTTCTGGAATTCTGTCAATTGTCATGCCCCCACCAGGAGAAGGAAAAATTGTCTTAATATTTCCTAATTTAGAACGACAGGCATTAGCAATATTTGTGCATTCATCTTTTGAGAAACTAAATCTGCCACCAAAGTTAGGAAAAACACTTATATCTGCACCACTTAAACGCATCAAGGTTGCCAGAATTATTTCATGGTTTAAACCATGATTGCTATTCATTACATGGGATCCTAAATTTGAAGGATGACTCATGATGGGCAGTGAAACCTCTTTGCTATCTGCAATCATTCTCATGGTGTCGAATCCAGCTACTCCGGGCAGAACCATTAGCGCACCACTACCTAATTTTCGAGCAGTAATAGCAGCTTCTAACATTTGTTCTGCTGGTCGATTAATGCTTGGTGCATAAACAGATTTTCTATTAAATTTTTGGTTTGCTTCCATAACTGCACTTGAAATTACTTTCACCCGCTCATTCCATTTAGCCCACGGCTGATTAGCCAAACTATGATCATCTTTTATTAAATCAATTCCTGCCTCAACCATAACTGTGGCAATACTTGCTAACTCAGTTGAATTTAATCCCATTGGTTTTAGCGCTGTAGCTAAAATGGGACGTTTTTTTGCTCCCAATAATTCTCTAACTCCACTTATGCCAAAACGTGGTCCTTTTAAAGTGTTTAAAAAGTCATCAGGGAATTCAACTTTTGTCACTTTCACATCAGGAAACATTGAAACATTTCCCCACACCACATTTAACATCTGACCTATTTCATAGCCTGTGGTGTCAGTATTAAAATCTATTACAACTTCTGTCTGGGAATTTCCAATTTCTTTGGATGAAACCACTTGACCAACAACTTCTTTTTGAATCCATTCGGGAGCCAGATCAAAGGGAAATTCAATAGTCTGCTCAACCCTGATTGCTTCAGTTACTTCTTTACTGGTTTTTGTATTAAGACGATAAGTAATCTGAATTGAAGACATACTTACTACAAAGCCTCAGCTTTTGCAGTGCTATGCACATCAATCACTCTGGTTTGAGAAAGTTCTTCTTCAGATATTTTTAAGTTTTTATCCATTAGTTTTTCGGTGGCTTCAATTAAGTTACGAGCACTCATTCCATATTTATGCAACAGATATTTTTGAGATGCTCCATGAGCGTAAGTATCTTTCAAACCAATTTTGATCAGTTTTTTACCAATCCCGTGTTCAGCGATTAAATCTGCAACAGCACTTCCTAAACCACCAATCACACTGTGGTTTTCCATGGTGATAACTCCGTATTTATTTGACTTAAGACTTTCAATTACCCGAGGATCGGTGAAAGGTTTCAAAGTTGAAATGTGTAAATGTTGCACACTTACGCCATGTTCTTGAAGTGCAGGGATTGCTCTTAAAGCTTCTTCAGTTGATATTCCAGAACTTAAAACTGTGACATCTGTTCCTGTGCTCAAAATACGAGCAGTGTTAAATTCCATGACCTCATTTTTTGGAAAAATCCTCGAGATTTCACCTCGCAGCATTCTGATATAGACCGGACCATCTACTTCATGGGCCACATCTAGAACTGATTCGACTTCTGTGGCATCCCCAGTTTCTAGAATTGTCATGTTTGGGATTCCTCGCAAAACATTGACATCATCAATTGCTTGATGGGTAACTCCTCCAGGAGTTGTGATGCCGGGCAAAAAACCGACCATTCTCACCCGCAGATTTGGGTAGGCCACCGACATTTCAAGTTGATCAAGTGGTCTGCGATAAATAAATACTGCAAAAGTGTGAATCCAAGGCTCAAAACCTTCACGGGCTAAACCGCCTGCAAAACCTAACATGTTTTGTTCACCTAAGCCGAAAGAAAAGAATCTTTCTGGGAAAGTGTCTCTAAATTTTCCAACTTCACAAGAACTGGTTAAGTCTGCTGATAAAACTACAACTTCGGGTTTGAATTTACTCCAGCGCACAAAATTTTCAACGTGAGGTCTTTTAACAATTTCGTAAGCCATTCTATTTCCAAGCTTTCAAAAAATTATTGTATTTAATTTTTTCAAAAGGATTAGCAAATCTGACGTAATGCAGAGCATCAGGTCTATCTTTCAAAATTTCAATTCCTTTAGCTGGATCTGTGTAACCTAGAATTACTTTTGGTTTATCTTGGAATGTTGAACCTGCAGCTAATATTTGGTTTATGTCGTTGCCGTCAATTTTTTCAACGTCCCAACCAAAGCTTTTTATTCTTTCAGTTAGAGGCTCAATTGACATAACTTTTTCCATGGGACCATCTACTTGGTTTCTGTTAACATCTACGATTACTCGAACATTACTTAAATTATGAAAACTTATTGCAGCTAAAGCTTCCCAAGTTTGTCCTTCTTGAAATTCTCCATCTGACATAAAGATCCAAGTCTTTCCTGATTCACCGCGCAACTTTCTAGCTAAAGCAACGCCCCCTGCTTGGGAAAGAGCCTGGGAAAGAGATCCAGTTGTGGTTTCAAATCCTGGTGAATGTTCAGCACCAATCATTTCCACAGTCGTACCATCTTTATTAAATTTTTCTAAAGACTTTTCAGTTAATCTTCCGGTTTCAATTAGGGCCGCATAAATAACAAGTGCGTAATGGGCAGGGCTTATGAATAAACGATCTAGTGCTGGACCTTTTTCGCCATGAAATTCTGCACCGGTTATATATTCAGTGAAATTTTTACTGGGCACATTGACAAAATCACGAGGTTCTAGTGGGGAAGCTAAGGGAGCAAGATTGACGAGTTTTGTGTATAGGCAAGAAAGAATTTCTGCAGCAGAACAGGCTTGGCTTAAATATCCACCATTGTTTTTGACGGTGTGCTCAAGTACTCGATGGCGAATGCCATGGGCCATAGAGGCTATTTGGTCAATATCTGTTTGTGTCGATGCTTTAGTTATGCTCATTTCGCTTCAGCATAGCAAAGAGAATAGTTGTCCTACAAGTTAAATTCTCAACAAAAAAGCCCCCGTAAATTTCCCGGGGGCATTCTTGTTTGGAGGGTATTACAGATAAAAGTTTCTAGCCAGCGACTGGAAATGTTTCCTTGGCTGGGGCATAGATGGCTTCTCGATCATCTTCACTCATCGCTCCCCACACACCGTAAGGTTCACGCACAGCTAAGGCATGTTCGGCACATTGGCGAAGCACAGGGCAGGTGGCACAAATCGATTTAGCCAGCGAAATCCTATTTTCGCGGGAAGGTCCACGTTCACCCTCAGGATGAAAGAAGATCTCAGGATCTTCTCCACGGCATGCTCCCTTTAACTGCCAGTCCCATAGATCAGAGTTGGGTCCAGGAAGACGGGTTACATCAGCCATGATTTTCCTTTTGTCAGGGGTATATGTCTTAAATATAGAATACTATTCATAACTTGGTCAACCATTCAGGCAGGTCCGGTCTTGTGAAGTCCGTCTCATCACAATACGATTGGCCAAAGTTGTTCAACCACATTAGATTTGGCCAAATGAGCGTAGAAAGTGTTGCCCAAGATTCGGTAGGCCTGACCGTGGCCGTGGTGGCCAGACGCGTGGGGGTTGCTCCAGCCACACTTCGCACCTGGGAAAGACGCTATGGAATTTATCCCACCGATAGATCAAGTGGGGGACATCGCCGCTACTCCATAACCGATGTTGCTCGGTTGGAATTAATGCGCAGGTTAGTTTTANCTGGAATGCCAGCAGGTCAAGCTGCCAAGATGGCCTTGCAATCAGAAATTGGCAAACTTGAGGATTCATCATTTTTTGATTCCAACGTTTTAACTAAAACTGTTGATTCACTGTTAAGCAATATTTCTGTTGATTCAGAATTTAGTCATCCCGGTGGTGGCGCTGTATTAGCAATGCAAGGATCTTCTGCGATTGCTCGCGGATTAGCTAAAGCTGCCTTTTCACTTGATGCACCTGCTTGTACTCAATTGATTCAAAACAGTTTGCATGCCAAGGGTGTTAGTTGGACTTGGGAGAAGTTGTTATCTCCAGTAATTTGTGCGCTTGGTAAGAAGTGGGAATCCTCCGGACAAGGAATTGAAGCCGAACATATTTTATCGGAATGTATCATTGGCCAATTGAAACAAATATCTGATCAATTAATTGCCCCAATAAATATAAGACCAGTGTTACTTGCTGCCGCAGCAGACGAGTTACACACTATTCCTCAATATGTGGTGGCAGCAGCGTTAGCTGAAAGAAAAATTGGTAGTAGATCACTTGGTGCAAGAGTTCCGAACGATTCTTTATTAAGTGCCATAAAAAAATTAGCCCCCGCTGCTGTTTTAATTTGGGCACAAGTTCCTGTGAAAACTATTCCTGTGGAATATGAAATTTTAATTAACTCTCGACCAGCCCCACTACTATTAATGGTTGGCCCTGGCTGGCCTGAAAATTTACCGCATGGTTTCACAAGAGCTGGAGATTTAAACTCCACCATTACAGCGATCAGTAATGCCTTGGGACAGTAACAAGTAATAAGAATTAGGGAAACTTTATTACTCTCACTAACGTCTTAAGTTGGTGATGAAAACCCTAATTTGTGATACTAGCTTTAGAGCAACCAAATTATTAGAAAAAATTCTTGTTAAATTACCCCAAATCTCTGAAATAGTCGTAGCCCACGAATTAGTCGAAGTTAAAAAAGTATTGAAGGCAAATAAATTCAGGTGGTCTTTTTAAGTTTAGATTTTGCTCAAGTGATTAATAAAAAAACCTTGCTCGACTTATTTGGAAAAGTACCAGTTATTTTGTTGCTGCAGCCTCGGGTGAAACCATTTTCTCACCCGAAATCCTGCTCATTTCAGATGGAATTGTGCTCAATAACGCCACAGATCTGGAGTTTCAGATCGTGTTGGCAGCCCTAAAAATAGATTTGGGACAAAAAATAGTTGAATCTAAATTAATCAAACCCAAAGGCAATTCCCCCTTTCTCACCAATCGAGAAATGCAGATTTTGCACTATCTATCTGTAGGCAAAAGCAATCTGAGGATTGCCCAAGAGCTCAAAATTGCAGTACCCACGGTTAAAACCCATGTGCGCAAAATTTTGCTGAAGCTAAATGCCACAAATCGCACCCATGGGGTGGCCCAAGGTATTCGCTGGAGCCTTATTTAGGGGCGAATATTTTTAAGTTTCAGGGTTATGTAAGTCAGAGGAAATCCGGTACTCAAGATAGGCTCTCTCATTGTGACTGAAATTGAAATTGGTGGCACCAAGCGTGGTCGAATCGCATACTCATTCGACGACATTGCCCTAGTCCCCACCAGAAGAACCAGAAATCCTGAAGATGTTTCCACAAATTGGAAAATAGACGCCTACGATTTTGCATTTCCCATTGTTGCTGCCCCCATGGATTCAGTTGTTTCCCCTGAAGTTGCGATTAAGTATGGCCAACTAGGCGGATTAGCTGTTTTAGATTTAGAAGGCTTGTGGACTCGTTATGAAGATCCTCAAAGTGAATTTAAGAAAATCGCTAAATCGAATTCAAATTCAGCTATTGAACTTTTACAACAAATTTATGCAGCACCGATAAAACCAGAACTTATTAAAGAGCGCATTAAACAAATTAAGTCTGCTGGAGCTGTGGCTGCAGCATCACTTTCACCGCGAGCTGTTGTGAAACATTTCAAATCAGTGGTGGAAGCAGGCATTGACATATTTGTGATCAGAGGATCTACAGTAAGTGCCGAACATGTTTCAACAGGTGATGAACCATTAAATTTGAAAAAATTTATTTACGAACTTGATGTGCCGGTAATTGTTGGTGGATGTGCATCTCATCAAGCAGGTTTGCATTTAATGAGAACTGGGGCAGCAGGAGTATTAGTTGGATTTGGTGGCGGTGCGGCACATACCAGTGCTGATGTTCTAGGTGTTCGTGTCCCAATGGCAACTGCCGTAGCTGATGTTGCAGCAGCTCGAAGAGAATATTTAGATGAATCTGAAGGAAGATATGTGCACGTAATTGCTGATGGTTCAGTTGGCAAGAGTGGTGACATTAGTAAAGCAATTGCCATGGGTGCAGATGCAGTGATGATTGGTTCAGCTCTAGCAAGATCAAGTAGTGCACCTGGTGGTGGAAAACATTGGGGATCAGAAGCAGTACACCAAGATTTACCTCGCGGACAAGTTGTGGAATTAGGGGTAAGCGGAACTTTAGAACAAATTTTGTTTGGACCTTCAACCAATGCTGCTGGCACACTTAATTTGGTGGGAGCTTTGAAAAAAGCTATGGCCACAACTGGTTATAGCGATTTGAAAGAATTACAGAGAATAGAAGTTGTTGTAAATTCTATTAAAAATTAATTAACTTTAAAAGTAACACTCACTACTGCTCTAACACTTTTCTCAATAGTTGAGGTGTCATAGCTTCCATATTCAGATTCAACTGAATCAGGAGGATTTACTTGCACTGAACCACTAGATCCAGAAATTGGTTCTCCTACGGTTCCACCAATAGCGGCCACCATCGCAGTGGCACGGGCTTTGGCATCAGCTACAGCTTCTTCAATAACTTTAGGTCTCAAAATTGCCAAGTTTGAAATGAAATATTCAGGGCTGCCTGAGCTTGCAGAGATTCCTGTTTGTAGNACTTGACCAATGTTTTGCGTAGCAGTTTTAATTTTTTGTACTTCTTTTGTTCTAATTCTTAAAGTGTTGTTTGCAACATAACCAATAATGTTTGAAGTTTGAGTTCCGTTGGCTACTTCAAATGCTGTTGAGGTTGAAACCCCGTAAGTGGTTATTTCACTGCCTAAGATTCCTTGAGAAATTAAATATTCTGTTAAAACTTTTGTGTCAGCATCAACTTTTGTTACCGCTGCAGAAATGGTGGGTAATTGAGTGTTGATGTAGATATTCCAAACGGCAGTATCAGCAGTTGTCTCCACTTGAGCAGAACCGGTGACAGTAATACCTTTTTTACCTTTTTCACTTAAACCACCAGAGATAAACCAGAGGCCGGCAAAGATTGCTAGTGAGACCAATATTGAACTGGCCATCACGGTAATTAGGGTATTGCGTGTTTTCATAACTCAGAATCTATCAGAGACAGATATTTTTCAAATATGGATATAACTCACAAATCCTTTGTGTAAGCGCACTTTCTAGGTTTAGCTACTTTAGTTGGAACAATGACAGTCACCAATATGGCAATTGCAATTTTTGTTTAAGCGTTAACCTCAAAAAACATTTCAGCGAATCTGCCTTCAGGCAGGTTCGCTGTTTTTGAAGCCATACTCATCCAACCGGTGACACGTTCCCTTAAATCTGTGACATGGGCGGTTTGAGATTTGTGACACTCCAATGCTTGAAATTTTAATTCAATCTTTTCGGTCACGTCTAAATAATGTGATGGGGAATGGTGAGACATCACCCAAATTTTTGGCACACTCCAAGGTTCTAAACCTTCTTTAAGTAAGTGTGGGAATGCAAATTGGTTTCGTGCGTCTGGATAAACCGC
>JGI25910J50241_10000129_pt1 | contig 23331 bp, 18 predicted proteins | sample LauGreSBDMM110SN_3_FD_50241 | JGI IMG/M metagenome (IMG submission 50241) | reverse complement strand
ATCACCATTTCCCTCTTTAATATCACCTAACACCTGGTCGTATGTTCTATTTTCTTTAATGATATAAAACACATACTTTATGGGTGATGCATCGCCAACTATCATTGGTATTGGGTTGCCCACTTCTCCTTTTGATGTTGTTTCGCTTTCTTTTGTATAGGGTGTATTGGCATAAACGGTTTTTGTATAGCGTGATAATTGCATTACGCCAGGTTCGTCAATTATACTCATCGTCCCTTTCATTAATCCACCAATGTATTCTGTTTTATTTGCATTTTTTTCCACTTCACCCNTTTGGTAAGTTACCTTTTGCGTTTTCGTAGTTGGGTTGGGACCTTTTTTATTNGAGAAAGANGAAAAGCCTTTTCCATTGCTTGTAAATATTTTTTTACCAATTACTTTTACATTGGTAGGATACCAGCCGGTAGGTATAAAACCTTTGCTAATNCTATTTCCCGGAGTGCTACAATCAAATACTGCCAGGTAATTATTATCAGCATTGGCAATGTATAATGTTTTTTGATTTTCGCTTAATGCAATGCCATTCGTTGCAGACCCTGTTGGCGCATTAGGATACAATGCGGCATTCAATACTTCCAATACTTTTTTGTTGCTGGTAGAAATTACAGAAACACTGTTGTCGCCAGCATTTGCAACAAATAAATATTTTCCATTCTTACTTAATAGTAATTCATTCGGATTTTCACCAACATTTATTTCTGTAGAAATTTTTTGCGAAGCAATATCATAAATCGCAACTTTTTTTGCACCCCAAACAGAGATATACAATTCCTTTTTATTTTTAGATAGCAAGCAACTATAACCTGCTTCTTCTAATTTTAATACCTGTACTATTTTTTTTGTGGTTAAATCGATAGTGTATAAAGAATTGTTTTCTTTAGTAACCACATACATTTTTTTTAATGCATCATTTATTTCTATACCTGCAGGTGAAATATTTGGATAACCTTTTTTTCCTAAAATAATAGTGTCTTTTGAAATTAGCTTATTGTTTTCAATGCCATATTTCAAAATCCAGTTATCGTTTCCGCCACTTGCGTATAAAAACTTTTCATCAGTAGAAAATTTTAACCCATACCAACATTTTGCAACCACAATATTATCCAGTATTTTTTCTGTGGCAGGATTAATGAGTTGAATGCTTTGTACACTTTGCCCATTGTTGGTAACGGCTATTAATTTTTTAGAATTAGATACAGCAATGTTCAGCGGCAAATCGCCCAAGGGCATTGATCGACCTGCAGGTTGCAAAGTCCAACTATTAGGCAACATAATTTTTTTGCTTTGAGACAACAATAATGTTGGTGTAAAAAAACAAATACAGAAAATAATATTTTTTAAATACAACATATAATTTAATTTTTAAAGTTCGTTTTAATTTCGTCTTCTTTGTCCATAACAGGGCCTTGCATGATTTTTTTCCAGTCTATATTTCTATTATATTTTTCCATTGCCTTTTTTACATCAAATATTCTTTCATCGTGCTGCTCTAGTGTATATGGTGTAAAGTCTGGTTTGTTAGTAAAAAAATCTTGTAGTAATGATGCTGTAACATCGTACTGATTTACATAAGGCACATTTAAAATATTGTAAATTGTTTTTAAAATGCTTCCAAAGTTAGCGTGGGTGTGGCTTACATAACCTTTCTTTACATAAGGACCAGCCATCATTAAAATACTTCGATGCGCATCTATATGATCAACGCCGCCTTGTGGGTCATCTTCGGTAACTATTACAAGCATATTTTTCCAATACTTAGTTCGTGAAAGAAAATGCAAAATTCTTCCTAATGCTAAATCGTTATCNGCAACAAATGAACTTCTGTAAGGATAACCATCTTCNGGTCTTGCACNAGCCGTATGATCATTGGGCACTTGCATTGTAATTAATGATGGTAATTTTTGTTTTCCNAATATCCATTTTTTTGTAAACTCTTCTTCAAATTGGCTCATTCTAAATTGATCGGGAATGTTAGTATTATACCCTGCATAATTATGACTTGTACGTGTAAATAAAGNCTTTTGCATAGGCACCATAACAGCGTGGGCTGCACCTGTTGCGGTATCCATCCATTCTTCACGTACGTGAGCTGTTTCATTAGCTTCGCCAAAATTGTAAAAATTTATTTTCTTTCTTTCCAATGCTTCCCATAAGCCACCAATTTCTCCATAATCTTCAGGATCCATACTTCCTGTACTACCAGGAAAGCGACGACCCGGTGCTTTTGAAAAATATTTTGCAGATTTATTTACAGCCGAATTTGCTTCTACCCATTCGTTAGGTATTACACCCATCATCCAATGGTGTCCGTGTATAGATGCATCGCTGTCACAATAAAAATTATCGCTAAATGTAAATTGTTTTGCTGCTTTATGATGATTGGGAGTAACTTGTAAATTCTTATTTTTTGCCTGTAAAGAATCGGCCAAGGTATATTCGCAATTCACACCAAACCTTGCAAGCGTACTATCGCCGTTAGCATTTTTTAATTGACCAAATACTTCATCATAAGTTCTATTTTCCTTTGTAATATAAACGATGTATTTAATTGGGCTTTCTTGAATATTAGGTAATGCAGGTAAAGGATTTTTTTTCTGTGTATTAATTTTAACAGCTTCAAACGTATTCTTCAACGTTTGTGTGGTATAATTTTTAAGTTCTGTTTCGTTAGGCATTTTTATTTTTTGAAAAGTACCCAATTGAATATCTCCTACATAAGTACCTTGCGGTGGAGCTTTAAAACCTTCACCACCATTAGGACCAGCACCTAAACCTCGGCAACTAATAATGTATATTTCTTTTTCATCGGCTGATAGTTTTACTCTTGTTGGTCCCCAGCCTGCAGGAATTAATCCTTTAGTTTGTTTGGTAGCAACATCAATAACAGCTACAGCATTAAAACCAAGTAATGCTACATACAATGTTTTTTCATCTTTACTTAAGGTAATGCCAAATGGCAAAGCGCCACGATATTTATCTATTCGCTTATCAATTTTAATTGGAATATGCTCTACTATTTTATGATTTTTAAAATCAATAACACTAATATTATCGTTGGTAGCATTGGAAATGTAAATGTATTGTTTGCCTACAGCTATGGAGTTAGGACTTGCACCACCTACTACTTCTGCATCTTCAACCATTTCGCCAATTTGGTAACCTGTTTTAAATTTATCAATTACTTTATTAGTTTTTAAATTGATGCTAAATACACTCATTGCTTCTGGCGAATTTGAATTGCCTAAGCCAGGAATTTTCTTACCTTCTATTGTCGTACCTCCGATAGATTCTTTGGTATTGTTGCCATAAGGATGGTGACTAATCATCATTTGATTGTAGTTAGTTGAATCCATTCCTTCAATTAATGGATAAGCATACATTCCTACATTAGCTACAAATGCAGTTTGTTTATCATTACTTATAGCTAAACCAAATGGTTGCCGACCAACTGGAATAGAAGCCGTTATTTTTTTTGCAACTAAATTATAACGCACCATTCTAAAATTCCCTCTATCTAAAATCAATAACTCGTCGTTATTTAAAATTAAATCGGATGTAAAGCTGTCATCAAAATTTTCGCCATTTACAATTCCATTTAAAGTAATAGAATCTAGTGTTTTATAATTTTCAATATCATATACAATTACTGCACCATTATCGCCACCACTTAAATACACTGTTTTGGAATCTTCTGCAAAAGCCACACCTAAAAACGAACCATTTTTTAATGGGCTTTCAATTACAACATTCGTGTCTTTTCCAAAATTTGTATTGCTTACAGGATTATGTACTAAAGGAGAATTTATTTTTTGATTATAGCTAGGCACTCTAGTATGCTGCAAGTTTTGTAAATTAATAATAGTAATTACTCCATTATGTAAAGTCACTGCTTTATTGCCACTGGGTGAAATGGCCATTCCAAAAGGTTTGTTGGTAATTCTAATTAAATCACCAGCAGGGGTTAAAAAACGACCGCTTGGTAAAATAGAAGTACCTTTTTCTTGAATGGTACAAAACTTATTTTTGGCAGGTACTTGTAAGGTTATAATTTCTTTTTTTTGTGCATTAGCAAATAAAAAAAAGAACAAACTTAAAAAGGTAATAATTATTGCTTTAATCATAATATTTTAAATAGTGGATGGAGTCCAAAAAGGACTCCATCGCTACATTAAGAAGAAAAAACGAAAACAACGCTATTTTGTAAGCCACATTTTGGTGTTTAAATCATCTGTACCACCTTGTGCAGCCACTGCTTTTTGACGGTTTACACCATTTAAAGACTGTTCATTTAATGGATAGATAAAACGAATGGGCACTTTATTACCATTTAAGTTAGCAGGTCCTGGAACAATGGCTGGCATACCAGTTCTTCTCCAATCAAACCAAGCTTCTAAACCACTAAAATATAAAGCCACCCATTTTTGTAAGGCAATTTTTGCTAATTTCTCAGCTGGTGTACCAGCATAAACTACTTGTGCTTGGGTTAAATAACCTAGTGGCATATTAACATTTACATTGTATTGTGCAGGTACTAAGGCCTTCCAATAATCGAAGTTGGCAGTAATACCATTTGCATAATATGCATCGGCAGTACCAGTAGTAATTAATCCTTTTTCACGGGCTTCTGCTAATATAAATTGCAATTCAGAATAGTTCATTAAAATTGCACGAGGAGCTGCTGGGTCTGGCACTGCTTGATTAGGATCGTTGCAAACCAAACACGCAAACGTGTAGCCAACTCTTGATACCCCTTGTGCACCACCATTAAAAGACAATGCAGCAACATCATTTAAACCATTAGGTATACCCTCTACTTTTGGAGTACCAGCAACAACAGACGACTGTGATGCACGACCAAATACATTTAAACGTGTATCGCCTAATGCAGTTAAACGATCACTCAGGGTTTTACTTACTCTAATCTCATCAAAAGAACCAACTCTAGAACCATACAATGGCCATTGGTTGGGTGCTGCTGCCAAATATTTTAACTCTGCATTGTCTGCATTGCTTGTAAAAATTGGGNTATTAGTTGGGTCGTTTAAAATAGCTTGCATATCTACACTAACACTCTTTTTTACTGACATACGCATTAATAAACGAAGACGTAAGGAATTTGCTAATTTTCTCCATTTAATAATAGAAGCAGCACCTCCACCAAACAAAATATCACCGCTTAACCCCGTACCCGCTGTCGCTAATTGTTCGTTGGCCTTTTTCAAATCGGCTAATAAGGCTGTGTAAATAGCTTCTTGACCATCGTACACTGGTGCATAGAGTCCATCGGTTTTTGCTTTACCAGCTTCGGTATAAGGTATATCACCATAAGCATCAGTTGCCAAAGAAAACATCCAAGATTTTAATATTAACCCTACACCTAAATAGGGACTTTTAGCATCTGCTTTTGTAGCAATAAAAATATTTTGCAAATTTTTATTGTTACTATAAACAGAATTCCATATCCCGTTTTGTTCGTTCCATAAATAACGGTCTTCGTTTACAAACTGAATTTTGGCATGGTACTGTGCCACTAAATTGCCAATACCCCAAGCATCTGAAACTTGTTGGTTCATCATGTTACGAATAACACCACTTAATAATAAATCTGGTGTTACACTAGTAGGGTTATTTAAATCTGTATTTGTTTCTGTAAAATTCTTGGTACAACTTGTAACCGAAGCTATTAAGAAGATAAGAATGATTATTTTTAAACGTTTCATATTGTTATAATTTTAAAAAATGATACACTAGAATTTTAAACTAAGGTTTACACCATAGCTACGGGTTGATGGAATAGCCATCGCCTCAATACCTGGTATAGCTGTACCACCATTAAAAGACATGGTTTCTGGATCAACGTGTGGCACATTATCCTTTAACCATAAGTTGCGACCAACCAATGATATGTTAACAGCAGTAAATGGTAATTTTGATAATAGTTTAGAAGGTACTGAAAAGCCCAATTGTAACTCACGCAACTTTACAAATGAGGCATCGTACATAACACCTTCTGCAATATTTCGACCACTGGTATAGGCAGTATGCCACTCTCGTGCACTTACTTTTGTTGTATTGGTAACATAACCTGTACCAGATGCAACGACACCTGCACCAATAACACCATTACCAGCTTGTGTTAAATCGTAACCATTGGCACGACCCTCTAATGTTTCCATAATAAGACCGCCTTCTCTACCAACAACTTGGGTTTGAGAGTAAATTTTACCACCCGACCTAATATCGAATAAGAAGCTAAGATTGAAGTTTTTATAAGCAAACCTGTTACTAATACCCATTAACCAATCAGGATTATAGTTACCCAACTTTACACGGTTAGTAGTACGTATTGGACGACCATTTGCTGCGTGTACAATTTGACCAACGAAATCGCTTTTTGCATCGTAATAAGGTGCTGTTGGATCAGTATTTTGAACTCTTGCAAAAGGAAGACCATACATATCACCCATTCTTTCGCCAACACGGGCTTCTATACTAATAGCATGTTTACTTGCCATCTGATAAATACGTAAACCATCGCTTAATTCAATCACTTTACTTCTATTGGTTGAGAAATTAATATCTGTATTCCAAGTAAAGTTTTTGGTTTTTATGCCATTAATATTTAAGATAGCTTCAATACCATAATTTTTAATTAATCCCGCATTAATTACGCGTGTGTTGTAGCCAGATGTAACTGATAATGGAATATTTAAGATTTGATTCTTGGTATTACTTTGATAAAAAGTTACATCTAGACCAATTCTATTTTTTAAGACCCGTACATCTATACCAAATTCGTAAGCTGAACTAATTTCTGGTTTTAAATTTAAGTTACTTAAACGGCTTGTTTCGCTATATACTTGTGCTGCACCAAAAGGATCACTACGTGTATATGTTTGGGTAAATGTAAATGGATCTGTATCGTTACCAACCTGTGCAAAACTAGCACGCAATTTGGCAAAACTAATTGCCTTTGGCAAAGCAATCATATCGCTAATAATAGCACTTGCAGCAATAGAAGAATAGAAATATGAATTAACTTCTGAACCAAAAGCTTTTAAATTTTGAGGTAAGGTTAAGGCACTGCTCCAATCGTTACGACCAGTAATATCTAGAAACAATTTATTTTTATACGATATACCTGCTGCACTATACAAGCTATTAATTCTTTTACCAACATTATTTTGCTCTACCACCAACGCAATACGGCTATTATTTAAGCTGTAGATACCAGGTATATTTAGTTGACCAGCAACATCTTCAGCATTACGTGATGTTTGACGCATTTGGTTGCCACCAAAATTTGCAGTAAAAGCAAAGTCTGCATTTATTTTTTTGTTGGCAGATAGTAAGAAATCGGTGTTGCGTTCTTCGTTTATAATTTTCACTTCCCTGTATTCACCAAAAGGAAAACGTTGGGTGCTAAATGCACGGCGGTATTCACGACGCTCATTACTCCAATCGGAAGCAGTACGTAATTGTAAGTTTAACCAATCAGTAAAATCATATTTCAATAAAATATTACCAATTAAACGGTCGTAAAACTGACCATTGGTATTTTCCATTACTGTTAAGTAAGGATTATCGTGGTAATTGTAGTTCCAGCCAAACTGACGTTTACCTTCTTCACCAGGCATCCATAAACGTTTCATATCACTCACTTTTACAGATGCAGGTAACCAACAGTTAAACAAGTACATAATATTTTCGGTACCATAACTAATTGATGGTCTATTGCCGCTTGTACTTTTTATATAGCTTACAAATGACCGTGCTGAAAACTTTTTATTAAAGTTATAACTACCAGAAATAGAAATGGTTTTACGTTTTAAATCGGTATTTGGTACGATGCCTTTTTGATCAAGATTGGTAAAACTAAGTCTGTAATCACCATTATCATTAGCACCAGTAAGTGCTACGTTATTGGTAAATGTAGTACCAGTTTGTAAAAAGTTTTTTAGATTATCATTATCTGCCACCCAAGGTGTAGCCGTAATAACACTACCAGCTGGTGCGTTTAAATCGCCACCTAAAAAGGGTATAACTGCGCCATTTAATGTACGTGAAGAATTAAATTGTGCATAGCTCTGACCATTAAAAGCAGGACCCCAACCTTCGTCTGTACCATCTGTAATNCCACTACCACCCCCATTTACAAATGCAAATGGCCTACCATCACCAGCACCTTGACCATACACTTTTTGATATTTTGGAAGTTTTAATGCGTTTTCTAAAGTAAGGTTAGAATTTACTTCTACACCAATACCCTTTTTGCCATTTTTTCCAGCCTTCGATTTTATTAATATTACACCATTTGCAGCTCTAGAACCATATAATGCAGATGCAGCAGGCCCTTTTAAAACTGATATACTTTCAATATCATCTGGATTAATAAAACCAGCACCATTACCAAAATCAACTTCTAAATTACCACGACCAGAACCACCTGCAATGGCGTTGCTTACAGGCACACCATCTATTACGTATAATGGTTGGTTTTTATTCAAATCAACTGAACGTTCACCTCTTATAGATACTCTAGCAGACCCACCAATACCAGAATTGCTACCAACAACAGTAACACCAGCAACTTTACCAGCTAATTGGCTTACTACGTTACTTTCTCTAGCAACAGTTAATTGATCGCCTTTTACTTCTTGCAGAGCATAGCCTAGTCTTTTCTTATCTTTTTTTATACCCAATGCAGTTACTACAACATCTTCTAATTGCTTTGCTACAATCTCTAATTTTATAGTAACAAATTTGTCTGTTGCTTTTATTTGTTGAGATTGGTAGCCACTGAAACTTACAATTAGTTTTTCGCCCTGTGTGAAATCAATAGTAAAAACACCTTCGGCATTTGTTGTGGTTCCGTACGCTGAGTTTTTTACTGTTACACTTACTCCATTTAATGGATTGTTGGTAACAGCATCTACAACTTTACCCTTTACTTGTACTGTTTGTTGAGCTTCTAATAAAAAAGGAGCAAAAGAAAGAATAATAAAAAATAGTAATTGCTTGAATTTGGTTAAGTTAATTTGCTTCATAAAAAACATAATTATATTTGAGTTGCNAAACTATAAGCAGCATTTTAACAAAAGGTTTACAAAAGGTTAAGGTTATATAAACTAATTATCAACTAATTAATTTAAAGTATACAAATACTAAACTTGTTAATTTTTTAGTTTGTTTTTTAAGAAATATAAAACAAGTAATAGGGTATTAGTTTTGCCAATGTTTTTAGGATTATGAAATTCTGTGGCATCAAAAAAAATTGAGTCGCTAGTTTCCATAAAGTATGTTTATTTCCAATTGTGTATTCAATATTCTCTGCCAACAAGTATTTAAATTCAAAGGCATTTGTTTGTACAAGTTCTCTTTTTGAGCNNGGCTATAGAATCAAGCATTTTATTATTCCTTGTATGTTAAGAAATTATTACNAATAATATTCTTTTTGGCGACTGTAACGATAATGATACNTTTGCNTAAAATAAATAACTATGGCAGGAATTAACTCGATTTTAAAAATCTTTTTACCAAGGGATAGAGTATTTTATCAATTGTTCGAAAGCGTTTCTTCTTCATTAGTAATAATGGGTGAAAAATTAAAGGACGTGGTAAACGAGCCCGATTTTGAGAAGAGGGGGAAATTAATAAAGGATTTGGAAGATATGGAGCATACCTGTGACGATTTTACCCATGAAATTTTTACGCAATTAAGTAAAAATTTTATTACCCCATTTGATAGAGAAGATATACATTATTTAGCTAGTGCCTTAGATGATATTGCTGATTATATATATGCAAGTGCAAAAAAAATTAATTTTTATAAGGTTAATCCTAGCGACAGTGGAATCCAAAAAATGGCCGACATTATTGCACAAGCTTGTGTAGCTGTAAACGGAGCAATTGTTGAATTACGTAATATGAAAAATATGCGTAAAATAACAGATGCACTAGTCTTAATAAATAGTATTGAAAACCAAGGTGATGATATTTTTGATTTGAGTATAGAACGCTTATTTGATACAGAACACGATGCAAAAGAGCTAATTAAAAAAAGAGAAATTTATCAAGTAATGGAAATTGTAACCGATAAGTGTGAAGATGCTGCTAATGTAATTGAGAGTATTATTGTGAAGTACGCTTAATTAGTTCATTGTTCATAGCGTATAGTTCATAGTATTTTTTTGCTATAAACTATGAACCATCAACTATCAACCATCAACTAAATAAAAATGACTCTAGTAATAATAATAATAGCCCTTGCTTTAATTTTTGATTATATCAATGGTTTTCATGATGCTGCAAACTCAATAGCCACAGTAGTATCCACCAAAGTACTTACTCCTTTTCAAGCAGTAATTTGGGCATCCATTTTTAATGTAGTGGCCTATTTTATTTTTAAAGATCATGCAGTAGCTAATACCATTAGCAAAACAGTAAATAAGGAATTTATAACACTTCCTGTAATATTTGCTGGCTTAATTGCTGCCATTTTTTGGAATTTATTAACTTGGTGGTATGGTATTCCATCTTCTTCTTCGCATACGTTAATTGGCGGTTTTGCTGGTGCAGCTATTGCACATGCTATGTCGTTAAAAGGAATGGGCTATAGTTGGGGAAAGATTGTAGAAGGTAGTATTATTTTAAATACAATTTTGTTTATTTTTTTAGCTCCTTTAATTGGTATGGCCATTTCCATTTTTATTACCATAGTTACTATTATGCGTAATATTTGGGCAAGGATAGCCATAATAGCGGCCGTTACTTTTTTAACTACGTTACTTTTTGATAAATTTGAAACCAATAAAATGGATGAGGGCGTACAGAAATTATTAAAAATAGATAAGTACAAACAAGAAATAAGTGATTACGAAACAACTTTAGCTTTAACCCCAACCGATGAAAAATTAAAAACAGCTTTAGCCTCTTCAAAAGATAAGTTAGAAAAAGCAATGCCTAACTATATCAATATTTTAGGACTAGTTAAAAACTTTGATAAGTTGGGTGCGGAAGAAATTGCCAAACAAGCTACCGCAAATGGATGGTTGAAAGATATTGAAGCCAGCCGATTAAAAGATGATATACGTAATGCAAATGATTATTTAATTTTAGAAGCTGCCGCAAATACCGATTCAACTGCAAAGGCTCAATTTACAATTGCTAAAGATGCTACCGAAAAATATAAAGACCCTATAAAAAAGTATTTTAATAAAGAGTTGAGTGTAGATAGTACACTGGTTGCCTTACATGCTATTTACCCAATTAAAGAAGTAAATGCTAAAAAAGTTAAAGCCAAAATTGAAAAATTTAGTATTGAAAAAACCCTAGCAAAAGATATTGATAAAGCAGATAATGGAATGATAGTTTGGGGTATTATTTTCACTTCTATTTTCTTTTGTTTAATTTATTTATATGTTGAAAAAATAAAAACACCTACTGCTTTTACGATTGCTAAAATGTTTAAAAAGCTACAGCTATTTAGCTCTGCTGCATTTAGTATTGGCCATGGAGGTAACGATGCACAAAAAGTAATGGGTATTATTGGAGCTGCACTAATTGCAAATGGCAATATTCAAAATTTTAGCGACTTACCCATATGGGTACCCATTGCATGCTATATAGCTATAGGCTTAGGTACTTTAAGTGGTGGGTGGAAGATTGTAAAAACAATGGGTACAAAAATTACTAAGGTTACTCCACTTGAAGGTGTAGCTGCAGAAACAGCTGGTGCATTTACTTTATTTTTTACTGGCCAAATGGGTATCCCCGTTAGTACCACACATACCATTACAGGTAGCATAATTGGTGTAGGTGCTACTAAGCGTTTAAGTGCTGTACGCTGGGGTGTTACCATAAATTTACTTTGGGCCTGGATTTTAACTATCCCCGTAAGTGGCTTACTAGCTGCACTAACTTATTGGATTATTAGCTTTTTTATAAAATAATTCTCTATGAACAAAAAATAAAAAACATCCGCAATTGCGGATGTTTTTTATTTACAGGAAAGTAATAGTATTTTTGGGTATACGTATACACTAAATATAATGAGCAAAATATTAGTTACAGGTGGTTGTGGTTTTATTGGTAGCCATACCATTGTAGATTTAGTTGAAAATGGTTACGATGTTATTAGTATTGATAACTATAGCCGTAGTAATGCTCTTATGTTAGATGGTGTAGAGAAAATCATTAACAAAAAAATAAAAAACTACCCCATAGATTTATGTAATTATGCAGACACCTTAAATGTATTTGAACAAAATAATGACATTGTTGGCATTATACATTTTGCTGCCTTTAAGGCCGTTGGCGAATCGGTTGAACACCCCATGATGTATTACGAAAACAATCTTATCTCTTTACTAAATATTTTAAAATGTGCAAAAGCATTTAACGTAAACAATTTTGTTTTTTCTTCGTCATGTACGGTTTATGGTAGTCCAGAAGTAATTCCTGTAACTGAATTAACACCGCTAAAGGAAGCCGAAAGCCCTTATGGCGCTACAAAGCAAATGGGTGAGCAAATTGTAAAAGATAATAGTGCCCAAAATTTTAAGAGTATTTTGTTACGTTATTTTAACCCAGTGGGTGCACATCCCAGCAATCATATTGGTGAATTACCCATTGGCAAACCTCAAAATTTAATACCAGCTATTACACAAACAGCCATAGGCAAATTACCTCAAATGAAGGTATGGGGAAATGATTATGCTACCAAAGATGGAAGTTGTTTAAGAGATTATATACATGTTTGCGATATTGCACATGCACATACGCTAGCCTTAAATTATCTTATTCAAAATAAAAACAACTCAACTTGTTCCATACTTAATTTAGGTAGTGGAATTGGATTCACTGTTTTAGAAGTTATTACTATGTTTGAAAAAGTAAGTGGGCAAAAATTAAATTATACCATAGGGCCACGCCGCAATGGCGATGTTGAAGCTATTTATGCTAATACCCAAAAAGCAATAACCGAATTAGGCTGGCAATGTAAATACACTTTAGAAGATATGATGAAAACGGCTTGGGATTGGGAGAAGCAAATTAGCTAATTCCCTAATTTGCTAATTGTTTTGTAGCTCTGTATCTTCGATGCTCATAAACCAAAACACCTCAGCGTCTTTGCGCCTCTGCGGTAAAAATCAATCATCAAAAAATCACTCATCACAACATGTTAAATGCAATAGAAGTTACTGGCAATAAAGATACCCGTAGTGGTTTTGGCGATGGCATTTTAGCCGCAGCTCGTAAAAACCCAAACATTATGGCACTTACAGCCGATTTGGCTGGCTCATTAAAACTACAAGGTTTTATGAAGGAGTTTCCAGAACGTTTTGTACAATGTGGTATTGCAGAAGCTAATATGATTGGTATTGCTGCTGGTTTAACTATTGGTGGAAAAATACCCTACACAACAACCTTTGCAAATTTTAGTACAGGTAGAGTGTACGATCAAATACGCCAAAGTGTTGCCTATAGTGGAAAAAATGTAAAAATTTGTGCTAGTCATGCCGGCCTAACATTGGGGGAAGATGGTGCAACACATCAAATTTTAGAAGATATTGGTTTAATGAAAATGCTACCAGGTATGACGGTTATTGTACCAGCAGATTATAACCAAACCAAAGCAGCAACTGAAGCTATTGCCGATATGAAGGCCCTGTATATTTACGTTTTGGCCGCCCTGTTTGGCCAATATTTACAAAGGAAGAAGATTTTGTTATAGGTAAAGCCCAGCAACTTTCCGAAGGTACAGATGTTACCATTTTTGCATGTGGCCATTTAGTTTGGAAGGCTGTGGAAGCAGGGAGAATTTTAGAGGAAAAAGGCATTAGTGTAGAAGTAATAAATATTCATACCATTAAGCCGTTAGATGAAGAAGCAATTATAAAATCTATCCAAAAAACAAAATGTGCTGTTACTTGTGAGGAACATAATGTACTTGGCGGTTTAGGCGATAGTATTGCACAAGTAGCTGCAAGAAATTGCCCTATACCCATTGAGTATATTGGTACAAACGATACATTTGGCGAAAGCGGAAAACCAGCTGAACTTTTAGTAAAATATGGCTTAGATACACCCCATATTGTTGCTGCTGTAGAAAAAGTAATAGCAAGAAAATAATTAATCAAATTAAACCTTTACAATAAAATCCAATCAAATCGATTGGATTTTTTATTTTTACTGCTGCAATTAATTATATGAATGAGCATTTAGACGATAAAGAGCTACTAGCTCAGTTTAAAGACCCCTCCTCAAAGGAGAAGGGTTACACTCGTATTATAAAAAAATACCAGGAAAAGCTATACTGGCATATACGCCGTATGGTAGTACAGCATGAAGATGCTAATGATGTACTCCAAAATATGTTTATTAAAGTGTGGAACGGTTTGGACAATTTTAGAGAAGATAGTCAGCTTTATACTTGGATGTATCGCATTGCCACTAACGAAAGCCTTACTTTTTTAGAGCAACAAAAAAGAAAAAGTACGTTATCGTTGAGTGATGAGGAGAGTGGATTAAGCAACAAAGTAAAAGCAAGTGAGCATTTTGATGCTAATAAATTAGAATGGAAACTGCAAGTGGCTATACAACAATTACCTGAAAAACAAAGAGTTGTATTTAATTTACGCTACTACGATGAAATGCCTTACCAAAAAATGAGTGAGGTGTTAGAAACCAGTGAAGGGGCATTAAAAGCTAGTTATCACCACGCTGTAAAAAAAATTGAAGGTTTTATATTAAATAATTAAACTTTTGGGTTGTAAAACAGTCTTAAACGAGAAATGGAAAATAGAACAGAAATATTAAACGAATTACAAAGCCTTAGCCCCACACTTGCTGGGTTGCATGGTGTAAACGTATATACTATTCCCAATGGTTATTTTAATNTATTGAGTGAGGATATTTTACATACTATACAACTAGCTCAATATGGTGTAATTTATTCAGCACAAAAAAAAGATACTACAGATGTACCCCAAGGNTATTTTGAAAANTTGGCAGATACTATTTTANCNAAAATAAAACAAGTAGATAATGTTAGTGGGGAGTTGCGACGCTTATCGCCCATGTTGTATAGTGNACAAAACGAAAATGTATACACTGTACCTAAAAATTACTTTGAGCAATTGCANACTGANTTAGTNGAAAAAGTACAACCACAACAANCAATAGTTACCGCCATGCGTAAAAGAAATTTTACCTTTATTAAATATGCGGTGGCTGCTGTATTTATTGGTATTATTACGTTTGGCGCCTTTAAGTTTACGACTGCTAATAAGTTAGATGATACTACTAAACAAGGCTTGGCCATAGCAAAAAATAATTCTTTTGATACTGAACTTGATAAACTTACCGATGAAGATATTGTAAAGTATTTATCTAACAGCTCAACCGATGCAGATGTAGCCTTAATTGTTAATGTGGTAGATGAAAATGAATTGCCTACACAAGAAGATTATTTAACAGATGAAAAAGCTTTAGATAATTTTTTAGATAATGTTAATTTAGAAGACCTTAAAAATTAAAAAAATGAAAAAAATTGTATTAGTACTTTCAGTAATGGCTAGTAGCTTTTTTACTGCAACTGCCCAGGGCAGTGGGCAATTAGCAACTGACCAAGATACTCAAGTGGAAGATGGGGATGCTAAAAAGAATGAAAAAATACAAGCCCTATATGTTGCTTACGTAACAAAAGAGTTGAATCTTACCTCGGAGGAGGCTCAAAAATTTTGGCCAGTACATACCCAATTTGAAAATGACTTAAAGGGTATAAAAAAAGATTTGCCCGAGTTAGATAGAGAGCAGGCTGTACTTAACATAAAGAAAAAATATCAAGGTAAGTTTAATACGCTATTAGGCCCAACCCGTTGTGAACGTTTATTTAGAATGCGTTCTGTTTTTCAAAAAAGATTAATGGAGCGTTTAAAAAATCGTAGGCAAGCTGGTGGAGTAAGACAAGGTGGTGTTAGGCCGCAAAACGGTGGCAGTAAAAGAGGGCAGTAATTTAAAAAATTACATCTTTATAACTAAATAATAAAAATCCCAATCATTGTTGATTGGGATTTTTATTAAAAAGAAAATACAGGTGTTTTAATATCATGATAAAATAAGAACGTCCATTTTTCGAGTTCCCCTTGTTGCCACCATTTTTGGCGTAGCTCCATACACAACTTTCCATCATAATCATATTTTGCAATAAATTTATTTTTCATTTGTTGGTGTTGTGGTGCTACATCGCCTCCAAAAAATATTTTTTGCCCATCCTCTTCAATTAAAAAAGTTTGATGATAAGGGCTATGTGCCCCAGAAACTTCATACGTTATATAGTTATCTATCTTTCCATCTCCTTCAGTAAATAATACATTATCGGCAGTACTTAAAATTTTAAATTCTTCTGGCGTAAAAGAGGGTTTACCTTTTGCCATGGCAAAATCAAACTCATGCTTGTTTACATAATATTTTGCGTTAGGAAAGCTTATAAACGTTTGCCCTAATACCTTATCTTCTTTACTTACGCCTCCACTATGGTCTTTGTGTAAATGGCTTAGTAATACTTTTGTAACATCAAAGGGATTAATGTTATTATCTAATAAATTTTGATGTATTTGTAAGGTGCCATCTGTATTACTAAAACCTAAGCCAGCATCTATTAATAAAATATCGTTTTTTGTAACAATACAAAAGGGTTGAACTTCTACCAACAAACTACCAATAGGGCGTTGTTGTAAATCGTCTTTTTTCAGATTAAATGGAATAAATTGTTTAGTAGTATCTATTGTAAAAGAACCTTCGCTAAGTGGAATTATTTGCATAGTATATTATCTAAGTATCATTTGTCTATCGCTATCTAATTTTATAGCAATAAACAACAAAACAGTAAAAGTAATTAATGAGGAGCCCCCATAGCTTATTAAAGGCAATGTAATACCTGGCGATGGTGCTAAACCAAGTGTCATACAAACATTTAAAGCTACATGAAAAAACAAAATACCAACAACACAATACATATATACTCTACTAAAAATACTGCGTTGCCTTTCGGCTAAAAATACTAGCCTAAACATTAGTCCAAAATAAATAATTAATAAAATAAGGCAACCAAAAAACCCAAAATTTTCTCCAACACTACTAAAAATAAAATCGGTGTTTTGTGCTGGCACAAAATCGCCTCTGGTTTGTGTGCCTTGTAAAAAACCTTTGCCCCAAAAGCCTCCACTACCAATAGCTATTTTACTTTGTTTTACATTATAGCTTTCGATTTTTTCTCCTGGTTTCTTTTTTGTAGTACCTAATTTAGCGAACTCTTTATTAATTTCTGCAGTTCGTTCTTCGCTGCTAAATTTATAATCATCTTTACCAAAGGTGGATAATATGCGTACAACTTGGTGTGGCTTTAAAACTTTATTGAATATTAATGGAACCCCAATTTTTTGAACCCCCACACATAAAAGCCAAACTCCAACAACCGTAATCAATATACTTTTATCTCTTTTTATTTTTCTTTTATTCAAATAGATAAGTATTGCCGCAACAAGGGAAAAAATAATAAATAAGGTATTGGGGCTAATTAAAATACTTGCAATAATTAATATGCCGAGCGAAAACACTATAATTAAATATAAGGTGGGTAAACCCTCTCTATAAAATGCTAATGCAAAAGAAAAATAAACAATTGCTGCGCCAGGCTCACTTTGCAATACAGATAATATTGCTGGCGAAAATGCAATAGCTGCCGCTATCAAGTGCGACTTTGTTAATTTAAAATTAGTTTCGGGGAGCGATAAATATTTTGCTAATGCTAAAGATGTAAATATTTTACAAATTTCTACTGGTTGTACATTCATAAAACCTAAGGGTATCCAGCTTTTGCTACCGCCTACTTCTTTGCCTACAACAAATGTGGCTAAAATTAAAACTATGCCAAACAAATAACCCAAATTAGTCATAGCTGTAAAAAACTTACTATCTGTAAGCAAAATAAAAATGCCTATGACTAAGCTAATGCCAAAAAAATAAAATTGTTTACTATACTCTTTTTTAAAGCCTAAAAAACTTTGCACTACATTATCCTTACTATTATACTCTACCGAAAAAATGCACAACAAACCTATAGCCACCAAAGTAGCGTATAACCAAATGGTAAACCAATCTACCCCTTTTACCATTTTTGGATTTTGTTGATACATTATTTATTTTAATTAATTGATTAGTGTGTCTGTTAAAAGATTTTTCTTTTTTTCGTTGGGTAGAATTGCTGCTGGCTTTATATTTTGTTTTGTATTGTTACTGTCTTTTGCTGGTATATCATTCTTTGTTGTTTCTTTATCTTTCTTTAATTTTTCTAATGCAGCCTCTTCGTCGTCTTCATCTAATTCCATCGTATCTCTAACAATTCGTATAAAGCCTTTAGCAATTAAATAGGCCAAGTCTCCGGCATGTGCAAGGGAATCTTGTCGGCGTATTTCGGTATAAATTCTTTTAGGCATTAGGTTAAGCTTCGANAAGCTTTCGATTTTTGCTATTCGTCCTTTATCGGTTATAGAATCGTTTAAATATTTTTCTATCATTAACCCTACAATTGGTGCAGCATAGGTTCCTCCAAAGCGTCCACTATTTTCCACTACACACATAATAGCAATTTTAGGATTTTCTCGTGGTGCAAAACCGCAAAAGAAAGCATGGTTGGGTTGTTTAACGCCTCTAAAGTAGTTTTCTACTGTTCCTGTTTTTCCACAAATATTTATTCCTTTTACTTTTGCGTTTGTNCCTGTACCTCTTTCAACTACTCCTTGCATTCCATCATGTACCGCTTCATAAATACTATCTTCAATATCAATAGCGTTATGTTTTTCTTTAAATTTACCTAGCATTGCATAGGTATCTCCGCCCTCTATACTATCTACCAAATGAGGAATTTTATACCAGCCTTTGTTAGCAATATAAGCCATTTCGTTTGCCACTTGTATAGGNGTAGTTACAACTTCGCCTTGGCCAATACTTACACTTCTAAAGGTGCAGTAATTCCATTTGCCATTACCATAGGTTTTATTAAAATAGGCAGGGTCTGGTATAAAGCCTTTTCGTTCAGATGGTACATCTACGCCTAATTTTTTACCTAACCCAAATGCATACATGTAATTATTCCATGCACTTAAGCTACTATCTATATTAGGGTACTTAGGGTTGTTAATTACCCGTTGCATTACCGTAGCAAAATAAGTATTATCGCTGAACGTAACTGCACTTCGTAGGTTATAGGTTCCATAGTCAAGGCATTTCATTGGCCTGCCACTACCACAGCCATAAAAGGCACCTCCGCAACTCACCGCTGTTTGTGTATTAATAACACCTTCATGCATACCTACTAATGCTTGCAATGTTTTAAAGGTAGAGCCTGGGGGAATAGGTTGCACTAACCGATCTATTTAGTAACGGTAAAGCTGGATTTAATAATAATTCGCTAATATGTTTTTTACGTTCGGCCCCTGTTAGTAATTTTGGTTTAAAGCTTGGTGCACTTACCATACATAAAATACCACCAGTTTTTGGGTCAACAGCAACTATAGAACCCAATTTGTTTTCCATTAATTTTTCGCCTAACTCTTGTAATTCAATATCTAAACTGGTGTACATATTTTGCCCTGCAATTGATATTGTATCGTATTTACCTGCTTCCCATTTATCGGTTAGCCTATTTTTGTTATCTTTTTTCCAAAACTCAATACCACGTTGGCCCATTAATACTTTTTCGTATGTTTTTTCTAACCCTACTTTACCAATATAATCTCCCATATTGTAGCCAACATATTTTGGATTTTTTAACGTGGTAGAATCTACCTCACTTAAATAACCCAATACATTTCCGCCAGCATCAAACGGATAATCTCTTACACTTCGTTCTTGTAAATAAAAACCAGGTTCAAACTTATACATGCTCATTAAGCAATGCCATTTTTTCGTTGCTTAGCAATGCTTCAAAAACTGATGGCCTAAAACTTTTATTTTTTAAAATACTATTTAGTACTCTTTTTTTATATTCTGCAGTATCTATTTTTAAAATGTTACACAAGGTAAACGTATCTATACCTTTTAATTTTCCGGGTATTACCATCAAATCGTAAATGGTTGTATTTTGCANCAACACTTTTCCATTTCTATCATATACAATACCTCTATCCGGATAAATTACTTTCTTAAAAATGCCTTGATCATCTGCTGCTAATCTATATTTTGAAGAAAATAATTGAAGGTTAGCTAATTGAAAAATAATTAAAAAGAATAAGCCTATAAAAATAAGCAATACTACATTTTTNCGTGATGGATTAAATACAGCCACTTTTTTAATGAATAATTAATAATGAAAAATTGGTAATGCTTTGCATTGTGACTTTTGCTAAATAGTATTTGTTTTAAACTTTTGCTTACGTGTAAATAATAACTCTGTAATTATTATTAATAGCAGACTAATAGCTGTAGATAAAAATGTTTTAGCCAGAAAATACCAGCTATTGCCTACTTGCCAAGCTTCTAACAAAAACAACCACGAATGATGTATAATAGTAAGTGCAGAAATAAAAATAAAATAAGGTGTAAAGCCTCCCATACTTTTTATAGAGGGTTCTTCGTAGTTGGAATCGATCCCTTGTTGCGGAATTAATAAATTGATGAAGTAAGGGCGGATGTAGGCCATAAGTACACAAGCCGCTGCATGAAAACCAAAGCTATGCCTAAAAGCATCTAAGGTAAAACCAAAAATAAAAGCAATAAGTAACTGCCAACTNCTGTTCATTCTAAAAGGTAGCCAAATAATAAATAATAAATAAAGGTATGGGGTAGCTAATTTGTGCAAGTGTATANTATCCAACACAAATACTTGTATTAGTATAAACAAAATAAACCGAATACTATTTTTTACTAGTGTGCTCATTACTTATTTTACTGCGACTTTTTTTCTGCCTTATTTAATAAATCATTGATAGCAGCTTTTTGCAAATTATCTATTACATATACATATTGTAAATTATAAAAGTCTGCGGTAGATTTTATATTGATTGCAAAATTGTTAGTACTTTTTTCTGATGTTACTTCTGTAACAATACCCACCATAATACCTTTTGGAAAATAGGTGCTGTAGCCACTTGTAACCACACTATCTCCTTTTGCTACTTTTGCACTTTTAGGAATGCCTGTAAGCTGTAAAATATTAGGTTGATTACCATTCCAAGTTACTGTACCAATTTCGCCACCTTTAAAAAGTTTACTACTTATTCTACTATCTTTTTTATGCAATAAACTAATGAGTACCGAAAAATCATCACTAACCTCAGATAAAATACCTACAACCCCATTGCTAGCATCTATAACACCCATACCAACTTTTAATTGTTGATTTTTTCCCCGGCCAATTGCTATGTAATTATTTTGGTTAGATACAGAATTAGCAACAACCGTTGCTTGTAAATAATTATATCGTCTAAATTTTAAAAGGGAATCTACTCTAATGGAATCGACTACAATTTTAGAAGCAGTATCGGGTAGTTGAAAATCTTGTTTTAACGTATTGTATAATCTTTCGTTAACCTTTACTAACGAGTCGTTCGTTTTTTTAAGATTGAAATAGTTTTCAATTTTATTGTATTGGGTATTTATTTTTCCGGTATACTGGTTAGCGGTATTACTAAAAACTGACTGATGATATTTATTGTACGTAACAATTAAATAAATGCTAAATAGCTGTAAAAGTATAAACAGTAAAAAAGTACTGTACCGCATAATAAAAAGAAAGATGTTACGCATAAAACGTCCCTTTTTGGGATATGGGGCTTTATCTCATTACAAATGGATATCTGTCGTAATTTTTTAGAGCTATCCCTGTTCCTCTTACCACACTTTTTAATGGATCATCTGCAATATGCACAGGTAATTTAATTTTGGCATTAAGGCGTTTATCAAGCCCTCTTAGCAAAGCACCTCCTCCAGTAATATATATTCCACGGCGATAAATATCCGATGCTAATTCAGGTGGAGTAATTTCTAAAGCTTTTAAAATAGCTTCTTCAATTTTAAAAATGCTTTTATCTAGAGCTTCAGCAACTTCTTGATAGCTTACAAAAACTTGTTTGGGAATTCCAGTAACTAAATCTCTACCATTTACGGGTATATCATCTGGCGGATTTTCTAAATCCTTCATAGCTGCACCAACTTGAATTTTAATTTGCTCGGCAGTGCGCTCGCCAATTAAAAGACTATGATAGCGGCGTAGGGCTTCCATAATATCAGCTGTAAACTCATCCCCAGCAATACGAATGCTTTGATCGCAAACAATACCTGCTAATGCAATTACAGTAATGCCGGTGGTTCCACCGCCAATGTCAATAATCATATTGCCAACTGGCTCTTCAACATCTATACCAATACCCAAAGCCGCAGCCATAGGCTCATGTATCAAATAAACTTCTTTTGCACCAGCTTGTTCAGCACTATCTCTTACGGCACGTTTTTCAACTTCGGTGATAGACGATGGAATGCAAATCATCATTCGCCAACTTGGAGCAAAAAATGGCTTTTTCGGATAAACTAGTTTAATTAGCTCCCTTATCATTAACTCGGCAGCATTAAAATCTGCTATTACTCCATCCTTCAATGGCCTAACAGTGCGTATACTTTCATGGGTTTTTTCATGCATCATCAATGCTTTTTTGCCCACAGCCAAAATATTTTTCGGATTATTTCTATCCAGTGCAACAATAGATGGTTCGTTAACCACCACTTCGTCGTTATGAATTATAAGGGTATTTGCAGTACCTAAGTCTATCGCAATTTCTTGTGTAAAAAAGTTAAAAAGTCCCATTTGTTATGTAGAGAAAATAAATTTGTAAATGATTTTAGCAAAGTTGAGTGAAAAAAATGGATTTAACAACGGTAAATCCTTTATTTTTCAACATTTTACACTTTTTTTTGTTTTAGGTCTTTTTCAAACAATCGCCTATACAAGGGGCTACTAAGGATTTTAGTAAAACGATGCGGGTAATAATTGAGAGAAAATTTAAATTTTATTGTAGTAATTGCGTTTACACATATCAGATAGTTGACCAAATTTAAACTATTCAAATTCGTACCCAATATCTGTTCTATAATACATACCATCGTAATTAAGTTGTTGTAAAGTATTAATAGAACTTTTAACAGCTTCTTTAATAGTTTGGCCGTATGATGTTGCTGCAATTACTCTACCACCATTGGTAACCGTTAGTTCATTTTTTTTCACCGTTCCACAATGAAAAAGCATACCATCTG
>JGI25910J50241_10000119_pt1 | contig 23839 bp, 24 predicted proteins | sample LauGreSBDMM110SN_3_FD_50241 | JGI IMG/M metagenome (IMG submission 50241) | reverse complement strand
CCCGTTGCATACTCACTTATCTTTGGAAGTGAAAAATCAACGACTGAGCGGTAAAATTTATCGGGAATTTGAATTAATATTCCAGCGCCATCGCCACTATCTGGTTCAGCACCCGATGCACCACGATGCTCTAAGTTTCGAAGCGCAGTTAAAGCTTTAGACACAATCTCATGGGTCGGTAATTTGTTTAAAGTTGCAACCATCGCAACACCACAAGCATCATGTTCGTTGGCAGGGTCATACAACCCAGTTGCTTTTGGGGTGGTTGAAAAAAGATTGCTATTTTTCAATTTAAAAGGGCCGTCCCACTAATGGGTCAGGACATCGATGGCCCAACTTCTTACAGATGAATGGTAGCAGGCAGATTAAATGCCAGTCATCCCTAATAAGCCACCAATTCCTGCGGTAATAATCACACCTAAGGCTCCACCAGCAAAGATTCTTAGAACGGTTTTAGGAATCGGTGATGATGCAATTCTTGCGCTGATTACGCCAGTTGCTAGAAGGCCAAAGGCTGTGAATACCAAAATAGCGGTCACTTGATTGCTGGTCGGATACAACTAGTGCGCCAATCAATGGAATAACTCCACCAGAGGTAAATGCAATGGCAGATGCAACAGCTGCTTGAATTGGTCTGGCCTTAGTATGCTCAAATTGTCCTAGCTCATCTCGCAGATGTGCCTGTAGAGCATCTTTTTCATGCATAGCAGTAGCAACTTCGTTGGCTAATTTTTCAGATAGACCACGGTTCATATAAATATGCACTAACTCTTCTAGTTCACCCTCTGGATCAATAGCAAGATGCTGCATTTCAATTTTTTTGTCTGACTCTTCAATATCATTTTGCGATTTAACAGATACATATTCGCCAACTGCCATAGACATAGCACCAGCTGCAATTCCAGCAAAACCTGCAGTAATTAAAAAGTCACTTTTCTGGGCGGCTGCAATACCAATCATTAAACTGGCAGTTGAAACTAATCCATCATTTGAGCCAAGCACTGCTGCCCTTAGCCAGCCTGCCTTACCTGTTCGGTGCTGTGTATTTCGAATCTGCACATCTCTTAAGCCCATAAATGAATACTAACTCTCTGAGGCAGTTTTAGTTGGTGTGGCACGGCGCTGGCTACGAAATAAATAGAGTATTGAGCAAGATAATACCAATAAAGATACCCAAATATTTAAGCGAAATCCTAAAATATAATTTGCCTCGTCGATACGAATTGCCTCAATCCATAATCTGCCTAAGGTATAGCCAGTGACATATAGAGCAAATATATCTCCCTGATTTTTTACTGTATTTTTTAGAAATCCAGGTAATTTAATCAGTAAAAAAGCAATTATTAAGCACCATATTAATTCATATAAAAATGTCGGGTGAAAGGTTGAAAACTCGCTATAGCCATCTGGTCGATTGGAGGGTTTAATTTCAAGTGCCCATGGCAGATTTGTTGGCTTACCAAAAACCTCTTGATTAAACCAGTTTCCAACTCGGCCAATTGCTTGCGCAATAATTATGCCTGGGGCTAGGGAATCTAGGAATTGTAAAAAATTCAAAGTNGTTTGATGAGTCCTAAAATATAAATATGCACCAAATGCACCAAGGGATATAGCCCCCCATATTCCCAATCCACCCTGCCAAACCCGAAATGCATCTGCTGGATTACCACCATCACCAAAGTAATTTTGGGGTGAACTTATTACGTGATAAATCCGGCCACCAATAATTCCAAAAGGTACTGCCCAAACAGCAGCATCTGAGACATCATCTGGATTACCACCGGATGCGGCATAACGTTTTCTTCCCAGCCATACCGCTGTTGCAATNCCAGNAATTATGCAGAGTGCATAGTAATGAATTGTGACTGGGCCTAATGAAAGAGCAGAGGAGCCTGGACTTGGAATTAGGTAACGCATACTGCTGACTTTATTTAACGCCAGCTGCTGCTAACGCCGCCTTAAACTTAACTGGATCACCATACTCAGTCTTGCGATCCATCTCTTTACCATTAATAAATATTGTTGGTGTGCTATTTACATTAGCCTTTCCAGATTCAACTGCAACATTGTTAGTCCATTTGACATAGGTGCCATCATTTACACACTTTTCAAAGGAGTTGGATTTAATTCCAACAGATTTACCAAGAGCAACTAGTGCCTCACTCTGCCACACCCCTGAGTTTTCAGCATTAGGCTGATTTTGGAATAAGGCTAAGTTCATATCAACAAATTTGCTCTCATCAGCAGCACATGCTGCAGCATTTGCAGCCAGAATAGACTCTGGACCAATAAATGTCATTGGATGGTAGACAACCTTTGCTTTATTCTGAGCAATTACTTCATTTAAATAACCACCATTTATAATTTCAAAGGCCCGACAAGCTGGGCACTGATAATCAATATAAACATCAATTTTTGGTGTAGCGCTTGGATTTAAAACTATTCCATAGCCTTCAGCCTCTGATACCGCAGCTGGAACTTGAGCAGTTGAGTTTGATCGATTACTTATGATTGAGAAGACAACACCAACTATCACAATAAATGAGACCATAATTATTACTAAATTACGAGTTCCCTTATCACCACTATTTGTTGTCATTGACTAACTCCTTATATTACTTATCGGACTATTTATCTAGTGCAATTCTACCCTTAGGGTAGTAGTAAAGGTAAATTCCAAGTAGTAATAACCCTAAATCCCTAATAATTTCTGATAGGTACTTCGTATCCTCTGGATCAACTGAGCCGCCACCACCAAAACAACCACAGTCAATACTTAATCCCCTAGCCCATGCTTGAGCTATTGCGACAATAAACACCAACATAGTAAATGCACCAATTACGCCATTAATTTTCACAGCAACACCTAAGATCAAAAGCAAGCCAACTCCGATTTCAATCCAAGGCAGGGTATAACCTAAAAAATTTGCTATTGGAATAGGAAGTAACTCATAAGCACGCACAGCCATCGCTGATTTTTGTAAGTTACCTACTTTTAAACCACCTGCGACAAGTAAGACGCCACCTAAAATAATTCTTGCAAGCAAAGTTAGCCACGGTTGATATTTATTAAACTTATCTAGCACTTCTAACTCCCTCAGATAGCTCAGCTGCTAATTGTTTTATTTTCTTTAAGCCCGACCTACCTGCACCATGCTCTTGAATAATCTTAATAAAAGCAGAGCCAACGATAACGCCATCTGCATAGGAAGCGACCTCTGTAGCCTGTTCCTTATTTGATACCCCAAGCCCAACAGCCACTGGTGTTTTACTGGTGGTGCGAATTCGATCAACCAATGATTTTGCACTTATTGAGACGCGAGATCTTGTACCTGTTACTCCCATCGAACTTGCCGCATAGATAAAACCTGAGCACTCTGAACTAACCTTGGGTAGCCGTTCTTGGGATGTACTTGGCGCAACCACATATATGCGATTAATTGATTTATCGCTAGCTTCACTTTTCCATAACTCTGATTCCTCAATTGTAAGATCAGGTGTAACAACCCCAGATCCACCCGCATCAGATACGGCTGCTGCAAATTTAGCTGCGCCGTACTTCTCAATTGGACTCCAGTAGCTCATTACCACCGACGGCACACCGTACTCAACACTAGTTTTTAATAAATCAAAAACTTGATCTACGCCAACGCCATTAGCAATTGCTTGCTCAGATGCAGCTTGAATTACTGGTCCATCCATAACTGGATCAGAGTATGGATACCCAATCTCAATCGCATCCACACCACCATCAATCATCGCCTTAATTATTGCCTTCGACTCTTTTTGGGTAGGAAAACCTGCTGGCAGAAAACCAATTAATACCGCCCTATTTTCTGCTTTAGTTTTGGTAAAAAGGTCTTCAAGTGCGGTTGGCATTAAAGCGGTAGTCCAAAATACTCAGCAGCGGTTTGCACATCTTTATCACCACGACCTGAGAGATTAATTAATAAAGTGGCACCCTTGCCTAATTCATTACCAATTTCTAGTGCCCCAGCTAAAGCGTGAGCAGTCTCAATTGCTGGAATAATTCCCTCAGATTTGCATAACAAAGAGAATGCATACATTGCTTGATCATCTGTAATTGGTCGATACTCAGCACGTCCAATGTCATTTAAATACGCATGCTCAGGTCCAACTCCTGGGTAATCCAATCCGGCTGAGATTGAGTGTGACTCAATAGTTTGCCCATCTTTATCTTGCAAAACATAGGAACGAGTTCCATGCAAAACTACCTGGTGTACCGCCAGAGATAGTTGCAGCATGGAAGCCACTCTCCACACCCTTACCACCTGCCTCTAATCCGATTAAACGAACTGCTTTATCACCAATGAAAGGATGAAAAATTCCCATTGCATTTGATCCGCCACCAACACAGGCCAATACTGCATCAGGTAATTTGCCAGTTAATGCTAGAACTTGCTCGCGTGCTTCAACGCCAATAATTCTTTGGAAGTCACGCACCATAGTTGGAAATGGATGAGGCCCAGCAACTGTGCCAAGTAGGTAGTGAGTATCTTCAACATTTGTTACCCAATCACGCATCGCTTCATTAATTGCATCTTTTAATGTCTTTGACCCTTGCGTAACAGGAACAACTGTTGCTCCCAGCAATTTCATTCGCGCCACATTTAGTGCTTGCCGTTTAGTGTCGGCCTCTCCCATATAGACAACACATTCCAAACCAAATAGTGCTGCTGCAGTAGCAGATGCAACGCCATGTTGCCCCGCGCCAGTTTCAGCAATAATTCTTGATTTACCCATTCGCTTAGTTAGTAAGGCTTGGCCTAAGACATTATTAATTTTGTGGCTACCTGTGTGATTTAAATCTTCCCGCTTTAATAAAATTCTTGCTCCACCGGCATGCTCTGAGAATCTTTTTGCATCTGTCAAAATGCTCGGTCTACCACTATATGTTTTATGTAACTCTGTTAACTCAGCGTGAAAGGATGGATCTGCTTGCGCGCTTATATGAGCATCATTAAGTTGGTCTAGCGCAGAAATTAAAGCTTCAGGAACAAATCTGCCACCGTAGGGACCAAAGTGACCCAGGATAGATGAGTCCATGCTTTGGGAAGTTTTATCAATTGCCATGGAGGTAGTTTATTCGATCTTTATCGATTGAGCAGTTCATTTATCGTATGAACTGGGTTACCTGCTTTAACCAAAGTCTCACCTACCAGCACTGCATTTGCGCCTAGTGCGCCAACATTAGCAACCTGAGAGCGGGTACTTATTCCAGATTCAGCTACTTTTAATACAGTTGTTGGTAATTGTGGCAAAATTAATTCAAAATTCTTATCATTAACCTCTAACGTTTTTAAGTTTCTACTGTTAACACCAATTATTTTTGCGCCAATATCTAATGCAACCTCGGCCTCAGCTAAGTCATGAACCTCCACCAATACATCCATACCTAACTCAGTTGCTAACTGATAAAAGTCTATTAGTTGTGATTTAGCAAGAGCTGCAACAATTAATAGCATCAAATCAGAGCCTAAAATTCTTGACTCTAAGACTTGGAACTCAGTAACAATAAAATCTTTTCGCAGCACTGGAATATCAACTGCAGTCCTTACTGCAATTAAATCTGCAATCTTGCCTTTAAATCTGCGCTCCTCTGTTAATACACTAATTAGATCAGCCCCACCGGTTTGATAACTACTTGCAAGTGCCACCGGGTCTAATATGGCTGAGAGCTCCCCCTTGCTTGGAGATGATCGTTTTACCTCAGCAATTAATCTCATGCCATCTTTATTTAGCGCTGCGTAAGCTCCACGAAGTTTTGGTGCACTATCTAATTGCTCTCGTAACTGCACACTTGGTACTAAACGTTTTTGGAGATCCTCTAATACGCCCTCAATAATTGATGCTAATACACTTGAATCACTCATCGGTTGGGTCGATTCCTTCAGAGAGTGCACTCCAATTATTTTGTGGCTTTCGCTCATACTTGCTTGCATCAGAGCGTTTACTTGACCTAATAATTAAGTAGGTAGCAAGTGCTACTAATAGTAGGCTGCCAAAAATTGAGCTCTTCATTTACTGCTCATCATTAAGTTAGCGGTTGCAATAGCACCTAATACAGCTGCTGCTTTATTAATACACTCTTGATTTTCTGAAGCTGGATCTGAATCTGCCACAATTCCAGCACCAGCTTGCACATATGCTGTGCCATCTTTTACAACCGCGGTTCTAATTGCGATGCAGGTATCAATGTTTCCAGTGAAATCTAGATAACCAATTGTGCCACCGTAAATTCCCCGCCTAGTCGGTTCATTCTCTTCAATTATCGCCATTGCTCTTGGTTTTGGCGCCCCCGATAATGTTCCGGCAGGGAAGACTGCAAACAGTGCTTCAATGGGAGCAACTTTATCTGCCAGCTTTCCGATAACTGTCGAGACAATATGCATAACATGTGAGTACTTCTCTATTTGCATAAACTCTGAAACCTCAACTGAACCTGCCTGACATACTCTTCCTAAATCATTACGGCCCAAGTCAACTAGCATTAAATGCTCAGCACGCTCCTTAGGATCTGCCAACAACTCTTGTGCCATCTTGTTATCTATTTCATCATCTGAGTTTCTAGCTCTAGTTCCCGCAATTGGGTGAATCATCACCTGATCACCACTTACCTTAACTAACGCCTCCGGACTTGAACCAACAATAGATAGGCCATCTGCAAATCTAAATAAGTACATATAAGGGCTTGGGTTTTGTTCCCGCAGTACCCGATAAATATCAAAGGAATCTGCCGAACTGTCGATAGTAAATCTCTGCGAGAGAACGACCTGGAAAGCCTCCCCCGATTTAATCTGTTCTTTGATCAACTCTACTTTTCTAATATAAGTCTCATCACTTGTATTGCGGACAAATTTTGGGGTAACTCGATCTGGAATTGAATTAAATTTAGCAGTATCACTTTTATTTAGATCAGACTCCATTTTATCTAATCTTGAAATGGCTGATTCATAAGCTAAATCAACTCGCTCACTACTACCATCCCAATTAATTGCGTTAGCAATTAATGTAACAACGCCTTCTTGGTGATCAAATACTGCCAAATCGGAGGTGAGCATCATTGCAATCTCTGGGACTTTAATATCAGCTTTGGCATGATTAGGTAACTTCTCAAGTCTTCGCACAATCTCATAACCTAAATAACCAACTAGGCCGCCAGTTAGTGGTGGTAGCCCTTCAATCTTTGGCGAACGTAGGTGGGCAGTAGTAATTCGCAGCGCGGTAAGTGGATCCATTCCAGTGGGTGCACCAGCAGGTCTTACTCCCTGCCAAATTGCTAGACCATTCTCCTCCGTTAATGTCGCTTCACTATTGACACCAATGAATGAGTAACGTGCCCAAATACCTGCTTCAGCAGATTCAAGTAAAAATGTTCCGCTACGGTGATTGGTTAATTTTTGATAAATTGAAAGTGGTGTTTGGCTCTTTAGCGTTAACTTACGTGAAACTGGAATTACATTAAAATTTCGCGCGTAATCACGAAATTCAACAAGAGAGATCATTGCTTTATCCACTTGCCTATTCTGCCTTACCAATCTGCTTGCTGGTGCCGATTATTTATAGCAGATATCTAGCGCCTTACTTATATCAATAGCCCCTACATATAAGGCTTTCCCGAGAACTACACCTTCGATTCCCATCTGCCGTAGATCTGTAAGATCAGATAATTTTGCAACACCACCACTTGCTATGACTGAGCCTTGAGTTGATTGTGAAACTTTTCTAAGTAGATCTAGATTTGGACCACTTAACGCACCATCTGAATCAATATCTGTAACAACATATCTACTGCAACCTGCTTTATCTAGAATTGATAAGTACTCAAATATCTCACCAACTACTAGCCCACTACCCCTTGCAGTAAGCATTTGACCCTTAATATCTAAACTAATGCTTATTCGATCGCTATTTGCTGCTAGAACTTTCTTAACCCACTCAATATCAGCCAGAGCTGCAGTTCCCAGATTTATCCGGGCAGCTTTTGTAGCAAGTGCATTATTAAGGGATGCATCATTATTAATTCCGCCAGATAATTGCACCTTTGCCGATGTATTATTGATTATCTCTTTAATTAATACACTGTTATTGCCGGTGCCAAAAGCAGCATCAAGATCAACTAGATGAATCCATTTTGCACCTGCAAGTAAAAAGTCCTTAACTACATCAGATGGAGAACCAAACTCTGAAGCTGAATCTAATTTTGCTTTACTTAATCTGACCGCCATACCAGCCTTAACATCTACTGCTGGGAGTAATTCAAGTTGTTTCATTGGATTATTAAACTACTAAGCAGTCAGGGCCGAGCACAGTTTTAAGATCAGCGCTCAAACTAGGTGAGGCGGTAACTTTTAACCCCTCATCTAACTTTAAAATTGTTTTCTTCTCACCATCTGCTAATCGCAGGTGTACCTCGCGGGCCCCTGGATGTGCTCTTAAAATCTCCTTCATCCGATCAATCACTGGCGGAGTACATCTAGCCATTTCCATCGAAATAATTAGTGGGCCAGTTGGAATTCGATTTAAATCTGGCAGTGTTAAATCTAGAGCAGAAATACGAGCTTGCTCCTCCCGCTTATCTACTCTGCCTCTGATTGCAACAATTCTGTCCTCTACTAAATTAACACCATGAGATGCATAGGCATTTGAGAAGAATAAAACATCAACTGCGCCCTCAAGATCCTCCACGGTAACAATCGCCCAGGGAGTTCCTTGCTTGGAAACCTTTCGTTGAATCTGGGTGATCAAACCACCAATTGTAATTATTTGATCATGTCCTACTTCAGCAATCTGGCTAATTGAAAAATCTGTAACTGAACGCAATATATGTTCAACACCTAATAATGGATGATCTGAGACATATAGGCCAAGCATCTCTCGCTCATAACTAAGCAGCATCATCTTTTCCCATTCCGTAACTGGAATATCTAAGACAACCCCACTAATACTTGAGGTTGCATTAGCTGCGCCAAATAAATCAAATTGGCCAATAGACTCTGCTCGTTTTGCCTCTGAAACAGCATCTAACGCCTCTAAGAAAACCATCATCAATCCCCGGCGACTGTGATTGAGTGAGTCAAAGGCGCCAGCTTTTATTAGCGATTCAATAGTTTTCTTATTACAGACGAGGGAATCTACCTTGGTTAAGAAATCACCAAAATTTGTATATCTACCCTTGCTCTTACGATTTTCAATAATTGATAAAACAACATTCTCTCCCACATTTCGAATAGCGGTTAANCCAAAACGAATATCACTTCCACGCGGGGTGTACTCTGAATCAGATTCATTAACATCAGGTGGCAAAACTTTAATGCCCATCCGCCTTGCTTCATTTAAGTAGAGCGCACTCTTATCCTTATCATCGCGCACACTAGTTAAAAGCGCAGCCATATACTCGGTTGGATAATTAGCTTTAAGGTATGCGGTCCAAAATGAGAGCAATCCATAACCTGCGCTATGTGCTCTATTAAAGGCATAATCTGAGAAGGGAATTAATGTCTGCCATAACTTCTCTATCGCATCCTCTGAGAAACCGTTTGTTTTCATTCCTGCTTCAAAGTGCACTTTTTCTTTATCTAGTATCTTTTTATCCTTCTTACCCATCGCCTTACGAAGCAGATCCGCGCGACCTAAGGTAAAGCCAGCAACCTTTCGAGCAATTGCTAATACCTGCTCTTGATAAACGATTAACCCATATGTGTCCTTCAAAATTTCATTTAATGGCTTTTCCAACTCAGGATGAATACCTACTGGTGCCTTTCGACCATTTTTATAATCTGCATATTTATTATGGGAATCCTCACCCATCGGACCTGGTCGATAGAGCGCAATTACCGCTGATATATCCTCAAAACTATCAGGTGCCATAGATCTAAGTAGGGCTCTAATTGGTGCGCTATCTAACTGAAAAACTCCTAAGGTGTCACCTCTGGATAATAAATCAAATGTCTTCTTATCTTTAAGGGGCAAGTCTTCAAGAACAACAGTTTTTCCAAGATTCTTCTCAATATTAATTAGGCAATCATCAAGAACTGAAAGATTTCGCAGGCCTAGAAAATCCATTTTAAGCAACCCGGTTGCTTCACATGCACCCATATCAAACTGGGTAATAATCACACCATCTGCTTCTCGACGATGAATTGGAATTACATCAAGTAGTGGCTCCTTACTTAATATAACTCCTGCAGCGTGTACTCCCCATTGCCGCTTTAATCCTTCAATACCTAAAGCAGTATCAACTATTCTCTTTGAGTCAGGATCACTTTCATAAATTCCTCTAAACTCTGCTGCCTCACCATACCTACCATCTTCAAGATCAAATATTCCACCAAGTGAAATATCCTTACCCATTACAGCTGGTGGCAGAGACTTTGTAAGCCGCTCGCCCAATACATACGGGTAGCCAAGCACTCGAGTTGAATCTTTAATCGCTTGTTTAGATTTAATAGTTCCATAGGTAATAATCTGAGCAACTCGATCCTCACCATACTTGGCTGTGGCATATTGGATCATCTCCGATCTTCTGCGCTCATCAAAATCTAAATCAATATCTGGCATCGAAATACGTTCTGGATTTAAAAATCTCTCAAACAGCAAACCAAATTTAATTGGGTCAAGTCCGGTAACTCCTAATGAGTAGGAGACCAGTGAGCCAGCAGCAGAGCCACGACCAGGACCAACTCGGATTCCAACCTCTCGGGCATGCTTACAAAGATCAGCTACTACCAAAAAATACCCTGGAAATCCCATCTTGATCATTACATCTAATTCAAAGTTAAGTCGCTCTTGATACTGCGCCGGAATCTGATTATCCATCCGTTTTGCTAAACCTTCATTAGCTAATTTTCTAAGCCAACTATCCTCACTCTCGCCCTGCGGAACTGGAAATCTAGGTAGTAGATTCTCGCCCTCACGCATGGTTGTTTCGCAGCGATCTGCAATAAGTAATGTGTTATCACATGACTCAGGAAACTCCTTAAACAATTCACGCATTTGAGCAGCAGATTTTAGATAGAACTCTGCATTTTCAAACTTAAATCGCTTTGGATCAGCCATAGTTGCACCAGATTGAATGCACAGCAACACCTCGTGGGCAGCAGCATCAGCATGGTGGGTATAGTGCAAATCATTTGTTGCCAGCAGTGGCAGATTCAACTCTTTACCCAATTTTATTAAGTCATTAAATGCCCGCTTTTCAATCTCTATTGAGTGATCCATTAACTCTAAATAAAAATTATCAGCTCCAAATATGTCTCGCATCTCACTCGCGGCATTAATCGCCTCTTTATAACTACCCATTCGCAATCTAGTTTGGATCTCACCTCCAGCACAGCCAGTCGTTGCGATAATTCCCTTTGCATATTTAGCTAATAACTCTCTATCCATGCGGGGCTTGTAGTAAAAACCTTCTAGGGATGCAAGGGATGAGAGTTTAAATAAATTAGATAAGCCCTCATTATTTTCAGCAAGTAATGTCATATGGGTGTAAGCGCCACCACCAGAGACATCATCCTCACCTCCCTCTGCCCATTTAACTCTTCGCTTATCAAATCTAGATTCTGGAGCAACATATGCTTCGATACCAATTATTGGTTTTATACCAGCTGCTTTAGCAGTTTTATGAAATTCAAATGCACCAAAGACATTTCCGTGATCTGTCATTGCAATCGCTGGCATTTCCTGCCTTGCAACCTCTGCTACTAGCTCTGAGATTTTGGCAGCGCCATCTAACATCGAGTACTCCGTATGTACATGAAGATGTACGAAGTTGCCCGAGTTTTGCTGGTTACTAGATGCAGATGGCATGGATGGTGAGATTACTACTGGCTTTAATTTCTAGCGGGCTATATCAGAAAGGAGCGTAAGCGAGCGTGTCAGATCCTCTGGGTATTCAGCACTAAAAGAGATCTGCTCCCCGCTTGCCGGATGGGTAAATCCAAGTTGTTTGGCATGTAGCCAAGGCCTGGAGATCTTTAACCGCTGCGCAAGGGATGGGTCGGAGCCATAAGTTAAATCCCCAACTAATGGGTGATGAAGAGCGGAGAAGTGAACTCTAATCTGGTGAGTTCTACCAGTCTCAAGTTCAATTTCAAGCAAAGTAACAGCTGGAAAAGCTTCTAAAGTTTTGTAGTGCGTAATACTTGGTTTGCCATTTGCTACAACTGCAAACCGATAATCCTCTCTTGGGTGTCTATCAATTGGTGCATCGATAGTTCCTACAGTGGGATCCATATGTCCCTGCACTAATGCGTGATAAACCTTAGAAACAGTGCGATCTCTAAATTGATCTTTTAAATGGGAGTAGGCAATCTCATTTTTTGCCACCACCATTAGACCGGATGTACCAACATCTAAGCGATGCACAACTCCTTGCCGCTCAGCAGCGCCAGAGGTAGCAAGTTGATATCCGGCAGCAAATATTGCGCCCACTACTGTGGCACCTTGCCACCCTGGGCTTGGATGCGCAGCAATTCCAACTGGCTTATCAATCACTATTAAATACTCATCATCATAAACAACCTTTAATCCATCAATTGGTGTGGCAGTTAACTTTGCCTCACCCTTTGCTGCCGGCAGCAGAATCTCTATTTGATCACCAGTTGCAACTCGGTCAGATTTACCAACCGCCTTACCAGATTTAGATATTTCACCTGATTCAATTAATCCCACGATCACGTTACGAGAAAGTCCGAGCAATCTAGATAGCGCAGCATCTACTCGCTCTTGATTTAACCCCTCTGGTATAACCAAGTTTCTTACCTCACGCTTACTCACTTTTTTCTCCACTCTTATTAAAGGAGATATTTCGCCAACTTAAATATGAAATAAGTATCGCAGCGCTAACCACTGCCATGTCAGCAATATTAAAGATCGGCCAGTGCGGAACTTGAATCCAATCTACTACCTCTCCTTGCAACCCACCGGGTGAGCGAAATATTCGATCAGATAGATTGCCAAAAATGCCACCAAGGGCTAGCCCTAGTGCAAATGCCCATTTAGTAGATTCAACCTTGCGACCAAAATAAAATATTACTGCCACCATAATAATTGAAAAAGTAGATAAAAATATTGTGCCACTTGAGGCTAAACTAAAAGCTGCTCCGGAGTTAAAAGCCAGCCGAAATTGCAAAATGTCTCCAATAATTTGCTTTGGCTCATCAGATAAACTTTTAATTGCTAAGAATTTTGTAAAATGATCTACAGCAAATACTACTAAAGCGGTAGCCGCTAACCATTTTCGCTGAAGATAGTTCAGCGTCGTTCCTCTTTTTGTTTACAGACCATACATAAGGTGGCACGTGGGAAAACTTGTAACCTAGCCTTTCCTACAAAGTTTCCACACTCTTCACACTTACCGTAACTCTTATTATCAATTCTCTCTAAGGCCCGCTCACTTTGTTGCACCATATCCCTTGCGTTATATACCAAGGACATCTCATGCTCGCGCTCGAAAGTTTTAGCTCCAGCATCTGCTTGATCATCACCAGCACCAACACCTGCTGCCTCCACAAGATCTTCCATCTCAGCCTCTGCTATCTCTAACTCTTTACGCAATCTAATCAAATCTTTAGATAATTCACTTCTTATTGCTTTTAACTCCGTAGCATTCCAGGCAATCTCACCTGACTGAATGATTAAAGGTGTAGGGGCAGCTTTAATTGGCTTAAGAGCTGCTGCCTTCTTAGATTTTAGAATTGGCTTTGCTGGCGGCAACATAACCAACCTTCGCTCAGCCACAACCGGCATTGCGTTTGGATTTGGAATAGTTGAAGTAACAGAGATTGTGGTTGAAGATCCTGATGTTGAGGTTTGTAACTTTGCTGGGAATGGTTTGCCTGGTGCTTTTTTAGCAGATTTTTTCGCCAACTTTGGTTTAACAATATTTGATGATCGCCCTGCACTCTTTTTGGCAGACTTCTTTACAATCGGCTTTTTAGCTTTGCTTTTTTGGGCAGCAGTTTTCGCTGGCTTTTTTGCCTTTGATTTTGTACTTTTCTTTGCCCTTTTCTTAAAAAACTTCTTGATAGCCACATTACCCCCTGGAGGGGCAAAGGTTATGGCTTGGCTCAACTAATTACCAACCGCCACCCCCGCGGATAAAAGGTAGATGCGGGAAATGTAATTCTGCGCGTTAGAATGTGGGGTGAATATGAATAAGAAGCGCGAAATCAACAGCTTATCTGCGCAAATCGATCTGCCGGTAATGGAAGCAGGAATCTTAGATTTCTGGTCACAAAATCAAATTTTTGAAAAATCAGTGACTAACCGAAATGGTTCACCTCGTTGGAGCTTCTACGAAGGTCCGCCAACTGCAAATGGTATGCCAGGAACGCACCACATTGAAGCCCGCGTATTTAAGGATTTATTTCCACGCTTTCAAACTATGAAGGGAAAGCAGGTAATTCGTAAAGCTGGTTGGGATTGTCATGGTCTACCAGTTGAGATTGCAGTTGAAAAAGAGTTGGGCTTTACCGGTAAGGCTGATATCGAAAAATTTGGAGTAGCAGCTTTTAATGATAAGTGCCGCGAATCTGTGCAACGCCATGTTAATGAGTTTACTGATATGACTAAACGGATGGGTTTCTGGGTAGATTTTGAAGATGCCTACTGGACGATGTCACCGTCATACATCGAAAGTGTTTGGTGGTCACTGCAACAAATTTGGCAAAAAGGCTTATTAGCACAAGATCACCGAGTCGCACCTTACTGTCCAAGATGCGGTACTGGATTATCTGATCATGAGTTGGCGCAAGGGTATGAAACTATTCAAGATCCTTCAGTCTTTGTTCGCTTTCCTGCGACCTCCGGCAAATTAGCAGAGTTAAAAGCCACTCTCCTAGTTTGGACAACTACGCCATGGACCTTAGTTGCCAACACCGCAGTTGCGGTAAATCCAAAGGTTACCTACCAAGTAATTGAGGTAGTAAGTGATGAAAAAACGGAGCGATTGGTAGTTGCAGCCGACTTAGCATCTGTTCTAGGTGATGAGGGTAAAGTAATAGCGACATTTAAAGGCAGTGAGCTTGAACATACAAAATACGCACGTCCCTTTGATTTTGTTGAGATTAATGATTCCCATTATGTAGTACTTGCTGATTATGTAACAGTTGAAGATGGCACTGGCTTAGTGCATCAGTCACCAGCATTTGGTGCAGATGATTTAGAGGTATGCCGTAAATATAACTTGCCAGTTATCAATCCAATTAGCCCCGATGGGCATTTTCTAAAAGAGGTGCCACTTGTTGGTGGTGTATTTTTTAAAGAGGCAGATAAGGCATTGATTAAGGATCTAAAGGCGCGGGGCTTAATGTTTAAGAGTTTACAGTTTGAACACTCATACCCTCACTGCTGGAGATGCCATACCGCTTTGATGTACTACGCCCAGCCATCTTGGTATATCAAAACTACCGAGATTAAAAAGGAGCTGCTGCGAGAGAATTCCAAAACAGATTGGCATCCAGAGACAATTAAAACTGGACGGTTTGGTGATTGGCTTAATAATAATATTGACTGGGCAGTATCCCGCAACCGTTACTGGGGAACTCCGCTGCCGATCTGGCGGTGTGAAAATAAACATGAGATTTGTGTTGGCTCATTAGCTGAACTAGGAAAGTTAGCGGGCAAAGAGTTAAGCACGCTAGATCCACACCGACCATTTGTGGATGATATTAACTTTGCCTGTAATGAGTGTTCAGCGCTTATGACGAGAATTCCAGAGGTAATCGATTGTTGGTATGACTCAGGTGCCATGCCATTTGCACAGTGGGGCTACCCACACAAGCAAGATTCTGTGGCGCAGTTTAAAGCTGCCTACCCAGCTGATTTTATTTGCGAAGCAATTGATCAAACCCGCGGTTGGTTTTACACATTAATGACAATTGGCACCTTAGTCTTTGACAAATCCTCATACAAAACAGTTTTATGTTTAGGTCATATTTTAGATAAAGATGGCCGCAAGATGAGTAAGCATCTAGGTAATGTGCTCGAGCCAATGCCACTTATGAATCAACATGGCGCAGATGCTGTGCGCTGGTACATGCTAGCCGCTGGTTCACCTTGGAGTGCAAGGCGAGTTGGCCATGATGCAATCTCAGATGTGGTGCGCAAGACCTTACTTACCTACTGGAACACAATCTCATTCTTTACTCTTTATGCCAACGCAGCAGATTTTAAGGTCTCAACAGTTCCGAAGGATCTAACGCTGATGGATCGTTGGATTCTCTCGGAGTTAAATAAATTAATTCAAAGCGTAGATACTGCTCTGGAAAGCTTTGACTCCCAAGGTGCTGGCACTGTAATAGCGGCCTTTATTGATGATCTATCTAACTGGTATGTCCGACGCTCTCGCCGACGGTTCTGGGATGGTGATCCAGTTGCTCTTAACACTCTTTACTTTTGCCTTAAGAATTTAACCCTATTACTTGCGCCGATGGTGCCATTTATCTCAGAGCATGTTTGGCAAAGTTTAATCCGAGTAGCAGAGGGTGAACAAATTGAATCGGTTCATCTAGCAAACTTTCCAGTTGCTGATAAATCATCAGTTGATGAGAAATTATCTAATGCGGTTGCACTATCGCGTCGGCTAGTTGAACTAGGAAGAGCGGCTAGAGCTGAATCCGGCGTTAAAATTCGCCAGCCACTCTCCCGTGCATTAGTTTCTGCCACCGGCTGGGAGCAGATGTCGCAGGAGATTAAGACCCATATTGCCGAGGAGCTAAATATTTTAAAAGTTGATGGTATCCAGGTTGCTGGAACTGATTTAGTAGATATCTCAGTTAAAGCCAACTTCCGCACTCTTGGTACAAAATTTGGTGCAGATGTTCAGGTGATCGCTAAGCAGATCACTGCAATCGATGCTGGAGTAATGGTCAAAGAGTTGCGTAAAAGTAACTCATACAAGATTAAAGTTGAATTAGCTGGTAAGAAAAAAGATATTGAGATTGACTTAGATGATCTAGTAATTACTGAGACACCAAGAAGTGGTTGGTCGGTTGCCTCCCATGGTGGTGAAAGTTTGGCACTAGATCTTGCCCTTACCCCTGATCTAATCCGGGCTGGCTTAGTGCGTGAAGTAATTAGAGCAATTCAAGAAGAGCGCAAGCGCATTGGTCTAGATATTAGTGATCGAATTACTGTCAATTGGAACGCCACCGGTGATTTGGCGGCGGCTATCACCTCAGGTATCAGTGAAATTAGTGCAGAGGTGCTTGCTACTCAAATGCAGCAAAATAAAGCAGAGAATGCAAGTGATAATGAGTTAGGACTCTGGCTTAGTTTAGTAAAAATTAATTAAAGCAACACAACTAAGCGCATCAGCAACTGCACCACAAAAAATACCACGATAAATGAGAGATCTAATGAGATGCCACCTAATCTAAGTGGCGGCACAAATTGTCTAACAAAGCTAAGTGGTTTATCAGTTACTGAATAAATTAATTCAGCCAGCGCCAAGATCACCCCACTTGGGCGCCAGTTGGGTGAGAAAATACGAACATAATCTAAAATCAATCTACCGACTAATGCAATTAGAAATAAATTAAGAACCCAGTAAAGCAGAGAAAAAATTACACCCATTTGCTATGGGATAATCAGCTTTGATTAAAAAAACTTGCCTGTGCTGCAGAGTTCTTATCTTCAACGCTTACTGAAACATTTGGCGGTGTAAGTAAGAAAACCTTTGGCGTTACTCTTTCAATACTTCCATGGTGTCCAAAAACTAACCCGGAGGCAAAATCTACCAACCGTTTACGCTCTGACTCTTCCATGTCACTTAGATTCATAATTACCGGTTTACCTTCACGGTAATGCTCACCAATTAAACGTGCTTCGCTGTAGGTGCGAGGTGTCAACGAAATAATATGATCCATCACCTTTACCGAATCACCTGCTGGTGCTAAATCAATATTTTGTTTAGGAGCGCTCTTAGTATTGGCTCTTACCAAGCGAGGTGCCCGCTCAGTTAATTGATTTGCGCTTCCATGGTCTAACTCATCCTCATCCATTAATCCGAGGTATCCAGCAACCCGCTTAAATGCACTAGCCATAACCAAAGGCTATGCGATCTGATCCCGATTACCGAGGATTGAACTACCAATTCGCAGATGTGTCGCGCCATAGGAAATTGCCATTTCATAGTCGCCACTCATCCCAGAGGAGAGGGATTTAGCGTTGGAAAATGTGAGCAAAAAATCACCATGTATTTTCGATAGATTGGCAAAGGCTGACTCAGTAGGAGAATCGGTAGGAGCAACTGCCATTAATCCCTGCAGTGCAACACCAGGTAATTTTGTGATCTGATTTGCTAACTCAATTAACTTAGCTGGATCTACCCCACCACGTGACTCTGGTGGTTGATCCAGTGAGACCTGAATAAAAATTGGCTTAGGCTGGCCACTACTCTGTTCAGAGATTATTTGTGCATATTTAATCTGATCAACTGAGTGAATACAGCCGGCCCAGTTAGTAATTGATTTTAATTTATTGCTCTGAATCTGGCCCTGAAAATGCCAATTAATATCAGAGGGCAACTGCTCCACCTTGCTACTTGCCTCTTGATCTCTATTCTCACCAAATTGACGAACCCCTAATGAGTACAAGATCTCTAAATCTGATAAGGGAAAACTCTTGGTAACTGCAATTAAAGTTATTTCATCAGTTGAGCGACCAGCTTTAGCCGCCGCCGCATCTATCTTTGCTCGCACAGTATCTAGATTTTCTCTTATCTCATCAACTCTTCTCACAGGCAGATTAATCCAATCTGCCTACCCGGTTGGCCATCTCTGCGATGTGAGTAATAATCAGAGCTCTCCTTAGTGCAAATATCTAGATTAAGTAATTCAACATCAGATATTTGCGCCGCCAGACCAGCAAATAGGTTTAGGTGATTGCCTCTGCCAGCAGTTGCTGGATGAGTCTTTGTAATCTCTGAAAACATCTGCGAATCAACCTCATAACAATTTCCGCAGATATGTGGGCCAACTGTGCCAGAGATTTTTTCAGCCCCTAACGATCTCATTTGTGCAACCGCATTTAAGGCGACTTTATTTAACAATCCTTTTCGGCCAACATGCACCGCCGCTACCACTGCAGTTGAATAGAGCAGTAAAGGCAGGCAATCTGCCACCCGCACCGCTAATGCAATATTGCTTTGATCACTCACCAATGCATCAGCATCTGGGATTGAATTTATCTGCCCATCAGCAATATCTGTTGAAATAGAAATCACCTGATCACTGTGGCTTTGTTTCATAAATTGAACTGGTTTCCCAATTAATGTGGAGAGCTGCTTCTTTTGTTCTAAATCAACTGGATCAGATAATGAGCCAAACTCAATCGAGGTAAAGAGCAGTCGAGCCATAATGGCTACTACCGCATGAAATCAGGGATATCGATCTCATCTTCTGCAACTAACTCTTCAAAGGTAATCCGGCGCCTAGGTTGCTCTGCTGAGCCAACATTTAAATCAAGGGCTACTGCGATTGGATCATTTGCAGCAATTGGATCTGCCTCACCATTCATGGTTGCAGCATTAATTACCGGCATCAAAACTCGCTTTGGCGCACCACCATCAAAACCGGCAGCAATAACAGTTACTCGAACCTCATCCCCTAACGCATCATCAATTACTGTTCCATAAATTATGTTTGCATCTGGGTGGGCAGATTGAGCAACTAACTCTGCTGCTTCGGAGATCTCAAATAAACCAAGATCAGATCCACCAGCGATTGATAATAAAACACCATGTGCACCATCAATTGATGCCTCAAGTAGTGGACTTGAGATTGCAAGCTCTGCTGCTCTAATCGATCTAGCTTCACCACGTGCTGAGCCAATTCCCATCAGCGCAGATCCGGCACCAGACATAACACTTTTCACATCAGCAAAATCTAAATTAATCAAACCAGGAGTAGTAATTAAATCGGTAATGCCCTGCACGCCAGAAAGTAAAACTTGATCGGCAGTTTTAAATGCTTCAAGTGCGCTAATTGAACGATCAGAGATTGCTAATAAGCGATCATTTGGAATAACAATTAATGTGTCAACCTCTGAGCGAAGATTTTCAATTCCTTCATCAGCTTGTGCACTTCGTCGCTTGCCTTCAAATGTAAATGGCTTTGTAACAACACCAACTGTTAACGCACCTAAATCCTTCGCCACCTTTGCAACAATTGGGGCACCACCAGTACCGGTTCCGCCACCTTCACCTGCTGTAATGAAAACCATATCCGCACCGCGTAGTACCTCTTCAATTTCATCGATGTGATCTAGAGCTGCTTGCCGACCAATCTCTGGCGCAGCACCTGCACCTAACCCTCTTGTTAATTTTCTACCAATATCTAATTTCACATCTGCATCTGACATTAGTAATGCTTGTGCATCTGTATTGATCGCAATAAATTCAACACCTTTTAAACCGACATCAATCATTCGGTTAACGGCATTAACGCCGCCGCCGCCGATACCAACAACTTTGATAACAGCTAAATAATTTTGCGGTGTTGCCACTTTGCGCCTCATCCCTAGCCCTAACCCTCAAGTTGAGAGTTAAAGTTAATGCTTTCCGATTAAGTAAAAGTAGGCACTAAGCGCTACTCAATCAAACACCGACACGATTTATATTGGGTCAAATATTTATCAAATTTTTACTAAATAAAATACTGACTCTGTCAGCTCTTTACAGATTCACCAGAAATCAACTGATAATTGGTGAAGATGGTTGCGATAAATCAACCTGCTTAATCTGCTGATTCTCTGGCAGTTTCAATAGGGCGGTAAGAACTGTCGATTTTTGGCCTACCTCCTCCGCTCTTCCCCAACTGATCCGCACCAGGTTGGCGTTAATTCGGGTATTCATAATGATTGATCCAGATTTTGAAACTGAGATCGACTCAAGTTCGCTCACAAGATAATTTAGATCTGCTGGTATTTGATTTAATAATTTTGCTACTGAGGAAAGATCTGCCTTGGTACTGCTTTGGGTGGTAACTTGCGGCAGTTTATTTTGCATTGCTATCTGGGTGGCTGAGGTAGGGGTGAAGATTGATCCGGAGCTATCAAAATTAATTAGAGTATTTTGGCTCGAAATAGATCTTGCGATAGCAACTCGCTCAATTACATCTATCTTAATCTGCTTACTAAACCAATTACGCGAGATATCTGCATCTGCAATCCAATCTAACTCAGTTAGAGATTGCTTAATTGCCCTTATGTCTACTCTAGCTAGTTTGCTACCAACCTGTGGTTGCACACCTGACTGAATCAATCTGCTATTAATTAACAAATTTGCCTCACTACCTTGAATCGATACTGAACTGACTGATAAAAATGAGGACCAACCCAATAGGTAGGCAGAGCCAGCTATTAGTAAAGTTACCGATAATGTTATAGAGAGCCGCTTAAATCGCTTTCTTTTAATCACAAATTTCTACCAATTACCGATTTGCTAATGCCTGCAGGATTGGATCACCTAGCGAGCTAACATCCCCAGCGCCGAGGGTAATAATTACATCCCCGCTTTTAGCCATCATTGCGACCTCACTTACTACCTGCACCATTGAAGGTTCAAATTTTGCTTGATCACTCTTCATATCCTTAATAATTAGCAAGGAGGAGACGCCAGGAATTGGCTGCTCACTTGCGGCATAAACCTCTAGTAAAAAAGTGAAATCAGAGTTTGCTAACGCCTCTGCAAACTGATGAGAAAATACAGCGGTTCGTGAATACCGATGCGGTTGAAATACCACTAAAACACGGCCAGACTGGGCTAGGTTTTTAGCGGCGATTAAAGTTACCGTGATCTCAGTTGGATGATGCCCGTAATCATCAATTACCTTAACTCCAGCAACCTCGCCCTTTAATTCAAATCGCCTTCTAGTTCCAGTAAAGCTCTTTAAACCAGTAATTAATTTATCTTCTGCAATGCCCATGGCAGAGCCAGCAGCAAAGGCTGCTACAGCATTTAGCAGGTTATGTTTTCCAGCAACTGCCAAATTTAACTCCCCTATCTTGCGCCCAGTAATAGTAAGAGCGGCGGATGAGGTAGTCGGGGCTAGATTTATCCGGTCAAGGCGAAAATCATTGTTGCTATCCTCACCATAAAGGAGAATTTTCAAATCTGATCTTTTGATCTGAGACAGTAGGTGCTTAACCCCAGAATCATCTCCACAGGCAACCAAGAAACCACCTGGCTTGATTGAATCGACAAACTGTTCAAATACTGCAAAGACTGCTTCCTCATCAGCAAAGTGATCCACATGATCTAACTCAACATTGGTAATAATCGCACCGCTTGGTTTATAAGCTAAGAATGAGCCATCAGATTCATCTGCCTCAGCCACAAATATTGAACCACTGCCGCTATGAGCATTGGTACCGGCGTTATTAATAGTGCCACCGATAGCAAATGATGGATCAGCACCAGCAGATTGCAATGCCACGGTCAACATTGCAGTTGTAGTGGTCTTGCCATGTGTGCCAGCAACTGCAACTGAGGTCGACTCTGACATCAACCAAGCCAATGCATTAGCCCGGGCCACCACTGGAATACCACCTTGCTTTGCTGCGACTAATTCAGGATTATTCTCAGTAATTGCTGCTGAGATAATCACCAACTGTGCATCTGCCAAATTTTCTCTTATATGCCCAACAAAAACCTTTGCACCAAGTGCTTTAAGTGAGGTCAATACTGATGAATCATTTTTATCTGAACCAGATACTGCAAATCCCTTGGCAAGCATTATTCGAGCGATGCCACTCATTCCGGCACCACCTAAACCAATAAAGTGGATTTTAAGTTTTGCTAGTTGCGCCAGTGTATAAATCTCTGGTGAACTCATTTATCACCAACTTCATCAATTATGGCAGTTGCAATAATCTCACTTGCAGAAAACTCCCCAGCTTTTGGCCATTGGTAACTCTTGGCTTTGCCCCAGATCTCATCCCAATTACTAATCAACCAACTAGAATTAAATTTGTCATCAGCAATTACCATAGCTGCGCCAGCGCTTTGTAGATCAAGAGCATTTGTTGCCTGCTCGCCATTTCCAATTGGAAGCGGGATTAGGATTGCAAATTTTCTAACTGCAGAGAGTTCAGCGCAGGTGAGGGCGCCGCTGCGGGCAATTACTAAGTCGGCTGCATGGTATGCCGAAGACATATCTTCAATATATGAAAGTGGTAGATAATTTTCAGTACTTGTTGGCAATGGGTTATCTCGTCCAACTGAGTGCACTACCTGCACACCTTTTTCAGTAAAGGTGGAGAGGGATTGCATTATCGACTCATTAATATGCTGAGATCCTTGTGAGCCACCAAATACTAGGACTGTTGGTTTATCTTGCGATAGTTGCCACTTTTCTAATTGTAATCTCCGTTTTTTTGCTGAATCCTCAGTAGATAAGGATGAGTTTTCAATTATTTCTGGTCTAATCGGCATGCCACTTAAAGTTGCACTTCGCCAGCGGCCAACTTTTAGTTGCGCGCGATTGAATGCAACAAAAATTTTAGTTGCAAACGGTGCTCCCAACTTGTTTGCCCAACCTGGGATTGAATTAGCCTCATGAATAAAAATAGGTTTACGTAAAATTGCTGCTGCTAGATAGACAGGTGGGCATGCATAGCCGCCAAAGCCAATAACTAAATCAGCGCCACGACATATTTTTACTCCCTGCCAAGTAGCAATTAATAGCTTTATTGGCCAGATAAATAGTGAAGGGGTTAACACTCGCGGCATTACTACCTTTGGGATATAAAGTAGCTCAAAGCCTGCTTGCGGCACTAATTTATTCTCTAAACCTTTCTTTGTGCCAACAAAGCT
>JGI25910J50241_10000103_pt1 | contig 25449 bp, 24 predicted proteins | sample LauGreSBDMM110SN_3_FD_50241 | JGI IMG/M metagenome (IMG submission 50241) | reverse complement strand
CGTCAACACGGTGTCCTCTTGCGCAGGCAAATCGAGCGCAGCGAAAAATGCCGGTGAAAGTTGGACGCCGCCGGAGACTGCCTTCGCAGGCAATAAATTCATAGGAGGGTCGCTAAAGGCCTTGGCTACGCGAACCGAACTCGGCTGATGAAATACTTCGGCCGTGGGGCCGTATTGCAACAATTCGCCTGCGTCCATGACCGCGGTATAGCCGCCCAATAGGAGCGCCTCGCCAGGTTCGGTGGTGGCGTATACCACCGTCGAATTTCCTATCGCAAAGAGCGCCGTCAATTCATCACGCAGCTCTTCTCTTAATTTGTAATCTAAATTCACCAAGGGTTCGTCTAGCAACATCAGAGGCGCACCTTTTGCCAACGCCCGAGCGAGGGCTACCCGTTGTTGCTGGCCACCTGAAAGCTCGGCAGGCAGCCGATTGAGAAACATATCAATATGCAGCTTTTCTGCCAGCTCCGTGACGCGCTGCTTGTAATTGGGCTCGCCGCGCAGTTTTAAGGGAGAGGCAATATTGTCAAAGACTGTCATTGATGGGTAGTTGATAAATTGCTGGTAGACCATCGACACATTTCGCTCCCGCACAGGAACACCGGACACATTCACACCATCAATCAGAACTTGACCCGTGCTTGGCACATCCAAACCCGCCATGATTCGCATAAGGCTGGTTTTCCCAGCCTGCGTCGCGCCCAGCAGAACCGTGACCGCGCCAGGGCGCAGCTCCATATCTAAGGGATAAAGCCAGGGTTGTGCCCCTACTTTTTTACTGATCCCTGCAAGTTTTAACTCCATCTCTTCGCCTTGGTTAGCCGCACTGCTGACGCGCAGATATGTTCGCTTGTGAGAATTATTGTTCGTAATTATTCTTTTCATCTAAGTATTTACCCTAAAAATATTCCTTTCTTTTCGATTTACAGTTAGGCAAGGCCTTAAATCCAACAGAGAACCACTGCTCCATGAACCCGAATCCCCGCCAAATGACCCTCCTCAGTGAGGTGCAAGCCCAAGGCTCTGTCACTGTGGAGGTGTTAGCAGACAAGCTCGGTGTCACGCTGCAAACGGTTCGCCGCGATGTGCAGCGCTTGGCGGATGAAGGGCTTCTTACGCGATTCCATGGTGGGGTCCGCGTCCCAAGTTCGACGGTCGAAAACATTGCTTACCGGCAACGCGAGATCTTGAACGCGGTTGGCAAAGCGCGGATAGCAAAAGCGGTTGCGGCGGCCGTTCCCAACGGATGCTCTTTGATACTCAACATTGGAACGACCACCGAGGCCATCGCGCGGGAACTGTTGCAGCACACCGGCTTACGGGTGATTACGAATAATTTGAATGTGGCTGCGACTTTGAGCGCCAACCCCAACGCCGAGGTGATTGTGGTCGGCGGCGTGGTGCGCGGGCGCGATCAAGGCATTGTGGGAGAGGCCGCCGTTGACTTTATTCGCCAGTTCAAGGTGGATATTGGACTGATCGGGATTTCTGCGATTGAGGCCGATGGCTCACTGCGCGATTTTGACTATAGAGAAGTCAAAGTGTCGCAAACGATTATTTCGCATGCCCGCGAAGTCTGGGTGGCCGCCGACAGCAGCAAGTTCAAACGCCCCGCCATGGTCGAAGTGGCACAGCTCTCTCAAATTGACCGCTTATTTTCCGACGCCGTTCCGCCCGAGCCCTTTATGGATTTGCTCGATGAGGCGCAAGTACGGTTTGAGTTGGCCTCGCCTTAGGCGTATTCTTTACACTCTTACAGTTGTTTTTTTGCCATGACTTATTTACTTGCTCTTGACCAAGGGACTTCTAGCTCGCGCAGCATCGTGTTCGACGCACAAGGCGTCATCGTTGCCATTGCTCAACGGGAGATTACGCAGATTTATCCGCTCCCGGGCTGGGTAGAACACGATCCGCTTGAGATTTGGAATACCCAACTCGCCACCGCCCGTGAAGTGTTAGTCAAGGCAGGCATTACGGCGCAGCAAGTTCACGCGATTGGCATCACCAACCAACGAGAAACCACGGTGGTGTGGGACCGCGCTACCGGTCAACCCATTTACAACGCGATTGTTTGGCAAGACCGCCGCGCCGAACCCAGTTGTGCCGCCCTGCGCGAGCAAGGCCTCGCGCCCACCATCCGCCAAAAAACGGGGCTCTTGGTGGACGCTTATTTTTCTGGAACCAAACTGCAGTGGATATTGGATAACGTGGCCGGTGCACGCGCCAAAGCAGAGCGAGGTGAGCTCGCGTTTGGCACGGTGGACAGCTGGCTTTTATGGCAACTTACCGGTGGAGCGGTTCATGCCACCGATGTGAGTAACGCGGCGCGAACCATGCTTTTTAACGTTCACACCAATCAATGGGACCCCGAACTCCTTGAAGCACTCCACATTCCAAGCGCCCTCATGCCTAGCGTGAAGCCGTCGGCCGCTGCGTTCGGAGAAGTGCGGCCTGACCTATTGGGTCACGCCATCGGCATTGGAGGAATGGCCGGTGACCAACAAAGCGCGCTGTTTGGCCAAGCGTGTTTTAGCGCTGGCATGGCAAAAAACACCTATGGCACTGGCTGCTTTATGTTGATGCACACCGGCAGCGCTTTTCAAACCTCTACCAACGGATTGATCACTACCAGCGCCGCCCAAGCCAGCACCCATCCCGAGTTCGCTTTGGAAGGCAGCGTGTTTGTCGGCGGCGCGGTGGTGCAGTGGCTGCGCGATGGGCTGGGGGCGATTCGCAGCAGCGCCGAAGTTCAAGCCTTGGCGGAGTCGGTTCCCGATAGCGGCGGCGTGATGTTGGTGCCGGCCTTTACGGGTCTAGGCGCGCCTTACTGGAATCCGCAGGCCAGAGGCACGATGACGGGCCTNACGCGCGGCACCACCACCGCCCACATTGCCCGCGCAGCCTTAGAGAGCATCGCTTTTCAAAGTGCGGCGCTGCTGTTGGCGATGTCACGGGACGCACAACAGGCAGGCGCTGCGCCGGTCACAGAATTGCGTGTAGACGGCGGGGCATGCGTCAATGATTTGCTGATGCAATTCCAAGCGGACCTGCTTGGGATTGCGGTCGTTCGACCCATGGTGACCGAGACCACCGCGCTGGGCGCCGCCTATTTAGCCGGCCTCTCTAGCGGTCTTTACCCGAGCACCGAAGTGCTGAGCCAACTTTGGAAAGCTGAACGGCGTTTTGAGCCCCGCATCAGCCCCAGCCAAGCGCAAGAGCAAATGCAGCGCTGGGAACACGCGGTTCGACAAACCACGGCGGTTTAGCCCAGACGCCTGCAAAGTAGGAACATTAATCCTTGCGGAAGTTGTCGTGACACGCTTTGCAAGATGCGCCGGTAGCACCGAAAGCCACCTTGATGGCATCTAGATTTCCTGTTTTCCCAGCCGCTTGGAGCTTCACGGTTTCAGCCTGAAACTTGTCAGACAGTTCTTTGAACTTGGCAGACTCTTTCCAGATTTCAGGCTTAGCGCGTGTATCACCTTTGTCTGTTCCTTCGCCAAACGCCGGCCAAGGTAATTTGGCTAAATCTGCCACTAACTCTGCGTTCTCTGCGGCAACCTTGGCATCGAATGGCACTCTTCCATTCACCATGGCACCCACGCGTCCAAAATGCGCGCCCATTAAAGTGAAGCTCGCTTTGCGGTACTTCACCGCATCCTCGGGCTTGGCAAACTGTGCGTTAGCGGGCAACGCCACAGCAGTGAAAACTGCGGCTAAGATCAAATACATTTTTTTATTCATGGGGTTCCCTTGTGAAATGGATATTTTTTAACATAAAGACAAAAAATATCTTCTCACATTTTCAAATTCCCCACAGCGCCCCCGTTTTTCTGGAGTATTCGTATGGTTAAGGTACGCGTTTGGGATTTGCCCACCCGTTTATTTCACTGGGCGCTGGCGCTGTGTGTGCTGGCGCTGGTGATCACGGGCAATGTCGGTGGCGAAGCGATGGTGTGGCATTTCCGTTTCGGCTACACCGTATTGACGCTGTTGATTTTCCGCGTTCTTTGGGGGTTTACCGGTGGGCATTGGTCGCGCTGGTCGTCATTTCATATCCGTCCGAGCGCGGTTTGGAATTACCTTCGCCAATCTCCCGGAACACTTGCCCCCGGGCACAGTCCGCTGGGTGCGCTGTCGGCGCTGGCTTTGCTCACCATGCTGCTGTTGCAAGTGGCAACCGGCTTAATCAGCGACGACGAAATTGCCACCGCTGGACCTTTTGTGCCGTGGGTCACCTCATCCCAGTCAGCATGGGCAACCTACTGGCACACTGAAATTGGCAAGCTGATCTTGCTGTTGCTTGTCGCATTGCATGTGGCTGCCATTTGGTTTTACCGTCGCTTCAAAAAACACTATTTGACANGCGCCATGGTGACAGGAGACCAAGACTTTTCGAACGATGTGACNGCCTCGAAAGATGGTGTTCGCCCNCGCNTTCTTGGCTTGGTNCTTTGGTGTATTTCTGCGGGATTGGTTTTCTGGTTGATCGAGCGCGCGCCTTGATTGAGGCTTGGTTAGACTCCNAGTCAACACACTGATTTAAAAAGAGCTTTCATGGACAAACATATCGCATTCATCGGCGGGGGCAATATGGCCAGCGCCATCATTGGCGGCTTGGTAGCGCAAGGTTTTGCGCTATCGCACCTGCACGTGGTCGAACCTTTTGATGCGGCACGCACCAAACTGCATGGTGATTTTGGTATCCAAGCCCACGCAGAGGCTGGAGACTTTTTAAGGAGTGCGGACTTGGTGGTTTGGGCGGTTAAACCCCAAACATTCAAAGATGCCGCCCTGCAAGTTCAATCCTTTACGCGCAACGCGCTGCACCTGAGCGTGGCCGCTGGCATTCGCAGCGACACCATCGCCCAGTGGCTTCACACGCAACGCGTGATTCGCACCATGCCCAACACCCCCGCGCTCATTGGCAAAGGTATCACCGCCTTGGTGGCGCGTGACGGCGTCAGCCCAGCTGGATAAAGACTGGGCCAGCGCAGTGATTCAAACCACCGGCGACGTAATTTGGCTGAACGACGAAACCCAGATTGACGCTGTCACCGCGCTTTCCGGCTCAGGCCCGGCCTATATGTTTTATTTCATGGAAGCGATGCGCGAAGCGGGTATCGGCATGGGCCTGGATGCAACCCAAGCCTACCAACTCGCGGTAGCTACTTTTATTGGTGCGGGTGAACTAGCAAAAGCTTCAAGCGAACCGCCAGAAATATTGCGCCAGCGCGTAACCTCCAAAGGCGGAACCACCTACGCCGCGCTCAGCGCCATGGAACACAGCGGCATCAAAGCCTCCTTTATCCAAGCAATGCAAGCCGCGCAAGTGCGGGCTAAGGAATTGGGCGACGAGTTTGGTGCGTTGTAGATGCGGCTTGTTCGCGGACTAACCGAAATCCATGCGCCCCTTCTAATAAGCAACACATCGATAAAAATTCTTATCAATCAAGCAAACGGTAATGCCGAAACAGCTCCCGGTCTTTGCAATCCATCCGCGCTGCATACAGTGACCGCTTGTCCGGGCTGCCAGTAGCCGCGATCAATCATAGACAGCCCCACATTGCGATCAAGCCGCGGCGACCATGCGGCTGAGGTAATCTGGCCAATCTGAGGACCATCCGGTCCTCCCGCCTTCACCGGCCAGGGTTTTCCACATGGCGGGCACGCACCACCGTCAAAAAGAACGCCACGCATCTCACGCTTGTGACCTTCCAACGCTACGCGCTGCAGTACGTCCCGGCCCAGAAAGTCAATTGATCCATCGAGCTGACAGTACTTGTCCAGGCCGCATTCAATCGGATTGTTTTCGCGCGTGAACTCGTTGCCGTAGGACAGCAGTCCGCCTTCGATTCGCTCTATCAGGTTCGGACAACCTGGCGTGATATTGAACTCGCGTCCTGCGTCCCACATCTGGTCCCACAAAGCGGAGCCTAGCTTGCTATCGTTCAGGTAAATTTCGAATCCGCCCTGTTTGGAATAGCCGCCTCGTTGCACCAACTGACGCGTGCCCTGGAAGTTCACAAACCCGAAATTGAAGAAACGGATGTCACGCACGGCCTCGCCAAATACCTTTGCCATCACATCCTCGGCAAGGGGGCCCTGCAAAGAAAGTGGCGACACATCAGGCTCAACTACCGTCACGTTAAGCTTCGCACCAAGTGCCAGACCTTTGGCCCATAGCAATACGTCTGAGTCTGCAATCGATAACCAGTAGTGGTCCTCGGCGTGCTTCAACAACACCGGGTCGTTGACCATTCCTCCTCGGTCGTCCACCAAGGGAACGTAAAGGCACTGGCCTACCTTTGCCTTACTGATATCGCGCGGAGTCATCCATTGCACCAAGCGTTTTGCATCTGGACCGGTGATCTCGACCTGCCGCTGACAGGATACGTCCCAAAGTTGGACGTGCTTCCGCAGGTGCCAGTAGTCTTCCTCTACGGTAGGTTGGAATGCTTTAGGCAGCAGCATGTGGTTAACCACAGAAAAGCCCCGCACGCCGCACTGTTCAACACGGTCGGTATATGGGGTACGGCGAATGCGCCGAGACATGTTCAGGCCGGATGTGGACACAACTTACTCCTGTGAAAGAATGGGTTAGGGTTATTGTTAGGGGACGAAGTTAGCTCGACCACCAAGCGCTGTAGCTGTTTGGGGCGATCATCAGCGGCATGTGGTAGGCCGCCTCGGGGTCGGGCATACTAAAGCGCAGCACCACAGTTTTCATGATCCGCATGCCCGACATAGGTAAGCCCTGTTGCGCAAAATATGCGCCGGTCTGGAATACCAGCTCGTACTCATCCGACGAATCAGCAGTCGCGATCTCGATGCGCTCCGACAGTCTGCCGACAGCGTCGGTGGCTTTTGAAAAGATGGGAGTGCGTACGCCATCCTGTCCGACTTGCGAAAGTGAGATGCCGACGTGTCCCGCATGGGTACCGTCAACCGAGTTCAGTGTGTGGGTGCTTAGTGTGGCCATGATGTTTACTACTCGATAGAGGCTTTGTCGCGTTTGTTGGTAGTCGCCAGAACAATCGGACTGATGACGCCCTTGGCTTTGACATTGACGCAGGCCGTTTTTCCACTGGCGATTGCCCGGCGGATGGCAGGGCCCAGTTGTTCACGTCGTTCCACTAATTCGCCGTGGCCGCCCATGCCTTCAAACATGGTGTGAAAGGGAATGTCGCGAAAATCGGTCGCAAAATGTTTGCCGTTGGCAAACAGGCGCTCCTGCTGTTGTGAAATGCAGTCCAGCCCGCCATTGTTGTCAATCACCACCACAATGGGCAGCTTTTCCTGGAACGCAGCTTCGATTGACAGCCCGCCGGAAAGAAATGCACCATCACCGCTGATAAGGACCACAGTCGACTCTGGATGGATGTTCTTGGCTGCCACTGCCAGCGAGACCCCCACCCCCAGCAGGCTGAAACTTCCCGGGTGGAGTATCCCCGCTAATTTCTGTCGCCCCCAACCAGCTAAGTTAACTGCGATCTCAGACCAGAAATGGGTATTACCTCCATCAAACACCAGCCAGTCGTTCTCCCCCATGGCTGCCTGAACATCGAGCGACAACTGTAAGGGGTGCATCTTGCCCCCACTTTTTGCTGCAGCCTCGGTATCCAGCGCGAGATCGGCCAGCGTCTGCTGCACCCATGCGCCGCGCCAGGTGCGGTTTGTATCAAACCAGCTGCGGTCTAATTTCCATGTGCCATTCGCTTTCATAGCCAACAGTGCATCGAAAAACGCTCCGGGATCGCTGAGCAGGACGTGGTCTGCCGAGCGGTTCATTTCCAGCTCTTCAAAGGACCCATTGACGCATACTAATTGCAGAGTAACTGGGAACAGTGGCGCATTGCCAAAATTCATTTGGTTGTCTAGTCGTCCGCCGACCATGATGGCCAAGTCGCAGGCTTCTAGTGCCTGGCGGGACGGCTGGTACTGGTGTATGTCAGCAAGTCCCATGTAGGCCTCGCTGTCTTCTCCCAGCAGTTTCTGGTGGTAGGGGATGTTGAAGACGGGNATTCCCAGTGCTATCGCCGTGGCCTCCAATTTGTGTTCATTGCCTGACCACCAGATACCGTGGCCGCCGATCAGCATCGGCTTCTTAGCGGCAGCGATCAACTGCAGCAACGGCCCCAGCGCCACCGGGTCAGGCCAAGCGCGCGGTGACAAGGTTGACGTACGGACATAGGGACGCTCCTCGCGTCCTGCGTCTTCGTCAAAAGACGAGAACATTATGTCCACTGGCAGGCTCAGATGCACCGGGCCNGTATATCCACTGGTGGCGATCTTCCANGCCCGNTCCACGCATTCGCTTATCCGTGTGCCGTCTGTGATGCTGAAGCTATGTTTGGTCAGCGGCGCAGCTATGGCCACATCGTCTATCTCCTTGAAACCGCCGGCTCCTCGACGCTTGAGCGTACTCGAACCGGTGACAAAGATTACCGGCGAGCGTTCGCCCCAAGCTTCCATCATCGCCGGCACCGCGTTGGCAAAGCCCTCCGGGCCGACGAGGCAGACTGCGGGCTTACGCGTGATGCGGGTGTGCGCATCGGCCAGATGCCCGGCTACCTGTTCATGCGGGCAGTTGATGACCCGCATGCCACACTCCATGAAGCCTTCGAGCGCCGGATTACAGAATCCACCGGCCAGCGTGAACACATGTTCCACACCCTTTTCGAGCAGCGCACGAGCCAGCAGGTTGCCGCCGCGCAATTTGAGTTTATCGCTCATGTTATTTTTTCCTCGTTATTTTTTTGGGTCATCAATGGGTGCATCAGAGTGGACCAACTGGCCCTTACCGACTTGTTGGATATCACGTAGCCCCAACTGGGCCAGTGTCACCCTGATTTCTATCGCTAGGGCTGTGACCAGGTCACGTAGACCGCGAGATCCATCCGCGCCCAATGCAAATAACATAGGCCTTCCCAGCATGACGAGATTGGCGCCGCATGCCAGCGCCCTGACGATGTCTTCTCCGCTGCGCACTCCACTATCAAATACAAGCGGATAGCTTGGTCCGAGGCGTTGCCTAATCTTCAGCAATGCGCTGATAGCGGACGGCGCGCTGTCGAGTTGGCGACCGCCATGATTGGATACATAAATGGCGTCGGCGCCAAGATTCCTGATACGCACGGCATCATCGGCGTTTAAAACTCCCTTAACGATTAGCTTGCCCTTCCAGCGCGCGCGCAACTGTTCTAAGAAGTCCCAATTGGCACCGGCTCGCGAAGCGTTACGATCAAATTGGTTGCTGGTGTCGGCTAGGCCGAAGTTGGCAGTGGTTGGCACGCCGGTTAACAGCGTAGTGATCGACCAGCGCGGGTGACTTGCAAAGTCTATGAACTGGCTTGGACGCATACGAAACGGGGTCTGGAAACCATTACGCAGGTCGCGCGGTCGTGGCGCCACTTTAGGAACATCCACTGTCAGAATCAAGGTTTCATAGCCCGCGTTCGCAGCGCGCTGTGCCATCGCGAAACCGGCTTCGGCCTTGCCACTGACATAAAGCTGGAACCAGGCTCGCCCCATACTCAACCCATACATTTCTTCCAAACTGGTGGATGAAGCAGTAGACAGGCACAGNGGTATTCCACTCAACTCTGCTTGCGCAGCCATCGCCCTGTCCGCCCCCGGCCACGCCAGGTCGCACATACCCATAGGTGCGATGCCAAAGGGCAGTTGTAGTAAGTTACCCAGAAAGTTGACAGCTAAACTAGCTTCGGCTACGTCTGCTAGTACACGCGGAGCCAAGCGAATATTTTCCAATTCGGACTGATTAAGTGCTGCAGCACTCTCCTTGCCGGCGGCGCCGTCGATGAAATCGAAAATGATGCGTGGTAGACGGATCCGAGCACGCCGCCTAGCTTCCATACACGAGTGGACAGAGTCAGGCAGGAGCATGCCAGGCGGTGTTGCGGTCGCCATAACCTCTGCGGTGGATGAAAGCTTGATGGGCTCAGACATGTATGTTTTCACATATTTATTTTGGGTGTTCGTAGTTGCGCCGACAAACAATCATTTTTTTTTCATAGATGTAAATTAATTTATCTATTCCCTTGCGAAATGATAGACTCAGAGCCATGCAATCCCGTACCCGTTTGCCACTCACCGCATTGCGATCTTTTGAGGCTGCTGCACGTCTTCTCAGCTTTAAGAAAGCGGCTGAAGAACTGCACGTAACCCCGACCAGTGTGAGCAACCAGATTCGCGATTTGGAGTCCGACTGGGGTTGCCCACTGTTCATTCGCCAAACGCGGCGAGTCATTCTGACGGATGCAGGTCGCTCGCTATCGCGGGTAATGAGCCGGGCCTTCGACGACATCCGAACGGAAGTTGATGCACATGCGAGGACCCACAGCAAAATAGTCACGCTCGCTGTCGGCCCGATTTTCGGCTCACGCTGGCTGATTCCTCGCCTGAGCCGGTTCTACCGGCAAAACCCACAGATCGAACTAATACTTCACAATAGTCCACGCATCACCAGCTCTGAACAGTTAATGACCATGGCAGGGGTTGACTGGGGCATTGGTGAATGGGCCGGGCTTGACGCTAAACGTTTGTTCGAAATAGTCTATCGCCCGTCTCTGAGTCCGGCCTTGCTCAAGAAGCTCGGCGGCATTAAACGCCCAGATGACCTCGCGCGTTACCCGATCATTCACCAGTGGGACCGAGAGGAGTGGAAAGCCTGGCTCCGGCTGGTTGGGCATAGCGATCTCAATTTCGCGCACGAAACCACCATGCGCGACTCAAATCTTGTATTGCAAGCGACGCTAGAAGGCCAGGGTGTAATGATGGGCACGTATCCGTTTCTGCGTCCCGAATTGGATGCCGGGCGGCTGGTGTGCCCGTTCGACACCGATTTGCATCCGACACGCGCGTACCATCTGATTTACCCCCCCGGCGCTCGCGCCTTGCCGGAAGTCGAAGCGGTCTGCGCCTGGATTGAATCAGAAGCCGCGACTATGGTTTGATAGCCTGGGGAAGCGGCGTGCAAACTACCGTATTTTCGCTTCGGCGGACGGCATAAGCGCCGGCACCTGATCGGCTTGAGTAGGCTAGCCTCAATCCGTTTTCATCGAACAGTACGGCCACGCCGTCGTCGATGGCCACGCCATCGGCGAGCTCATTACGCGAAATACATGCAATAAAAGATGGCTGACGCTGCGGCTCAGTGGAATAGTGCGGGCAGCAACTACCAGCTATCAGTCCAATGCCCGCGGTTGGCGCTAACCCATCACCTCCAGAATCCGACAAGGCTTGTTCAAACCAGACATTGGCACCGGCGCTCACGCCAGCCATCAGCACACCGCGCAGTGCCGCTGATTTCATGACCTCGTCAATCCCTTGCCGGCGCCAATGGTTTACCAGTTGCAGAGTATTGCCACCACCAACGTATACAAGGTCCAAATCGTCGAGCCAGGCCCGCGCCTGCGCTGCATTTGCAGCCATTGGCAAATGGGTGTGTGAGGCGCAGACAGCGGCAAAGCGCGCGTGAAAGCGCGCGATCTTTTCGGGGTCATCCAAGCTCGCAGTGCCCACGAATCCTATGCGCGGTTGCTCCTTAGACACCTGAGCCAGAAGGAAGTCCTCCAAGTCAGCGTCAGCTTCGTGGGTGAATCCACCACCTCCGAAGGCGATAAGTCTGGGATAAAAATTCATGCCGTGCTTACTATAGGAACTGCAACATTGGACCGTGTCGAGTCGTATTGCGTGCTGCACTTCGACAAAGAAGCACGATCCTCGATCGAGCTAGATCTTTATTCTTTATACACTAAACAGTGGGCACAAAAAATAAGCTGTTAAGTATTATGGATTAAATAAATTTAATCTATGGTTGTTGCAAATATTGTTTGTTGCCGTNCCTCCCACCATTCATACTTGAATNGCATCAAAGCATGTCGTGTGGTCTGCAGTGCGGGTCCGCAACNTATCAGGAAATGTTAACCANAATATTCGAGGAGACAGAGTATGAAAAAGTTTGCGAGTTTATTGGCAATTGCCGCGCTGCTGAATGTGTCCCTGGCGACAGCAGCCCCCTCAGGCATCTTCCGTCAAGCACACGAGGTTGGTTTTGGAAACGCCTCAGATGTTGACCCGATTTCTAAGGGNCGGGTCTTTGCTATCACCGAAAAAATCATGAACCGCCTNGTCAGGCCCAGCCTAGACGGCAAGCCATCCCCCGATCTGGCTTTGAGTTGGTCTTCCAATCCTGCAGCTACTGAGTGGACTTTCAAACTACGCGATAACGTGAAGTTCCACAATGGCAAGGCCTTTAGTTCAGCCGACGCCATGTACTCCCTTAAACGTGTTCTCGATCCTAAGATAGCCTCACCAGCTCGTGGCACCGTTTCGATGATCAAAGAGATCGAGACGCCAGATGCCAAGACCCTTAAACTGATTCTCAATACCCCGTTTGCTGACATGCCACTGGTGCTGACGGACTACCGTCTGATGATGATTCCAGACGGCTCAGGCGACACCATAAAAACGACGGGTATCGGAACTGGTCCTTTCAAAATCGAAAAACTGGATCCGCANGGAACCACTGTGCTGGTCGCTAATAACGANTATTTCGACGGCCCCCCAGGCGTAGCCAAGATGGAAATCATTGGTATCCCGGATGAGCAGGCCAGATTCCAGGCTTTGATGGGTAAGCAGATTGACATCATGCAAGGAATTACACGTCAGCAACGACAGTTGCTCGATCGCAGTGGAGGCTTTTCACTCAATGATATTCCTACGGGTAACTGGCGCGGCATTGTGTTCCGTACCGACATGAAGCCATGGGATGATCCTCGCGTCCGCCGCGCCGTGCGCATGGCAGTGGACCGCAAAGCCATGGTTGACTTGGCGGCCGGTGGGGCCGGTGTAGTGGGTTGCGATACGCCCGTGGGGCCAAAAGACCAGTACCGATCCAACCGAGGATGCGCCCAGGACATTGCTGGCGCAAAAGCGCTGCTAGCCCAAGCTGGCTTCGCCGGTGGCATTGACTTGGAGTTGCCAGTCAGCTCTTTGCAGGACGTGTGGCCTGCCATGGCTGAGGTATTTCAGCAGCAGGTAGCACCTGCAGGATTTCGCGTAAAGATTGTGCAAGTTCCTGCAGACGGTTATTTCAACGAAGTGTGGATGAAAAAGCCCGTGAGCATGACACGCTGGAACGACCGCCCAGCGGACAGCGTACTCAATGAGGTGTACCGTAGTACCGCTAAGTGGAACGAAAGTTACTTGAAAGACTTGAAACTTGATGCCTTGCTTGATTCTGCGCGCAGCGAACTCAATTTTGACAAACGGCGTGCCAAGTACATCGAGGCCCAAGACTATCTGTGGGAAAACAGTGGTACCTTGGTCGGCTTCCACGCAACCATCATTACGGCAACAACGGCCCGGGTAAAAAATCTGGATTTGGTTGAAAACATGGGTATCCGCTGGCACAAAATCACAGTGAACTGAGTTCACTGGATCACCTGCAATACTTACGAACTGGTTGCAAAAGGCCTTAGCCGCCTTGCAGCTGGTTCGGCCTAATNANCATGNTAAAGCTTTTATTTCGCCGTATTTTTCTNGGTGGCCTGACGGTGATCATCGTATCGATGATTATTTTTGGNGCAGTTGAAATGCTGCCTGGAGATGCATGCACTGCGCTATTGCAGCAAGATGCGNGAGGTGAAACCTTAAAGCAATGCCAAGAAGATTTGGGTTTGAATCGNCCGGCTGTATTGCGTTACACGGACTGGGTTGGCGGTGCTGCCAAGGGTGATTTTGGCCTCACNGCCCACCGAAACAAAAAAGTCAGCGATCTGGTGGGAGACCGAGTCAAAAATTCATTGCTTTTGGGGTTGTGCTCCCTCGCGTTGGGCTTACCTTTAGCCTTTGCTATGGGGATAGCAGCCGCATTAAAGCGCGATCGATGGCTGGACCTAAGCGTGTCATCATTGGCTATCGTAGCGATGACGATACCTGAGTTTGTCTCAGCGACAGTGCTGATTCTCATTTTTAGCGCGTGGCTGGGTTGGCTGCCCGGAATTGTCACGGCTTCGGCAAGCTCACCGCTGTCGGCGTTCTTTCCTGAAATCATTCTTCCTGTGGTGGTGCTATCCATGGTGATGACCGCGCACATTTTGCGTACTGTGCGGTCGAGCATGCTCGAAGTATTGGATAGTGACTATGTGCGCATGGCGACCCTCAAAGGTGTACCTTACTCTCGCATGATTGTGCGACACGTTCTACCCAATGCCCTGCTGCCGGCGATTAACGTAGTTGCGCTGACTGTTGCATGGCTTCTGGGTGGCGTGGTAGTTATCGAGACGGTATTCAACTACCCTGGACTTGGCCGTTTAATGGTCAGCGCAATTTCTGACCGCGACTTGGGGCTGGTGCAAGCCATCGCGCTCATTGTGTCGTGCGTCTATGTCACTGTTAACCTTAGCGCTGATATTTTGAGTCTATTGGCAAATCCGCGTCTGCGAACCTCTATGGGTCGGAACAGTTAGAGCATGAAACGTATTTTCGAGGTTCTTAAAGAAGTTGCGTCTCGGCCCTCAGGTGCCATAGGTCTGCTTTTGGTGCTTTTGCATATCGCCATTGCTATATGCAGCCCATGGATAGTGCCCTACGATTTCAAAGCCATCAGCGCCCTTGATATCTTGACGCCTCCAGATGCCAAACATCTATTTGGCACTGACCAAATGGGCCGTGATGTCTTGACCCGAACCCTTCTAGGCGGGCGCGAGGCAATTTTAGTCACCGCGATTGCCACTCCCATCGCAGTATTTTGGGGTGGATTGCTTGGCATTTATTTAGGCCTGGTCGGCGGTCGGCGTGACGACGTGATCATGCGCATCGTTGACGCTTTTTTGTCCTTACCTTGGATTTTGAAGATGCTGCTGCTGATTGTGACTTTCGGCAATGGGATCCATGTCCTGATACCAACTCTAGCCTTTTTCTATGGCATTCCGGTAATCCGCATAGCGCGTGCTGCAGCGCATAGCGTGGTTGCGCGCGATTACGTCTTAGCAGCCCGAGCTAGAGGCCAAAAACGTCTCACTATCATCCGCCGTGAGTTGTTACCCAATGTGCTAGATGCCCTGATGGTTGAGGGCGCGATGCGATGGTCTTGGATGCTATTGGCCTTTAGCTCATTGTCGTTTCTGGGCTTTGGGGTATCGCCTCCCACACCGGACTGGGGTTTGATGGTGGCGGACTCTCGCACTTTTTTGCCTCTTGCGCCCTGGGCTGGGCTGTTTCCGATTGCCTTTTTGAGTTCGCTCATCATAGGCATCAATATGCTTGCCGATGCCTTGGCGAAAACCTTAGGCGTTGACCGTGCACAAAAAGCGCCAATCTGATATGCCAATNCAAACCATTATTGACATCCAAAATCTAACAGTTGGTTTTACCGATAAAAACGGCTTCGAGCGNCCAGTGTTGCGTAATATCGATTTGCAGATTCAAAGAGGNGAGACCGTCGGATTGGTCGGCGAGAGTGGNTCAGGCAAAAGCACCTTGGCTCTTGCTGCCATGGGTTATCTCAAAACAGGTCTTCGAGTGTTTGGCGGTAGCGCACAGTTTTGCGNAACCGATATGTTCAAGCTCGCTCGTACNCCCTTGCAAGCATTGCGAGGAGGCAAGATCGCTTTGATTCCGCAAAACTCCGGACAGTCGCTTACACCGACTATGCGCATTGGCGCGCAAATGTCGGAGGCACTGGAGCTGCATAGTTCATTACCCCAATCGGCCCACGTACAGCGAAGCTTGGAATTGCTAACCCGCGTTCGTCTGCCCGACCCGCATGCCATCTTGACGCGTTACCCGCACGAACTTTCTGGTGGTCAGCAACAACGTGTGGCCCTTGCCATGGCTCTAACGGGTGAACCCCTGGCATTGTTGCTAGATGAACCGACTACCGGTTTGGACGTCACTACCCAAGCGCACATTCTTGAGTTGCTGCGTGAAATCAATGAGCAAACTGGTACTGCCATGGTCTATGTTAGCCACGACCTCGGGGCAATTGCGCGGGTCTGTGAGAGGGTGGTTGTTTTATATGCAGGGGAAGTTGTTTCTGACGGCATCACGCGTACCGTGCTGCGCTCGCCATCTCATCCCTACGCCCATGGCTTGTTGGCCTCAATTCCACGGGTAGCAGATGCACGCATGCCTACACCTCTTGACGGGCGTCCGCCTGCCCCTGGCGAGGCCGGTCCCGCTTGTGCCTTCGCACCTCGCTGTGTCCTTGCTTCAGAGCGATGCCAACTGGAACGACCGCCATTACGCCGACTGGTCAATGGCGAGCAAGTGCGCTGCCACTTCCCTGAACAGACATCTAGCATTGACTGCGCCGATTCGCGGGTAGCACGCGTTGCGAAACAAAGCCAAGTACGCCCCTTGAAACTAGATAGGCTTGGCGTTAGCTATGCGCGCCCAAGCTTAGTCGATCAACTGCTTGGGCGAGAACCAAATTCCAGTTTAACGGTGCAAGATGTCAACCTGCGTATCGGTGCAGGTGAAACTTTGGCGCTGGTGGGTGAGTCCGGCAGCGGCAAGTCGACAATTCTCAAAGCGGTGGCCGGATTGCTGGCGCCAGCATGCGGCAGCATTTCATTTGCAGATGAATCAGCCCTAGGAGCTCAAGTCGAGCAACGCAGCCAAAGTCATTTGCGTAAGATTCAGCTTATTTTTCAGAACCCAGACGATAGCCTAAACCCGCGACATACCGTAGCGACAATTCTGGCCCAGCCGTTGGAACTGTATTTCAAGTTGACGCGAGCAGAAGTAGTTGAGCGGTCCATCTCTCTGCTTGAGCGCGTGCGCTTGGGGGCGCATTACATGGACCGCTTGCCCAGCCAAATGTCGGGAGGAGAAAAGCAGCGTGTGGCCATTGCCCGCGCATTCGCTGCCGAGCCAGATGTGGTCTTGTGTGATGAGGTTACCTCAGCACTGGACGTCTCGGTACAAGCGGCGGTCTTGGATTTGCTGGACGAACTGCGCGCAGAGCGCGGAACGTCCTATTTGTTTGTTTCGCATGACCTCGCCGTAGTGCGTGCACTCGCCCACCGAGTGGCAGTGCTCTATCAAGGCAGGTTGTGCGAAATTGGTCCCTCTGCGGCCATTTACTCACAACCCTTGCACCCTTATACCCAGGTGCTGCTCGGCGCTGTGCTTGAGCCCGATCCGGACCATGCGCCGCGCTTGCTGGCTAATGATGTGGTTGAATCGGAACCACCGAAATCAGGTTGTCCCTTTCAAAGGCGTTGCCCAGTGCACCAAGGTGCGGCCTGCGATCGCGAGTTACCACCTTGGCAGCATGTCGATGAAAATCACCATATTCGCTGCCATATTCCTCTTGCAAACCTAATGCAGACACTCTCTGCTGGCAAGAAATCCATGCATGCTTGATACCGATCCCAGAGTAGCCGTAGCTGCACTTCAACGTTTTGGAACCGCCACCATGCAAGCTATAGGTTGCGATCCGGCCACTGCAGCAGAGATTGCAGACCATTTAGTGGATGCTGATTTATGCGGTGTTTACTCGCATGGTGTTTTTCGCTTGGACTGGTACGCAGAGCGCTTTGCTGCAGGCAGATTTAACCCCAAAGCGCACCCGGTTCTCACGCAAGCTGAAGGCGGGGGAGCTCTGGTCGACGGTGGTAACAACTTAGGTATTCCAGCATTTCGTTTAGCCACGGATTACTTGATCGAAAAAGCACACGCAAATGGCATGGCCGCTGTGGGTATTGCCAACGTCGACCACACTGGTCGAGTGGGGGCCTTCGCCCAACGTGGCGCCGAGGCTGGTTGTTTAACCATTATGTTTGGGGGTGGCTCACGAAAGGACTGGCGCCAAGTTGCTCCTTATGGCGGTGCATGTGGCATGTTGCCGTCTAATCCATTTGCCTTTGCCATTCCCGGGGGTGAATTGGGGCCAGTGGTCAGTGATTTCGCCACCAGCATCGCTTCAGGTGGCAAGATCTACGCCGCAAAAATGGCTGGTCGCCCATTGCCAGAAGGTCTTTGCATTGATGCGCAGGGTCGCCCCACAACGGATCCGGATGACTATTTCAATGGTGGGGCAATTTTGCCCATGGGCGGACCCAAAGGGTATGGCATGGCTTTGGTGGCTGAGCTCCTGGGCGAAGCCATTTTGGGTCAGGCCATGGACGGCATGAACTGGATTGCTATCGCCGTTGATCTCTCGCGTTATCGCGGCTCCAACTCCTATCGACGCGCAGCAGAAGACTGTTTGGCTGAGTTGCGGGCTTGCCCTCCGTCACCTGGCTTTGATCACGTTGAAATTCCTGGTGAGCGCGAATACAAAATGCGTACGGAGCGCCTATCCAAGGGCATTCCTATCCCGCCTCAGACTCTGCAAGCTCTGAAAGCACTCGGTCGTCGTTTGGGGCTTAAGGATGCTGATCTATTGATTTGATTTACATTTTAAATACACACCATGTCTAGCCCCCGAACTACCCGCCGCCGAGAACGTGACCGATCCACTAACGGAGGACGCATTGACGCAGTTGGAGGGCGCTATGCTCCCATGGATTCTGATGCGGTGCTTGTTATTGAAGCAGCCGCATTTGATATTTTGGCCAACTTGGGCCTGTCGGATGCGCCGCCCCGTGTTGTAGCTCTGGTTTGCGAAGCGGGTGGATCAGTGTCGGATACAGGCCGTTTGTTATTTCCTGCCCATCTGGTTAAGCGTTGCCTGCAAGATTTGCCGCGCGAGCTCGTACTTTGTGGACAAGATGCGCGCCACGATCTCAACTTGGCTGGTGCCCGGGTACACGTAGGTTCTGGCGGAGCAGCTCCTTTGATCGTTGACCTAGAGACTGGAGCCTATCGCGAGTCGACTCTTCGTGATTTATATGATGCAGCGCGCCTGGTCGATGCTCTTGAACATGTGCACTTTTTCTCACGTTCCCTAGTTGCACGTGACGTGTCTGACCTTTTGTCGCTGGAATTGAACACCGTGTTTGCAAGTCTTGCCGGAACGACCAAGCATGTATGTGTATCAGCATCAAANCCGGATCATGTTGAGCAAATTGCCAAAATGTGCCATGCAGTTGCAGGTTCCGANCAAGCCTTCCGCGCACGGCCCTTTTTATCGCTCAACATCAACCATGCNGTTCCGCCCCTTCGGTTTGATCCTGAGGCCTGCGAGGTCTTACTAAAGGCGGTTGAAATGGGTATCCCGGCCATGGTCAACACCTTCGGCCAAATGGGTGCCTCCAGCCCCGTCACCATGGCGGGCTGCGTAGCACAAACTATTGCAGAAACCCTGGCTGGAATGGTTCTCGGTTGGTTGATTGACCCCCGAGCGCATTTGATTTTTGGCCCACGTCCAATGGTCACGGATTTGCGGACTGGCGGCATGTCTGGGGGAAGTGGAGAGCAGGCGACGCTAACCGCTGCTTGTGTGCAAATGGCAAGGCACTTTAATATTCCCAACTCCACCATTGCCGGTGCAACGGACAGCAAGATTGCAGATGCACAGGCAGGCTATGAAAAATCCCTCAATGTGACCTTAGCCGCACAAGCGGGTTGCAACTTTATTACACAAGCCTGCGGCATGCAGGCCAGCCTAATGGCGGTATCCCTGGAGGCTTACGTGATCGACAACGACATGTTGGGAACCATTCTCAAGTCTTTGGCGCCAGTGGAAGTGGACCCCTTAACTTTGGCTCTAGACAATATCAGCGAGGTTGTTTCCGGGGAAGGGCACTTTCTAGGTCAACCAGATACGCTGGCTCGGATGTCTAGCGACTTCGTCTACCCGCAGTTGGCTGACCGAAGATCGCCATCGCAGTGGGAAGATGCAGGTTCGCAGGATATTCGCACGGTCGCGCGTCAGCGCACGATGCAGTTGCTTGCCACCCACTTCCCGTCGCATTTGGGTACGGAGATTGAAGGAGCTTTACGGGCGACTTGGGATATCAGGTTGCTGCAAAGTGAAATGAGAGCAAAATGAAAATTGCAGTGGTTGGCACCGGTGCTATGGGGTCTGTGTACGCAGGCTTGTTGGCAGATGCGGGAAATGAAGTTTGGGCGATTGATACTTGGCAAGACCATCTTCACGCCATCGCACAACGTGGCTTGCGTATCGAGGGTGCGAGCGGCGACCGCACGGTCAGAGGTATTAAGACCTCGGTGAACGTCGCTGATGCAGGCGCATGTGATCTGTACATCATCGCAACAAAGGCATCAGCTGTGGGGGCGGCAGCGCAGGCGATTGCTCCGCTTATGCGACCTTCGGCTCTAGTTCTAACAATTCAGAACGGATTGGGCTCAGGAGAACGTATCGCTAAATTTATGCCAACTGACAACGTTCTTTTAGGGGTAGCCGATGGCTTTGGCGCATCGATGAAGGGGCCTGGTCACACGCACCATAACGCTATGAAACTCATTCGTTTGGGTGAAATGAATGGAGGATTGAGCGATCGACTGAGCCTGGTTGAGCATGTCTGGCAATCGGCAGGGTTTAACGCTAAAGCCTTTGAGGATATCAATCAGCTAATTTGGGAAAAGTTCCTTTGCAACGTCACTTTTTCAGCTCCATGTGCCGTGTTCAACTGCACAGTCGGCGAGTTGATGGAAAACCCGGCATGGTGGGATATCGCTTCCGGGTGCGCGCGAGAAGCTTTTGCCTGTGGTCAGGCCAAAGGGATACGTTTTAGCTTTGTAGATGTCATGCAATATGTGCGTACTTTTGGAGCAGGTATGCCGCTTGCGCGACCGTCCATGTTGCTGGACCATATGGCGCATCGGGTGTCCGAAATCGAAGCCATTAACGGCATGGTTCCAGCATTAGGATTAGAACTTGGTATCCCCACTCCTTACAACTCNTCAATGAGTGCAGTGGTGCAAAGACTCGAANAGGCATTCCATTGAAAATCGCGCGATTTATAAGCAAAGGTCAAACTTCTTATGGCGTCGTCTTCGATAAAGATTGGATCGTTGANCCCACTGGTNATTTTTTAACNCNTTACCCTGATATNAAAACCTTGCTGTCGCAAGACGGTCTTGCATTACTGTTTCACGATGTGAGCGACCAAAATACGCGGTTCAAAATTAATGATGTTCAGCTATTGCCACCTTTGGCGCCGGATAACAAAATCATCTGTGTAGGCATCAACTTTCGCAAAAAATACCCGCTGGAAGGGATCGCGACTTCCGATCCGGAAAACATCATTGTGTTTTCGAAGCAGCATGACGCGCTCGTTGGACACGGAGAAGCAATGGAACTCCCTCAAGGGAAGGCCGCCGAGTCTTTTGACTATGAAGGTGAAATTACCCTTGTGATAGGCAAAGGCGGACGAAACATAAGGCGTGAAACAGCGCTTTCTCACGTGGCCGGTTTCACCATCATCAATGATGGTTCTGTTCGCGGATGGCAAAAGCACTCTTTGCACGCGGGAAAGAACTTTGCACGTTCAGGCGGATGTGGTCCATGGATCGTCTCGGCTGACGAAGTCGAAAACCTCAGCAGTATGTCGTTGACCACGCGGGTCAATGGCGAACTAAGACAACAAACCACTGTAGATCAAATGATTTTTTCAGTGGATGAGCTGATTGCCTATATTTCTCATTTCACGCCGCTCAACCCGGGTGATTTGATCGCGACTGGGACACCAGAAGGTGCTGGCGGCAGCTTTTCTCCAGCGCGTTTTCTCAAGTTGGGGGATGTTGTCGAAATTACTGTCAGCAACATCGGCACGCTAAGCAATCAGGTGAGTAGATGATGCGATCAAACCAATTATTCTCAAGCTTGTCTTTAGTTATTCATACTCGATCGGGGTAGAAGCGGATGAATGCAATATGAACACCATTGAACAACTACGCAGGGTTCTAGACAAGAGCCAAACCATTGCCGTGGTAGGCCTCTCGGCCGAATGGCACCGCCCTAGCTTCTTCGCAGCCAAATACATGCAGGAACATGGGTACCGTATCGTGCCAGTGAACCCACGCTATGCAAAGACATCCTCAGAGATTTTGGGCGAACATTGCTATGCGGAGCTGACTGAAATCCCGTTTGCCGTGGATATGGTGGATGTATTCCGGCGCACTGAGGATGTGCTTTCGATTGCAAGCCAGGCGGTGCAGATTGGCGCCAAGTGCTTTTGGCAGCAGATCAGCGTCATCAACTTGGAGGCGGACACAATGGTGCGTGCGGCAGGCATGGATTCGGTGATGGATCGCTGTGTCAAGATCGAACACGCCCGCTTGTTCGGTGGCCTGAACCTAGTTGGCGTAAACACCGGCATCGTTTCGGCAAAACGACTCAGAACAAGGAGTTAATTAACCATGGCAGACCGTCAGTTCCAACCCGAGACGCTTGCTATCCATTCTGGTCAGGTGCCAGACAGTGCTACCGGTGCGCGGGCGTTACCAATCTACCAGACCACCAGCTTTGTATTTGACAGCGCAGACCATGCAGCAAGTCTGTTTAATCTCCAGACCTTCGGTAATGTTTATTCACGCCTGTCTAACCCCACCGTGGCGGCACTCGAAGAGAGGGTAGCGGCACTGGAAGGCGGCCGCGCTGGTCTGGCATCCGCAAGCGGAATGGCATCCGAGGCGATGGCGCTGATGACCATCCTCCAGCAAGGCGACCATGTGGTAGCTGCAGGCGCCTTGTACGGTGGCAGTGTGACGATGCTGGCGATAAGCCTGAAGCGCTTCGGCATAACAACGACATTTGTCGACGCAACCAAACCCGAGGACTTCGCCGCGGCCATGCGACCCAATACTCGCGCCGTGTTTGCCGAGAGCCTTGGCAACCCCAGTCTGACAGTGCTTGACATCGCAGCCGTAGCAGAGGTGGCCCATTCGCATGGGGTCCCGCTAATCGTTGACAACACCGTACCCTCACCCTTCCTATGCAACCCATTGGCCCATGGGGCCGACATCGTTGTGCATTCTGCGACCAAATACCTAGGCGGCCACGGGACGACTCTGGGTGGGGTACTGGTTGAAAGTGGCAGGTTCCCCTGGGACAACGGTAAGTTCCCTGGGATGACCGAGCCTTCAGCGGGTTACCACGGCGTGAAGTTTTTTGAGACCTTTGGAGACTTCGGCTTTACCATGCGCGCACGCATGGAGGTATTGCGCGTGTATGGCTCCGCTCTTTCTCCGTTTTCCGCCTGGCAGATCCTGCAGGGCGTTGAGAGCCTGCATGTTCGTATGGAGCGCCATTGCACCAATGCCCGCAAGGTGGCTCAATTCCTCAATGATCATCCGCGGGTCGCATGGGTCAACTACCCTGGCATGCCCGAGCACCCGCAATACGATCTGGTGCACAAGCAAATGCGGTCGGTGGACGGCGCTCCAGGTGCGTCAGGCCTTTTGGCCTTTGGTGTCAAAGGGGGCATGGACGCTGGTGTGCGTTTCATCGAGGCAGCACAGATCATGAGTCATCTGGCCAATATCGGAGATACCCGCACGCTGATCATCCACCCGGCATCCACCACGCATCGTCAACTGGAAGAAAAACAGCAATTAGACGCTGGCGTTTTACCGGATATGGTGCGTATGTCTGTGGGCATCGAACACATCGACGACATACTGTGGGATATCGACCAGGCACTAAGCGCCTAAGCAAATGGAGACGACTATGACTGAAGCTTCGCAACCCTGTCTGCTTATCAATGTTGATCCCAACGGTGTAAAGACCTTAACCCTGAATCGACCAGAGGCGTTCAATGCATTGTCTGAAGAGTTGCTTGCTGAACTGAAGAAGGCGTTGGACACCACGGCATCGGAAAAGGCGGTGCGCGTGGTCATTCTCGACGCACGCGGAAAGGCCTTTTGTGCAGGACACGACCTTAAACAAATGCGTGCAACACCGTCGTTGGACTATTACCAGAATTTGTTTGAAAGGTGCACGGAGGTAATGCTGGCCTTGCAAAGTCTTAGCGTGCCGGTTATTGCCAAAGTGCAGGGTCTTGCCACAGCCGCGGGATGTCAGCTGGTTGCCATGTGCGATCTTGCAGTTGCTTCCAATACGGCCCGCTTTGCCGTGAGCGGTGTCAATATGGGCCTATTCTGCTCAACTCCCAGCGTTGCTTTGTCGCGCAATGTCGGACGCAAGGCGGCTTTCGAAATGCTGGTAACTGGTGCGTTCATCAGCGCTGAGGAAGCGCGTCAACAAGGCCTGGTGAACCGTGTAGCAGAACCCGAAATGCTAGACGCAGCCGTGTATGAACTGGTGCAAAGCATTCTGGCCAAACCCCGCGTGGCAGTGGCCATGGGCAAACAACTCTTTTATCGCCAATTGGAAATGGGCATTGCTGATGCATATTCGAATGCGGCACAGACTATGGCGTGCAACATGATGGAACATGTAGCCCTGGAAGGAGTGCAAGCCTTCATCGATAAACGAATACCAGACTGGCGCAGGTAATTTTTTAGCTCGAACCAAGGACCTATGGATTAAGTCCAAAATCCTGCGCGGCTGTAATGCAGCTTCAAAAAGTCAATCCATAAGCGAACCCGCAGAGCCAAATGCTTGCGCTGCGGAAAAACGGCGTAAATACCGTTGGGCGGTGCGGCGAAATCTTCTAAGACGTTGACCAATTTTCCTTCTGAAATCTCGGCCTCAACCTCCCACGTGCTGCGCCACGCAATGCCCCAACCGCGCAAACACCAGTCATGCAAAACCTGTCCATCCGAGCAATCTAGGGGCCCTGACGGTTTGAGGTACACCACTTCAAATCCATCCGCCTTAGGCAGCTTAAACGCCCAACCCCGCGTTTGGGAGGCGTCGCTGGACAAAGATAAACAATCAAACCGCGCTAAATCGCTGGGCTGCTTGGGCACACCATGGCGGGCGAGGTAGTCGGGGGTGGCAACGCACAGACGCCGGTTATCGGCCAAGCGCACACTTACCAAGGACGAATCCGGCATATCTCCAACGCGTACCGCGCAATCAAACCCTTCGCCAGCGATATCAACAACCCGGTCGCTTAAGTTCAAAGACACCGTGACATCGGGATGCAACGCATGAAACAGCGGCACCAGCGGCGCCACGTGACGGCGGCCGAACCCCCCGGGAGCGGTCATGCGCAAATGTCCACTGGCCTTGACTCCACCCGCACTCACGCTGGCCTCTGCGTTGGCCAAGTCGGCAAGCAATCGTTGGCAGTCTTCTAAAAATGCACTGCCTTCGTGGGTTAATGTGATGCGCCGTGTGGTTCGCATCAACAACTTAACCCCTAGTTGCTCCTCTAAGCCATCCAAGCGCCGCCCCATGATTGCGGGCGCCACACCTTCGGCTTTGGCAGCGGCCGTGAGGCTGCCGCGTTGGGCAACCGATACAAAAGACTCCATTTGTTTGAACTTATCCATTCTTACTCCGGCGCCAGGACAATGCCCGCTTGAACCAAGTCATCCACTTCCTGTGCCGAGTAACCCAAGCTCTCCAAAAGCTCGCGCCCGTGCTCACCCAAC
>JGI25910J50241_10000095_pt1 | contig 25803 bp, 25 predicted proteins | sample LauGreSBDMM110SN_3_FD_50241 | JGI IMG/M metagenome (IMG submission 50241) | reverse complement strand
AACTTTCCTGGCTTTATTGATGGTGTGATGGGTCCTGATCTCATGGACTCTATGCGCAAGCAAGCCAAACGCTTCGGCACTGAGTTGATCACTGACGATATTGTAAAGATGGATTTATCTGGTGAGATTAAAACTTTGGTAGATGGCTCAGGTAATACCGTGAAGGCAAGAAGCGTCATCCTTGCTATGGGTTCGGCCTATCGCGAGATTGGTCTGGTCAATGAGAAACGCCTCTCTGGTCATGGTGTCTCATGGTGTGCAACATGCGATGGATTCTTCTTTCGCGATCAAGAGATCGCTGTAGTTGGCGGGGGAGACTCGGCAGTGGAAGAGGCGATGTTTCTCACCAAGTTTGCAAGCAAGGTCGTTTTGATTCATCGCCGCGATTCATTACGCGCATCAAAGATCATGGCCGATCGCGCTGCGGCAAATCCTAAGATTGAGTTTATGTGGAATAACGAGGTGATAGATGTTCTTGGTGAGGCGAAGGTGACTGGACTCAAACTTCGTAACACCATTGATGGCTCCCAGAGCGAGCGCTCCTTTGCCGCTCTCTTTGTCGCCATCGGCCACATCCCACGAAGTGAGTTGATCGCTACGCAGATAACTCTCAATAGTGAGGGCTATGTCGAAGTAGAAGGCCGCTCCACCCGTACAAACATCTCGGGAGTATTCGCCTGTGGTGATCTTGTAGACCACACCTACCGCCAGGCTATTACCGCGGCTGGCTTGTAGACCACACCTACCGCCAGGCTATTACCGCGGCTGGTTCGGGCTGTCAGGCAGCCCTCGATGCAGAAAAGTTTTTGGCCCACCACTAAAGTTCACTCACTACATATAGAGAACCGGAGATCACCCATGGCCACGACAAATGTCACCACGGCAACATTTGATGCACAGGTATTACAGAGCAGCACCCCTGTTTTAGTCGATTTCTGGGCTGAGTGGTGTGGACCATGTAGGGCCGTTGGACCGATTCTTGAAGAGATCTCAAATGAGCATGGCGACAAGTTAAAGATCGTAAAACTCAATACCGACGATGAATCTGCGATCGCCATCAAATATGGCATCACATCGATTCCAGCCATGTATGTCTTTGTCAATGGTGAGGTTGTCAAGCAGATCGTTGGAGCCAGACCAAAGCCTGCAATGCTCAAAGAGCTCGAAAGTTTTATCGCTTAACTCTTCACCAGAAAACTTTCGATGCCAGATCTTAATGAAGCGCAGATCCGCTCCTTCCAACAGGGACGTGGTTTGAATGTCACAGGTGTAATCGATGCCGTCACTGCTCGCGCACTTGAAGAGGCCAAGTGGAAACTCGGGGATCGCTCTCTTAGTGTGCAGGAGTATCCACTTATGCGTGGAGATGATGTCGCTGCATTGCAATCTAGATTGACCGAGATGGGTTTTGATTGTGGTCGCGTCGATGGAATATATGGAGTCCGATCTGCAGCGGCGGTGAAAGAGTTTCAGCAATCTGTTGGCATAACCGTAGATGGCAAATGTGGACCCGCAACTATCATCGCACTCCTACGTTTGACTCGAATCGTCTCAGGTGGTGCTCCCTCTCTTCTACGAGAGAGTGCGACGCAGAGAAATAGAGGCCCGGCTCTTGCAAATAAAGTTATCGTCTTAAATCCAACAGGAGATGACTCACTTATTTACGATGTCGCACTCCGTACTGAAGGACGCTTGCTTGCACTTGGTGCATCCGTCTTTCTTACTCGTGGCGCAGCGAATAATCCGAGTGAGAGTGAGCGCATTGCATTTACCAATCAAAGTCAGGCGGATCTGATGATCTCACTTGACTGTGATGACTATAAAAATGAGAGAGCCCATGGAGCGGCCACATATTTCTATGGCAGCGACTCCCATGGAATCCATTCGATTGTTGGTGAGCGATTCGCATCGCTAGTCCAGCGAGAGATCTGTGCGCGCACAGATTTGACGAACTGTAGGACACATGCGATGGCCTGGGATCTTTTGCGTTTGACCAAGGCTCCTGCAGTTCAGATAGATGTGGGCTATCACAGTAATTCTGGTGATATGGAGAGGCTATCTCGTGCTGATTTTCGTGATGTGGTTGCAGAGGCGTTGGTGATAGCTATCCAACGACTTTATTTAGCGGCCGAGGATGATGCAAAGACAGGGACATTGCGTATTGCCGATCTGCGCAAAGCTGGTCTTCGCAGATAAATAGCGGGCATGCCCCCTTGCTCTATGGCAGACTTGGCTCATGTCTGAGATTACAAATCGCTTTGCAACGGGTGCGCCTCAAAATTTAGAGGAGCGCTTTGCAAACCGGGCCGCTCACATGAAGCCAAGTGAGATTCGCTCGCTCTTTGCCGTCGCCTCCCGCCCAGAGATCGTCTCTTTAGCCGGCGGAATGCCCAACCTCTCAGCCTTTCCAATGTCCATGATGGCCGATGTAGTTCAAAAACTGGTCCTTACTAATGGCGCAGAGGCGCTGCAGTATGGAAGCGGACAGGGCCACCCGAAGCTTCGCGACCAGATCTGTGATGTGATGGCGCTAGAGGGCATCCGCGCCAATCCCGATGATGTCTTAGTGACAACAGGTTCTCAGCAGGCCCTGGATCTGATCTCTCGAATATTTATCGATCCAGGCGATGTCGTCCTCGTTGAGGCGCCCTCCTATGTTGGAGCGTTGGGCACCTTTCAACAATATGAGGCTTCGGTTGCACATGTAGAGACAGATGACTTTGGTCTAGTCCCACAGGGTCTTCGCGATGCGATCGCAGCTCTTCGTGGAGCTGGGCGCACAATCAAATTTCTATACCTGATCCCAAATTATCAAAATCCCTCAGGGGTTTTGCTTCCCGCCGAGCGACGCACTGAGATTTTAAATATCTGTCGCGAAAGTGGGATATTCGTCGTTGAAGATAATCCATACGGTCTTCTCGGCTTTGATGAGCCATCACCGAATGCGATGCGCGCGCAGGATTCTGAGAATGTCATCTACCTTGGAACCTTCTCCAAGACCATCGCGCCCGGTCTACGAATCGGTTGGGCCTTAGTGCCCTCATCTTTGAAGGAAAAACTCATCATCGCAAGTGAGTCATCAATCCTGTGTCCATCAAACTTTGCACAGCTTGCCATCTCTAGCTACTTAGCCGAGCAGCCTTGGCGTGATCAGATCGCCTCGTTCTGTGATTTATACAAACTCCGTCGTGATGCAATGCTTGAATCACTCGATGAGCACTTTCCAGCCGTTGCCAAGTGGACCAAGCCCAGCGGCGGATTTTACGTGTGGGTCACCCTGCCACCTGAGATTGATACAACTGCATTGATGCCAAAGGCGATCGTTGCCAAAGTTGCATATGTGCCAGGAACTGCTTTTTTTGCCGATGGTTTTGGCTCGTGGTCGCTGCGCCTGTCGTACTGCTTTCCAACCCCTGAGCGAATCCGTGATGGCGTGAAGGCTTTAGGTGGGGTTATTAAGAGTGAGATGTCTCTGCGCGGCGGCAAACAGATCTCTTAACCCTCGATAGTTTTTGTAATCCTCTTTAAATCTTCGGCTCCGGCAAATTCAACAACGATCATCCCTTTGTGGACACTGCCTTGAATCGTCACTCGAGTATCAAGGGCGTCGCCGATGCGCTCTGCAATCTCATCGAACTCAACGATGCTAGATCGTACCGTCGTAAGTTTTCTCTTCTTACTCTTAGGTGCATCCTTTGCAATAATCTCTTCAACTGCGCGCACGCTAAGCCCCTCGGAGATGATACGCGCGGCCAAGCTCTCGATACGTTGTGCATCACTTAGCCCCAGTAGTGCTCTGGCATGCCCAGCGCTGATGAGGCCCGATACAACTTTGCTCTGCACCGATACCGGTAGATTCATAAGGCGAATAGTGTTTGAAACCAGTGAACGAGAGCGGCCTAATTTCTGTGCGAGTTCATCATGAGTACATGCAAAGTCATTGAGAAGTTGTGAGTATGCCGCAGCCTCTTCAATCGCATTGAGTTGGCTGCGATGGATATTTTCAATCAACGCTTCACGGAGTAGTTCATTATCTGGTGTCTGGCGAATGATGACTGGGATTGTTTTTAATCCCGCCGCCTTTGCAGCGCGATATCTGCGCTCCCCCATAATCAACTCATAGCGCCCACCCGTGGTGGTTCGCACTACTGGTGGTTGAAGGATCCCAATCTCTTTGATCGATGCAATCAGTTCATTGAGTGCATCTTGATCGAAGTTCTTCCGTGGCTGCCTTGGATTAGGAGAGATCAAGTTAATATCAATGACATCCTGTGTTGCAACCTCTTTGCCTTCAACGGTCAATGTGGTTGGAATCAATGCATCAAGGTTCGTACCTAATCCACCACGACGTACCATCATGCGATTTCACCTACATGTTTGTAGTGGATAGAGACAACGTTCGAATCAAATGCCTTTGCGCGTGCAGCTAATTCACGGGCCACCAACATATATGCGATCGCACCTGGTGATGATGCATCGTATGTCATGACAGTCTGATGAAATCCTGGTGCCTCTGATACACGCACTGCGCGAGGAATAGGGATATCAATCAACTCATTTGGATAGTGTTTACGAATCTCATCTGCTACATCATTTGCCAGACGTGTACGTCCATCAAACATCGTCAAGACAAATGTAGAGAGTTTTAAATCTGCATTAAGGCGTTTCTTTACTAGATCGAATGTTTTTAACAATTGTGAAAGACCCTCGAGTGCGTAGTACTCACATTGAATCGGGATGAGCATCTCTTTGGCTGCACTCAAGGCGTTGATAGTCAGTAGACCTAAACTTGGTGGACAGTCGATGAAGATATAGTCGAGGGGCTCTTCCTCCTTAAGGCGCAGCGCGACCAACTCTTCAATCGCATCTTTTAATCGCATCTCGCGCGCGACCATTGGTACCAACTCGATCTCGGCCTGGGCTAAGGAGGTATTAGATGAGATGCACTCAAGAGAGGGGAAGCCCTTAACTTTTTGGGCGCACTCACTCATCGCCATCTCGCCCATCAAGACCTCATAGATCCCCGGGTTCTCAAGATGCTCAACACCAAAGGCCGTTGATGCATTGCCCTGAGGGTCAAGATCTATAACAAGGACCTTCAAACCGCCCATAGACAGGGCTGCGGCGAGGTTTACCGTTGTGGTGGTCTTTCCTACCCCGCCCTTTTGATTGGCAACGGTGATTATCCGAAGATGTGCCGGCTTATCCATCGCCTCTTTGAGGCGGCGAGTCCCAATCACCGCCCTTGTTTCACGTGAATCATCCACGCAGGCTAGTCAAGCACCTTTACGCAGCTCAACGATGCGCCCTGGCTCGATTCCCTCATAATTTATCTCGTGCAGAATTGATTGTGGGAGCCCAGCCATCTCCTGCTCGGCCGATCTACCCTTAATCGCCATAAGTGAGCCGCCGGGCTTGATCAAATGCCAGGTCATCCGCTTCAACTTCTCAAGTGGGGCCACGGCTCGGGCCGTCACATAGTGGGCGCTAGTGCGCACATCCTGCGCCTGCCCCTTAATAACCTCGATATTAAGACCGGCTACGGCCTCGCGCAAAAATTCGACTCTGCGCTCCAACGGTTCAATCAGGCTCACATGAAGATCGGGTCGGGCCAGGGCGATAACGATCCCGGGCAGCCCAGCCCCTGATCCAACGTCAAATACGGTCGAGCCCTCTTTGAGAAGGGCTGTTATAGGGATGCAGTTGAAGATATGGCGCTCCCAGATGCGCTGGGCCTCACGGGGGCCTATTAAGCCACGCTCAATTCCTGGCCCAATCAAGAGATCGGCATAGGCCGCAATCCGAGCAGTATCTGGAAAGTAGCGCTCGATCAGAGTTTCACGTGAAACATCCACTTAGGCGCTATAGATCACCACGTAGCGGTGTGGATCCTCTCCATCTGACTCACTGGTTAGCCCTAGCTCCTGGATAGTGTCATGGATAATCTTGCGCTCAAAGGCGTTCATTGGCGCCAGTTTGATGGAGTTTCCAGTTGATTTCGCCTGCGAGGCCATCTCGCTCGCCAACTTCTTGAGCTCAACACGCTTTCCGCCCCGAAAGTTGTCGATATCGAGCATGAGCCGGGAGCGATCCCCTGTCGATGTCTGCACCGCTAGGCGGGTTAGCTCCTGAATCGCATCAAGGACCTCTCCCTGGCTACCGACGAGGTGGGCGAGTTTGCCGCCGACGATCGCCAGTGAGGCCCGGTCGTTTTCNACGTCGATATCGATATCCCCATCTAAATCGGCGATATCAAGGAGCGCCTCGAGATAGTCGGCGGCGATATCACCCTCCTCCTCCAATTTGGCCACGCCTTTGAGGGGCTTTGCCTCCTCTAAATCTTCTCTCTCTNCTGTAGTTGCTGCCTCTAAAGCCTCTACTGGAGCCTCTTCGGTAGCGGTTGTGACCTGTGCCTTTGTCCGTGCCATCTCTTCTCACTCTCCCTGTCGGGTTTGGGGTAAATTGATATGTTTTGGGGTGATTTGTACTAAATCTGCGCTATTTACTCTTCTTTTTCTTCTTTTTGGGCTGTTGGCGTTGGCCTTTGAGATCTACCACTGGCTCTGTCGGGGCCTCGGGTACATCTGGATTCACACCGTTCTTAACCCTTTTTTTCCGGGCCAGCTCTTCAAAAGCTGGGGAGCCCGGGGTTGGGTTTCGTTTAATGACGTAGTACTGCTGTCCCCACGTCCAAAAGTTTGTGGTCGACCAGTAAATCAAGACACCAATAGGAAAGTTAACACCGGTAATTGCAAAGATTACTGGGAATGCATACAACATAATCTTTTGCTGTTGCAACATCATATTGTTGCTCGAATCCATCTTCGGCATACCTTTTAACATCAACTGTCGTTGGGTGGTAAATGTTGTCAATGACATGATGAAAATCAAAAAGACTGTCACAATTTTTACTGTTGTGGTGTTTGTACCAAGAAATGTCTGAGAGATAGGGGCGCCAAAGAAAGTTGCATTAGCNGCACTAACGACATCATCTTGTGTTAGTACCCCATACTTTACTGGAGGATTCTTTCCAATCCCGTTAAGTACTGTGAAGAGGGCAAAGAAGATCGGGGCTTGCGCAAGAATCGGGAAACATGATGCAAGTGGGTTGGTTTTGTGTTCCTTGTATAACTTCATCATCTCTTCGGATTGTTTCTGCCTATCATCCTTGTACTTCTTTTGAATCTCTTTCATATGCGGTTGCAGGGCAGTCAGTGCGCGCTGACTCTTAATCTGCTTGACAAAAAGTGGAATCAAGATNATACGGATCAATATGACAAGGCCAACTATCGCAAGCGACCACGAGACGCCACTATCTGTTCCGAAGAAGGGNGAGAGAAAATCATGAAGCGTCACAATCACCCAAGAAACAGCGATATATAAGGGTTTTAGGACGCTATCCATTGATCACTACCTTTTCTCTCAAAACTACGTAATCGACACCGCCATGTGACCATGGATTACAGCGCATCAAACGCCATATGCTCATAGCGACACCTTTTATCCCGTAGTTCTCAATAGCACTCACTGCATAGTTCGAACATGATGGATAGTACTTACAGCGAGGAGCAAGGATTGGTGAGATCCATTTTTGATATATTTTTATCGGCGCTATTACAAGCCTTCTCATTTTTTTATCGCCTGCTCTTTAGCTTTTCTTAATAGGGTTGTAAGGATCTGGGTGAGCTCTAGTGAATACTCTGACCCAGCGGCATTGCTTAGGCCGCGGATAACGAGCAGAGATCCANCNGGTAGTTTCGAATAATGCTCTCGCAGGTAGTGACGTACTCTGCGTGCCAATCGATGCCGAAGAACGGAGCTTCCGATATTTTTACCGATAATTAACCCCACCCGAGCGGGATGTTTTGATTCGCCATCGATATAGAGGTAGCCTACAAAATTGGTTGATGAAGAGCGAAGCCCACTCTTTGTTGCGCGGGCAAAATCCCCGCTCTCGGTAAGCCGTGCAGTTTTAGCTAGCACGAAGATCTCCTTGTTAAGGCCTTATGCCGACAGTCGAGCGCGACCTTTGAGGCGACGGGCGGCAAGGACTGCGCGCCCTGCACGAGTTGCCATGCGTGCGCGGAAGCCATGCTTTTTAGCGCGACGGCGTGTGTTGGGTTGGAAGGTACGTTTTGTCATGGAAAGCTCCTAAAAAACTACAGATGAGTGCGGCCAGAGATACGGGGGAAGCGAGGATGCAACGGTAGAGGTCTGGGGATAAGCCGGTCAAACCGGTCCTTTGACGCTGTATGAGGGCTTTGAATGTGGATAACTAGTTGCTTTTTTCTCACTTTCGCTCTACTTTGCCCTTCCCTCCACAGATTTCCCCAAATCCAGGGCCATGCAATGGCTCAACCTGGGGTTTAGACCACAGGCTGTGGATAACCCTGTGGATATCAGAGAGGCTGTTTATGGACGTTAAAGAGGTAGAGCTCAGCGCTCTCTGGGGCCGTGTTATCGAAGAGGTCGCACTCGATGCGCCTCAACATCGTGCATTTCTCAAACTATCAAAGCCCCTTGGCCTGCTCCATAACAGCGATCAAACTACTTTATTAATCGCTACACCAAACCTCTTTGCAAAGGATGTCTTAGAGAGCCGTCTACGCTCATCTGTTAGTGATGTTCTTACTCGTGAACTCGGTGAGAAGACGGTCATCGCCGTAACTGTCGATGAGACGTTAGAGGTAAACAGCGCATCAATACCTGAGATTGATATTGACTTTGTCGTACCTAAACCGGGGGTTGGAAGAGATGATCTCTCCACCTCACGTCANCAAATGGCTGAGCTCTCTCANTTAAATCCCCGCTATGTTTTTGAAAAATTTGTTGTTGGCTCCTCAAATAGATTTGCTCATGCCGCTGCCGTGGCTGTGGCGGAGGCACCTGCCAAGGCTTACAACCCGCTCTTTATTTATGGTGATTCCGGGTTGGGTAAAACCCATCTCCTGCACGCTATTGGGGCCTACGCCAAGGAGTTATATGGCAATGTCCGAGTTCGCTACGTGTCATCTGAAGAGTTCACAAATGACTTCATTAACTCGATCCGTGATGATAAGGCCTCGGCATTTCAAAGGCGCTACCGAGATTTAGATGTATTGATTATTGATGATATTCAATTCTTAGAAAATAAAGAGCGTACTCAGGAAGAGTTTTTCCATACATTTAATACTTTATATAACGCCAACAAACAGATCGTCATCTCAAGTGATCGTCCTCCAAAGCAGTTGACGACACTTGAAGATCGTCTGCGCAGTCGNTTTGAATGGGGTTTAATCACCGATATCCAACCTCCAGAACTGGAGACTCGTATCGCGATTCTGCGCAAAAAAGCCGCGCAAGATAAGTTGAATGCACCGGATGATGTCTTGGAGTACATCGCAAGTAANATCTCAACTAACATCCGTGAACTTGAAGGTGCACTTATCCGTGTCACCGCATTTGCCTCTTTAAATCGACAGAGTGTTGATCTCTCATTGGCAGAGATAGTCCTGAAAGATTTGATTCCTAATGAGGTCAATTTAGAGATCACGGGCTCCACGATTATGGCCCAGACGGCGGCCTACTTCTCTTTGACGATAGATGATCTTTGTGGGACCTCTCGCTCACGTGTCCTGGTCAACGCCCGACAGATAGCGATGTATTTGTGCCGTGAGCTCACCGAACTCTCGCTACCTAAGATCGGTCAGACTTTTGGGGGACGCGATCACACGACGGTCATGCATGCAGATCGAAAGATCCGCCAACTTATGGCCGAGCGCAGATCGATCTATAACCAGGTCACAGAGTTGACCAACAGGATTAAGCAGCAGGTGAGGTAGATATGCCCGTATTCTCCCGTTTAGGGAAACTTGCCCCCAGTTGTGGATAAGTTGTGGATAAAAAGGGGTTTATTGGTATTTTCTGTGTATGGCAGTGAAAGAAGTGGTGAAAGGGAGGGGTGAGCGATGAGGTTTAACCAACTAATGCACAGATTTAAGGCGTTTATCCACAGGGTGGGCTCTGAAGTTCAAGGCGCTGAGCAGGGCTTTTCCTGTTTCTCCACACTAGGTGGCTCTGGTTACTACGACTACCTTTATATATCTAAGGCTCGGTACACAACGAACCTTTCACACAATTGGAGAGAGATATGAAGTTTACGGTCGAACAGTCCGTACTAGTTGACGGAGTTAATTGGGTCTCAAGAAGCCTCTCCACAAGACCGATAAAGACAGAGCTACTTGGGATCGTTATCGATGCCACAAATGAAGAGATTCATCTATCTGCATCTGATTTAGAAACCGCCAGCAAGGCGCATTTTCCTGCAGAGATTAAAGAGGGCGGGAAGGTGTTGGTCCCTGGGCGTTTACTAGCTGAGATATCGAGATCACTTCCCAACAAAGCAATAACCTTTATATTAGAGGGAACCCGCGTCTTAGTAACGAGCGGCAGCGCGAAATTTACTCTTCCAACCCTATCTATCGATGAATACCCAAAACTACCTGAACTACCTGACACCACAGGTGTGATCGCTAGTGATCTATTTTCGACTGCGGTAGCACAGGTTGCAATAGCTGCTGGGCGCGATGACTCACTTCCCACTCTCACTGGTGTTCATGTGGAGATTAACGAAGACACTGTGACGCTTGCAGCGACCGATAGATACCGCTTAGCTGTGCGCGAACTCCAATGGCAGCCATCTACACCAAGTTTTTCCACTACAGCACTACTGCGCGCTCGCACAATCGCCGATGCGGCGAAGTCTTTAACGGGGACAAAGAGTGTCTCTCTTTCTTTTGCCGCCGCTACAAGCAATGATCGTTTAGCTGGCTTTGCAAGTGATGGTAGAACCATGACATCTAGAATGCTGGATGGGACATTTCCTCCATATAGACACCTGCTTCCACAAGAGGTGACAACAACAGCCCTTATCGAGGTCGCAACACTTTTGGACTCTGTAAAACGCGTAGCACTCGTCACCGATAAAACCGTTCCACTACGTCTTAACTTCAGTAACAACACCCTCTCTCTTGAAGCCGGTGCGGGGGAAGAGGCACAAGCGACAGAGGCCATAGAGATTCTTTTAACAGGTGAAGATATCTCAATAGCCTTTAATCCAGTTTTTCTCGCCGATGGCTTGACGGCAGTAGGTACAAAGTTCGTACAGATCTCTTTCACTGGAGCTAACAAGCCAGCGATCCTTATGGGTAAAAGCGATAAAGATGGTGGATTGATTGAGAACTATCGCTATCTATTAATGCCAATGCGTTACGCCTCTTAACTAAAGAGATTCATGTGCGTATTAACAAGTTGGAGTTGACCAACTTTCGCTCTTACCCCTCATTAAAATTAGAGATGAAGCCCGGTGTTACTACTTTTATCGGTGATAATGGCTCAGGCAAAACAAATATCGCTGAAGCGCTGATCTATCTCTCATCCCTTTCATCTCATAGAACATCGAGCAATGCTCCACTTATTACTTTAGGGGCACAGCAGGCCGTGATTCGGGCCGAGATAGAGCGAGAGACCCGGTTATTGCAGATTGATCTTGAGATAAATGCAACAAAGGCAAACAAAGCAAAGATCAACCAAAACCCTACCCGTAGTCAACGCGAGATCTTGGGAGCATGTCAGATTGTTTATTTCTCACCTGAGGACCTTGACCTAGTAAGGGGTGAGCCAGGGCTTCGTCGAGATTTTCTCGATCGTCTACTAGTAACCCGCACTCCCCGAATAGCTGGAGTGATCGCCGATTATGAGCGGGTTATCAAACAACGCAACACATTACTAAAGACCAAAGCATCAACAACTGCGTTGATCCCTTGGAATGAGCAGTTGGTTAAATTTGGTGCACAGTTAACTGCCGAGAGAATAGCTCTGGTAGAGGCACTGAACCCATGGGTGGGCCTTCACTACGCCAGTCTTAATGAGGTAAAGCCCGCTTCGATTACATATAAGTGCAGCACAGAGGGTGTCAATAACAGTAGTGAAAACAATAGTGATGTCTTATCGGCACGTTTAGAGGAGGTGGCTTATCAGGAGATTGAACGAGGTGTTTCATTGATCGGTCCACATCGTGATGATCTACATCTACAAATCGGTGATTTTCCAGCCAAAGGTTATGCAAGCCATGGAGAGTCATGGTCTATGGCGATATCTCTTCGTATCGGATCATTTAATTTATTGAAGAGTGAGGGCGCNGAACCAATTTTAATCTTAGATGATGTCTTTGCAGAGCTGGATACATCTAGGCGCAATCANTTNATCTCTGCGACATTGATTGCAGAGCAGACGATTATTACCGCCGCTGTTGAAAGTGACTTGCCAATGCAGTTACTTACACAAAAGTTTTATGTGACACCAGGTGTCGTTAAGAAGAGTGGGATCTAATGCAGAGACGTGATTTAGCTCTTGATTTATTTAAGAGTTTCAAAACAGGTGTAGTAAGAAAATCAAATAAACCTGCACCAACGAAGCGTTCAGGCAAACCGGGAGATCCTGAACTGATAGCAGAGGCTCTAAGTGATTTAATCTCAGAGCGNGAGTGGGATAGTGGTTTAGCTGAAGGTAATTTATTTATTACATGGGCACAGATTGTTGGTAGCGATATAGCCGCACATACAACGCCGCTATCAATCTCAGATGGTGTGTTAACAGTTCAAACATCATCGACGGCGTGGGCGACACAGTTGAGCCTTGTCTCTACGCAGCTATTGAGCACAATTCAAAGTGATCCAAGTGGTGCGACTGTTCTTAAGCTCATATTCATAGGCCCTTTGGCGCCCAGCTGGAAGAAGGGCATCCGCTCCATTCGAAACGCCAGAGGCCCTAGAGATACCTACGGCTGATANNCTCCCCCTCAACTAGGTGCTCATCGTTCGGCTATACCCACACCCAGCCCCTTTTTCGGCTATTTCTACTCTCCTTTTACCACTAGGATAAAGCCCTGTAATCGGGAATATGCCTCCTGAGGCCTTCATAGGCGATTTGGGCATGTGCGAATCAAAGGAGTGCAATGGCTGAGAACTCCTATGACGCCAGCGCTATCACCGTCCTTGAGGGGCTTGAGGCGGTTAGAAAACGGCCAGGGATGTACATCGGCTCCACTGGTGAACGGGGCCTACACCATCTTGTCTATGAGGTCGTCGATAACTCAGTTGATGAGGCCTTGGCTGGTCACTGCAGCGAGATCAACATCGCCTTGATGGCAGATGGCGGCGTTGAGGTCATCGATAACGGGCGGGGAATCCCTGTCGATATCCACCCGATTGAGAAAAAACCGGCACTTGAAGTTGTACTCACCGTTTTGCACGCTGGGGGAAAATTTGGAGATAGCGGATACTCAGTCTCAGGTGGCTTACACGGAGTTGGTATCTCAGTTGTAAATGCATTGAGTACCGATCTATCGGTCGTCGTACAACGCGATGGAAATTTTTGGTACCAGGATTACAAACTTGGGGTTCCAACGGCTTCAGTCAAAAAAGGTGAGCTCTCGAAAAACACAGGGACAACTGTTCGCTTTTGGCCCTCAAAGGATATCTTTGAGACGACTGATTTCTCTTTTGAAACTCTTTCGACACGCTTACGCGAGATGGCTTTTTTAAACAAGGGATTNATTCTGACGTTGACAGATTTACGTCCTGGACATGTTGATGAGAAAGGTGAACAGATAGCTGTTCGCTATCAATATCAAGGTGGTATTTCAGATTTCGTCAAACATCTCAACTCGACAAGGGGGGAGACACATAAATCAATCATCTCCTTTACAGCAGAGGATAAAAAAGCAAAGATTTCTTTGGAAGTATCGATGCAATGGAACGCGGGATTTAGTGAATCGGTCTATACCTTTGCCAACACAATTCATACCCACGAGGGTGGTGCCCATGAAGAGGGTTTTCGTACAGCGCTCACATCTGTAGTCAATAAGTTCGGTGAAGAGCAGGGGTACATCAGAAAGAAAGAGGATCGCTTAACGGGTGATGATGTACGTGAAGGACTTACTGCGATTGTGTCGATCAAACTTGTCGATCCTCAATTTGAAGGTCAAACAAAGACAAAACTGGGCAATACGGTGGCCAAGACTTTCACTCAAAAAGTAGTCAATGAAGAGCTCACCACATGGTTTGAACAAAATCCAAGTGAGGGAAAAGAGATTGTCCGCAAGAGTATCGATGCCGCAGCGGCTCGAGTGGCGGCGCGAAAGGCCCGAGACTTGAGTCGTAATCGCAAAGGTCTACTTGAAGGGCGCGGCATGCCGGGCAAGTTAGCGGATTGTCAGTGGACAGATCCAGCCAAGTGCGAGCTTTACATCGTAGAAGGTGACTCAGCGGGCGGATCCACTAAGGGCGGTCGCGACTCTCGTAATCAAGCAGTCCTGCCTATCCGTGGAAAGATATTAAATGTCGAAAAGGCGCGTATTGATCGTGTCTTACAAAACAATGAAGTACAGGCTCTGATCACAGCCCTTGGCACAGGCGTCCATGATGATTTTGATATCGCAAAGCTTCGCTACCACAAGATCATCTTGATGGCCGATGCCGATGTCGATGGTCAACATATCCGGACACTTCTTCTGACACTTCTCTTTCGTTTCATGCGTCCTCTTATCGAACAAGGTTACGTCTACTTCGCACAACCACCTTTGTATAAATTAAAATGGGGTGGCAAAGAGCCTGTTGAGTATGCCTTCAGTGATCGCGAGCGGGATGGGATGATTCAAATCGGTTTAGATAACGGTAAGCGTCTGCCTAAAGAGGATGGGATACAGCGTTTTAAGGGTCTAGGTGAGATGCCAGCCAAGGAGTTATGGGATACGACCATGGATCCCGAACATAGAGTGCTCATCAAGGTCATGCTCGAGGATGCAGTCGCCGCCGATGATCTTTTCTCGGTCCTTATGGGCGAAGATGTCGAGAAACGTAGAGCCTTCATCCAACGTAACGCCAAAGATGTCAGATTCTTGGATATTTAAATGGATGATCTAAATCCAAACAAGTTGGAGTCATTTGACAAGATTGAGAGCGTTGATCTTCAAGTAGAGATGGCGCGTTCATACCTTGACTATGCGATGTCGGTCATCGTCGGGCGTGCCCTGCCAGATGTCCGTGATGGATTAAAGCCGGTTCATAGACGTGTTCTCTACGCGATGTATGACGCGGGCTATCGTCCAGATAAGGGTTATTACAAATCTTCCCGCATCGTGGGCGATGTGATGGGAAATTACCACCCACACGGAGATGGTGCGATCTATGACTCCGTTGTCCGCCTAGCCCAACACTGGTCGCTACGTTATTTATTAATAGATGGAAATGGAAACTTCGGCTCTCCGGGAAATGATCCCGCCGCAGCAATGCGCTATACAGAGGCACGACTATCCCCTATAGCGATGGAGATGATGCGTGATATCGATGAAGATACCGTCAACTTCGTCTCTAACTATGACGGGCGATCGCAAGAGCCAACCGTCTTACCTTCACGTTTTCCCAACTTACTCGTCAATGGCAGTGCTGGAATCGCCGTGGGGATGGCGACGAATATCCCACCGCATAACCTGCGCGAGATCGGTGAAGCGGTCATCTACACCCTTGATCATCCAGAGTTAAAGCAGGAGGAGCTCCTTAACGCCCTATTAAAGATTGTCAAAGGTCCAGACTTTCCTACTAAGGCGCTCATCGTTGGAAGAGGTGGAATCGAAGATGCATATCGCACGGGCCGTGGGTCGGTCACAATGCGAGCAGTTGTGCAGGTGGAGGAGATCAATAAGCGAACATGTTTGGTAATTAGTGAGCTGCCCTATCAAGTCAATCCAGATAACTTAGCGCTAAAGATCGCTGAGCTCGTCAAAGATGGGAAGATAAAGGGCATCGCAGACGTGCGCGATGAGGGTAATGAACGATTAGGTCAGAGATTAGTGGTGGTCTTACAGAGCAGCGCTATCCCTAAGGTAATCCTGAATAACTTATACAAACACACACAGCTGCAAGATACCTTTGGTGCAAATATGTTGGCACTCGTAGATGGTGTCCCACGTACCTTGCGTCTAGATGAGTTCATCCGCTATTACATCGAGCATCAAATCGAAGTAATCGTGCGCCGCACCAAGTTTCGCCTGGCTGAGAAAGAGCGTCGGGCACATATCCTGCAGGGCTATCTCAAGGCTCTCGATGCCCTCGATGCCGTCATCGCATTGATCCGTGCATCGAGGACACCGGAGGAGGCACGGACAGGTCTAATGAAGCTCTTAGATGTCGATGAGATTCAGGCAAATGCGATCCTGGACATGCAGCTACGGCGCATCGCAGCACTCGAGCGTCAGAAGATCAATGATGAATACGACGCTCTTATGTCTGACATTATCGAACTCAATGCGATCTTGATCAGCGAAGATAAACAGCGTGAGATCGTTAAGAATGAACTCGTCGAACTCGTCACAAAGTATGGCGATGAGCGCCGCACACAGATAATCGCTAGTGAGGGTGATTTTAGCGCTGAGGATCTGATCCCAGATCAAGATGTGGTCGTAACGATCACACGAGGTGGCTACTCCAAACGCACCATGGCCGAGCTCTANCGCTCACAACGACGAGGTGGCCGTGGTGTCAAAGGCGCGGCGTTGAAAGAGGATGATGTCGTTGATCATTTCTTTGTGGCATCGACACATGATTGGCTTCTGTTCTTTACCAATCAGGGCCGCGTCTATCGTTCAAAGGTTCATGAGCTACCGGATGCTGGGCGTGATGCTCGTGGGCAACATGTTGCAAACCTCATGGCCTTTAAACCAAATGAGAAGATAGCTGAAGTCCTATCACTGAAAGATTACTCACTCTCACCATTTTTAGTTCTTGCAACTAAGCGTGGACTCATCAAAAAAACCCCGTTAGTAGAGTTTGACTCACCGCGTACTGGTGGTCTAATCGCAATCTCATTAAAGCCCGGGGATGAGGTCGTTGGTGCTTCTCTAGTCAATAGTGGTGATGAACTTCTTTTGGTCTCAACAAAGGGGATGTCACTTCGATTTACCGCCGATGATGAGTCATTACGTCCAATGGGCAGGTCAACTAGTGGAGTGATAGGGATGAAGTTTCGTACAGGAGATTCATTACTCACCATGGCACGCGTAGATAGCGACCTTGCAGCGAACTCGTTTGTCTTCACGGCAACAGATGGTGGCTTTGGGAAGAAGACCCCGATTGTTGAGTATCGATTACAAGGCAGAGGCGGTCTTGGAATTAAGGCGGCAAAGATTAATGAAGACTCACGTGGATCATTAGTGAGCGCATTAGTCCTGCGTGATGAGGATGAGGTCTTGGCCATTACATCTGCAGGAACAGTTATGAGAACCCCTGCGGCGCAGGTGCGACAAACAGGGAGAGATTCGATGGGTGTGCGCTTGGTTAATCTAGATGAGGGCGTCACACTGGTATCGGTCACGAAAAATAGCGAGGATGAGATTTCCTCGAAAAGTTAGTATGGTTCACACCTGTTGGTATAGGACCCAGCTCGCCATTTTGGGAGTTGGTGGAGTTCAAGGTAACCTTGCGCTTCTGCATTAAAGAGTGATCTTTTATGCGGGCCTATAGCTCAGCCTGGTTAGAGCGCTTCCCTGATAAGGAAGAGGTCGATGGTTCGAGTCCATCTAGGCCCACCCGTTCTAATACGGGGACCTAGCTCAATTGGTAGAGCACCGCCTTTGCAAGGCGGGGGTTAGGGGTTCGATTCCCCTGGTCTCCACATGAGTACACAAGCAACCCTGCACACATCCCTCGGCGACATAGTCATTGAACTATTCCCAAATCACGCACCAAAGACAGTCGCCAACTTTGTGGAGCTAGCAACTGGTGCGAAAGAGTGGACCGATCCCAACACTGGTCAAAAAACAAATGCGAATTTATACGACGGGACTATCTTTCATCGAGTCATTGATGGCTTCATGATTCAAGGTGGTGATCCACTTGGTAAAGGCACAGGTGGACCAGGCTATCGCTTTGCCGATGAGTTTCATGGCGAACTTACCTTTGATCGCCCATATATTTTGGCAATGGCGAACTCTGGCCCAGGAACAAATGGTTCACAGTTCTTCATTACAACGGCTGCGACAACATGGTTGAATCGCAAGCATTCAATCTTTGGAGAGGTAAAAGATTCAAAGAGCCAAGCAGTAGTCGATGCAATCGGCACAGTGAAGACCGCTGCGCAAGATCGTCCAGCAACCGACATCACAATTAATAGCGTCACCATTGCTTAAACGCTCGGCAACATACTCACTCATCGCAGTAATCTGCGGCGCATATCTACTTCAGATGGTGGCTCCATCGATTGAGGCGCGTTTAGTCCTTCCAAACCTTGAGTATCTCCAATCAACGAATGAGTGGTATCGATTATTTACCGTCGCACTCACTCATGCGGGTCTACTCCACCTCGGATTTAATATGTATGCGCTCATGGTTTTAGGCAACCCNCTTGAGGCGGCTTTTGGTGCGAATAAGCTCTTGATGATCTTCTTTTTCTCCCTCTTTACCGGCTCACTCACCTCGGCCTACTTCGCATCGTTCTCGAGTTACTCTGTCGGTGCATCGGGAGCAGTCTTTGGTCTTTTCGGCGCCCTTGCAATCGTCGGTAAGAGAATCGGTACAGAGACTAAATCGATCTACGTAATCATCGCTATTAACTTTGCCATCGGCTTTGCCTTAGGTGGAGTTGATTGGAGAGCCCATCTTGGTGGGCTCGTCGGTGGTTTGATTAGCGCTCAGTTTGTCTTGCGCAGGCGATAAGAGTTATCCACAGGTCGTATCCACAGTGTGGAGAGAGTTACAGTCGTGTAATTAAGGGCGATTAACGCCAACGGGTCGCTAGAGAGAAGCCAACCCCAATAAAGCTAAAACCGATCAACATGTTCCAGGCGCCGATTCCGGGCACTGGATATCTGGTCTGAGAGACATAGAAGGTCACGATCCAGAGTAAGCCGATCAAGAAGAAGGCGACCATCGTTGGGGCCAACCAACCCGGGCTCTCTAATGGGCCGTGGGGCGTATCGACGGTGGCCTGTGCATCATGGGTGTGCTTGTCAACGACCTTCTTGCGCAGCTTTGATTTAGGCATACGGGAAAGATACACCATGAGTAAGAATGCTCCTATGGCCACCAAAATCCTTGTCATCGACAACTATGACTCCTTCGTCTTTAACTTGGTGCAGTATTTGGGCCAGTTAGGCGCGCAATGCACCGTGGTTCGAAACGATGCCGTGGCCGCCCAGGAGGCGAGTAACTATGACGGCGTCCTGATATCTCCAGGTCCTGGTACCCCAGAGAGAGCCGGCGTAAGTGTCGAGATGATTCACTACTGTGCGCAGAAGCGAATCCCATTACTTGGGGTCTGCTTAGGCCATCAAGCAATCGGTGTTGCATTTGGTGCAACAGTTTCTCGCGCCCCCGAACTTCTTCATGGTAAAACCTCTCTTATACATCACAGCGGCCAAGGTGTCTTAGCAGATCTACCATCACCATTTACTGCGACGCGCTATCACTCGTTGTGTGTTGAGAGAGATACGGTTGCCGCTGATCTTGAGATAACAAGTGCGACAGAGTCAGGGATAGTGATGTCGATGCGACATCGGACTCTGCCGATTGAGGGAGTTCAGTTTCATCCTGAATCGGTATTGACCGAACATGGACATCAGATGTTAGCGAACTGGTTATTTGAATGTGGGGATAAGGCGGCGCGCAAGAAGGCTATCGGGCTCTCACCCCTGGTTAACACTAAAGCTTAAGGCGCTTTATTCACTGTGATCGTTACTGACTTACCAATCGTCTGTGTAGTGCCGGCATCGGGTGCCTGTCTAATAACAACACCGATAGGTTGATTTGCATCATAGGCCTCGAGCTCTCTGATTAAAAAGCCGACCTGCACCAGGATAGTTCTCGCTTGAATCAGATCTACTCCAATAAGGGCTGGGACTTCAACTTGGCCACTTGCAATCTGCAGGATAACTCCGCTGCCGGCCGTGATTGTTGAGCCACCATCGGGAGTAACTCTGAGCACCGTACCCAGCGCCTCATTCGATGACACTGCCTCTGTTCGCGATACCAACAAACCAACGGCGGCTAGTGCTGCACGTGCATCTACCAACGACATCCCAATGAGATCCTCTGGAACAATCACATCACCTGGGCCATCAGAGAGAGTCAAGATGACTCCAGAGCCTTTTTGTGCACGCGTGGTAGCAAGAGGAAGTTGACTTGCCACACGATCCTTGGGGATTCTCCCATCATAAGCGCGGGTAAGAGTCACAACGTAATCACCCAACAGTGCCTTTGCCTCTGCTGCAGATAGGCCCACAACATTAGGAATCTGCGGGAAGGTAGATACATCGGTTGANGGNCNANTNANNAACAATCCAGCTGCGATTGTTGCAATCGCGAGCAGTGATGAGAGTACAGAGACTAAAACTCTGCGACGTGAGATTTTCTTGCGTGGTGCTCGTGTTGTGACGATCTGACCAGCGGCGATTTTAAAGAGATCATCAAGCATCGAGCCTGCCGTTTGGTATCTATCCTCTGGTTTTTTAGCCAGGGCAACAGCTAGAACGAGATCTATACCTGCAGGTAGATCAGGTTGCAGGGTTCTGGGTGCAACAAGTACACCAGAGACATGTTGGTATGCAATTGATACCGGAGTCTCACCTGTAAATGGTGGATTGCCTGTGAGAACCTCATACAACAGGCATCCAGTGGAGTAGATATCACTGCGCATATCTGCAGGCTCACCTAATGCCTGCTCGGGAGATAAATACTGGGCTGTACCGACAATATTCCAGGTACTCGTTAGAGTCGCACCTAAATCTGCAAGTGCTCGTGCGATACCAAAGTCCATCACTTTGACATCACCTTGATCTGTGATCATGATGTTTGCAGGTTTGATGTCGCGGTGAATGATTCCTTGCTCATGCGAATATTCCAGTGCTGCCAGAATTCCCTCACCAATCTCAAGGGCGCGATTAAGTGGCACCCGCTCCCCTTTGTGAATCAACTCGCGCAGAGTGTGCCCCGAAATGAGCTCCATAACGATGTATGGCGCAGGCTCTTCCCCTGAGTCATAGACCGAGACAATGCCGGGATGATTCAATCCAGCGGCAGCAAATGCCTCTTTTCTAAATCTTGCGACAAAGGATGGATCTCGTGCTAAATCACTGCGCAAAATCTTCACGGCTACTTTGCGAGCAAGGCGCGTATCCTGCGCCACATACACATCGGCCATTCCACCCGAACCAATCATTTCACCGATCTTGTATCGATCGCCAAGAAGCACGTTGATCACAGCGCCGCTCCCAATAGCTGGTTTGCCATCACTTCTGAACGTGTTACATCTGCGATTAAGATCGTGATGTTATCGGGGGCACCTTGGATATAGGCGGCATCGATAAGAGCCTTGATGGCCACCTCCTGATCATCTTTCTTCACGAAGTTTTTTATCTCTTTTTCAGTTAATACCCCTGATAAACCATCGCTACATAAGAGGTAGCGATCTCCCTCTTTGGCATCAAAGAGTTGTAAGAGTGGTGTTATCTCGCCATCTCCCATGAGTGCTTGAGTTAGAACCGAGCGTTGGGGATGATCAAGGGCCTCTGCCGCCGTGATCGAGCCTTGGTTTAAAAGCTCCTGAATGATTGTATGGTCATTACTCAACTGCTCGAAAGTATGTGCACGTAAACGGTAGCAACGCGAGTCACCAATATGTAAGAGTGCCACTGTGTCTGCATAAGACAAGAGGGCCGTCAATGTTGTTCCCATCCCACGTAGCTGTGGTACCTCATCTGTGTACTCACCGATCTTCGTATCGATTGTGTGGAGTGAGTTCAAAAGGAGATCCTCGATTGAATCAGTATCGATATCAGAGTTAGTAAGTACTGGCATNAGTGATTGAAGAGTTTGAATCGCGATCTTTGATGCAACTTCACCTCCAGCATGCCCGCCCATTCCATCGGCAACGGCAATCAAGGATCCAGAGATAAGAGCTGCATCCTCGTTTCCGCTGCGCACTAAACCCAGCACCGAGCGCGCACTGCTTTCAAAGAAAAACCTGCCCATAAGAGGTAAGCCTAACCCCTGTTAATCTTGAATCATGAAGATTTATGCTCACCGCGGATCATCCATAGATTTCCCTGAGATGACCATGCGCGCGTATAAAGGCGCCATCGACGATGGGGCAGATGGTTTTGAGTGTGATGTGCGTACCACCAAAGATGGTCAGTTGATTCTCTGGCATGACGCCGACATGAAGCGGATCGCTGGATACTCGGGACGCATTGCCGAAATGGACTACATGCAGATTAGACGCCACTACCCGGAGGCGATACTCCTAGATGAGCTATTAGAGCTAACAAGAGATAATAAAAAAGAGTTAGCGATCGAGACTAAACATCCAGTCCCGACCGGTAGTTTGGTTGAAAAGAAAGTAATGGATTTGATCGCACAAGAGAAGGTAGGAGTTGGGATCACAATCATGTCTTTCTCTTGGCTTGCCATCGAAAATATCCGAAAGATTGATTCTATGCAGGCAACTGTTGCACTTTTGGGTGATCACCTCACCACCCTGATGCGCCGATTTACTTCAGCGCAGTACTTAGGACCGAGCGTGGGGCTGCTTCGAGCAAAGCCAGAGCTCGTCCTTGAACATCGAAAACTCTTTGTTTGGACGGTCGATGACGCCGACGATATGCGTTTTTGTTCAGATAATGGCGTCGAGGTTTTGATTACAAATAATCCGTCATTTGCCCGCAAGGTACTCGGGTATCATTAGCAAGTGAGTACATATGCATACCTGGGTCCAAAGGGAACATTCACCGAGGCTGCACTCAAGAAGATCACCTCCTCAAATGACTCCTTAATTCCCTATGCAAATGTGACCGCTGCGCTAGATGCGGTCCGTGTCGGTAAGGCACATTTCGCATTGGTTCCCATCGAAAACTCGGTTGAAGGTGTCGTCGCTCGGACACTAGATGAACTTGCTCTAGGTACTCCACTTGTGATTGTTGGTGAAGTCACCTTGCCTGTCTCATTTGCGCTCATGGTCAAAAGCTTCGAGGTCAACATCCGCCGAATTGCGACGCATCCACATGCAGAGGCACAGTGCCGAAGTTATATAGCCGCGAACTATCCTGACGCGGAGTTGATCTCAACTGCCTCAACTGCCGCCGCCGCCGAGGCGATTGGTCGTGGTGAGTTTGATGCGGCGATCGCAGCCCCAGTGGCAGCGGCCCATTATGGGTTGCGTGTAATCGCAGACAACATCGGTGACAACATCGGTGCGATCACTCGTTTTATTGTGGTGACAAAACCAGGTACTTTGCCCAAAGCCACGGGATTTGACCGAACTTCACTGGCTATTTTTATAGCTATCGATCACGCAGGAGCCTTACTTGAGATTCTGAGCGAGTTTGCCAAACGCGATGTGAATATGACCTTTATTCAGAGTCGTCCGACGGGTCTTGAGCTCGGTCATTATCATTTCATTATCGAAGTTGAAGGCCATAGCGCCGACTCTGCGATCAAAGAGACGATCGAGGCCCTACGGGGGATCTGTGAGGACATCCGTTTCTTGGGATCCTATCCGCGAGAAAAGGTCGGCAAATGATCGATATTAAATTCCTGCGTGAGAACCCCGATGTAGTGCGTGCATCACAAAAAGGACGTGGTGAAGATACGACCATCGTAGATAAAGTTTTAGTCAGCGATGAGGCTAGNCGCGTGGCAATCACNGAGTTTGAGGCTTTGCGAGCCGAACAAAATACGTTATCAAAAGCGGTCGCAGGTGCAAAAGGTAAGGAGAAGGAAACTCTTTTGGAGCGGGGGAAAACCCTGGCAACAAAGGTAAAAGAGGCTGATAATAAACGAGCCGAGTGCGAGAGTGTGACCAAGGATCTCATCATGCAGCTCTCGAATATTGTGGATCCATCTGCACCGATCGGTAAAGAAGAGGATTTTGTAGTTATCGAGCATGTAGGTACACCTCGTGTATTTGATTTTGAGGCCAAAGATCACATCGAACTCGGCAAACTCTTAGGCGCGATCGATACCGAGCGTGGCGCAAAGGTTGCGGGCTCTCGCTCTTACTACCTAACAGGCTCGGGGGCGATGCTCGAGTTTGCTCTCGTCAACTATGCAATCGCATCGGCGATCAAGGCTGGTTTTATACCTGTTATCCCTCCCGTATTGGTGAATCCATCGGCGATGGAGGGCACAGGATTTTTGGGGCAAGCATCTGAGAACGTCTACCACCTTGAGAAAGATGATCTCTATCTTGTAGGTACAAGCGAAGTACCTCTAGCAGCCTTTCACATGGATGAGATTTTGCCGGTTGAGAAATTACCTATCCGGTATGCCGGCTATTCATCGTGTTTTCGCCGCGAGGCTGGGACATATGGCAAAGACACCAGAGGAATCATTCGAGTACATCAATTTGATAAAGTCGAAATGTTCTCTTTTTGTCATCCAGACCAAGCCCAAGAGGAGCACAGACGCCTCTTACAATGGGAAAAGGAGCTTCTTGATGCGATGGAGATTCCCTACAGAGTCATCGATGTCGCATCTGGGGATTTGGGTTCAAGTGCCAACCGTAAATTTGATATCGAGGCATGGATCCCGACACAAATGGCCTACCGAGAGGTCACAAGTACCTCTAACTGCACAGAGTTCCAAGCCCGTCGCTTGAATATCCGTTATAAAGATGAGAACGGAACCAAAGCCGTAGCGACATTAAACGGGACATTAGTGGCGATCCCACGCATGATTGTTGCAATTCTTGAGAACCACCAAAACCCTGATGGCACAGTCAATATTCCGAAGGCTCTGCAACCATTCCTTGGCGCCCAACGATTCGAGTTGGTGTGAGCAGGCGACCAAAACTTATTGCAACTGATTTAGATGGCACGATAGTCCAACACAATGGAACGATCTCAACACGCACCATCGATGTCTTTACCAGAGCTCACGCCATGGGAATCCATATCTTCTTCGTCACAGGGCGACCTCCTCGGTGGATGGATGAGATTCGAGATGCCTTTGGCTTTGGTAGTGCGATTTGTGCCAATGGTGCGATGTTGTACGACCTTCAAACTGGCACCGTGACACAAGAGTGGATGATCTCTCAAGAGGATCAAATTGAGATCGCCCACCGTCTGCGTCCAGCGATGCCAGGCGTCTCTTTTGCAGTTGAGGCACATGATTATTACTACCGTGAAAAGAGCTACACACCTCGATGGGATGTTGGCTTGGATAATGTCGGTGTGTTAAAGATCGAAGATGTCATCAAAGACCCAGCATTGAAGATGTTGGCGCGTTGTAGTGGTGGCGAGCTGACATCGGATCAGATGTTGGCGATAGCCACCCGTGAGCTAGATGCCTTGGCGACAGTTACTCACTCAAATTCTCGTGATTCCTTGTTAGAGATATCTGCACTTGGAATCTCAAAGGGAGCAACACTTTCGGTTGTTGCATCACGTCTTAAGATTGATGCGAGTGAATGTGTCTCATTTGGTGATAACCCCAATGACTTCTCGATGCTGCGCTGGTGTGGACGATCATTTGCAATGGCCGATGGACATCCTGAGGGGTTTTCACATGCAAGTGGCATTGCCCCTGCCTGCGCAGATGATGGTGTGGCAGAAGTTCTTGAGAAGTTGTTAGAACTCCCCGCATAATCGGCGATTTTTCGCTGGCCTTTTATTCAGGTAATCTCTCCTACGGAGGGCTCGCATAGCGGCCGAGTGCACCGGTCTTGAAAACCGGCAAACGAAAGTTTCGTGGGTTCAAATCCCACGCCCTCCGCCAT
>JGI25910J50241_10000055_pt1 | contig 32433 bp, 33 predicted proteins | sample LauGreSBDMM110SN_3_FD_50241 | JGI IMG/M metagenome (IMG submission 50241) | reverse complement strand
CCGATAGGTGGCTTCTGTCGCATATCTTCGATCATTGCTAGCAGAAGTGATCCAGGCAAATGAAAGACTTCACCAGAATCTAAGTTTGGTGTCATAACCGCGTTATCACCTGATTGCGAAAATGTTTTTTCATCTAAATGACTTATTGAAGAACCTACCTCATAAATTGCTGGTGAATATAAAAGTGGCTTAACTCCCTTATTTGCCTTAACTGTATTCTCACCAGACCAAAATAATGTTGAGGTAAGTGCCTTACCAGTCTCCAATGCTGGAGATGGCATATCTGCTAACCGCCTACCATCAGGTAGTTGTACATAAGCATCAAATATGGTGGGTTGATCAATTCTGCCAAAGCCAGAAAAACTATCGTAATAATTTCCAGAGATAAAACCTAAGCCATGGCCCATTTCATGCAAGATTACTGATTCTAAATCATATGATTTTGGCGGGCACTTGCCATCTATTCCGTAATACCAAGGAGCATCAGAGGTAATTGTTATTTCCATTTCTGGTTTTGTTGTGTCTAAATCTTTACCCGATAATGCGTTAGCAAGCGCGGCTGAGTAGTAAAGAGTTTTATCTGGAGCGTTGGGNAAATTTGCATAGTTACTTTTNGCACTAGCAGCAGCTAAGATCCCGTAATTTGCAGCCCTACCCCAAGTAATATTTATATTTACTGGAACTGTAGATGAAAAGTTCTCAGACCAAACATCAACCGCTGCTTGGATGGGGACTCTGGCAAAATCTGGTACAGAATTAAAGTTAATAATGAAATTNCTTTTTTTCTCAAGATTTGCTGAAGGNGCTCTAGGAGTAGATTGAACTGAAACTGTTTTTTCACTTGCNTAGATATATCCCCAGTTAGCTGGCGCCACCTTTATTCCTAAAGCATTAGATGGTGCAGNTGAGAATGGGGNAACTAGAAAGGCAGATAGTAGCCCGATCGAAAGTAATATTGATTTAAAGCGCACGGGCTAAAGGCTAACAGTCTGAGATGATAGGTCAGTGCCAGTTATGAAGCTATCAGCAACAATTCAGCAAAATAACATAACCNTTGGGTCAGGCAAACCTATGGCCTATATATTCGGCGGCCATTAATGAAAGAGGTAATGGTTTACTCACGTGTCGGCTGTCACTTATGCGAGATTGCGATAGACCAAATTAACTCNGTAAAAGATGAGCTGGGTTTTAATCTAGAGATTAAATTTATTGGTGATGATGCCGTNTTAGAGCAAGAGTATGGCGAGCAGGTACCGGTTATTTTAATAAATAATAAAATCCATGATTATTGGCGGGTAGATTTAGCNAGATTTACAAAAGCAATAAAAGCTTAGATTTTATTTATAACCTCATCCGCATCAATAATGCGATAGGCGTAACCTTGTTCAGCTAAAAACCGTTGACGATTTTGGGCAAAATCTTGATCAATAGTGTCACGGGCGACTAATGAATAAAAACGTGCGCCACGACCATCTGCCTTCGGGCGAAGAATTCGGCCAAGCCGTTGTGCTTCCTCTTGCCGAGAGCCAAAGGTGCCTGAAACCTGAATTGCAATAGTCGCCTCCGGTAAGTCGATAGAAAAGTTAGCAACCTTTGAAACTACTAAACACTTAATCTCACCGCTACGAAATAGCGCGTATAACCGCTCACGTTCTTTAATTGGTGTGTCACCTTTAATTACCGGTACACCCAACGCCTCTGACAATTGATCTAATTGATCAATATATTGACCAATTACTAAAACTTGATCATTTGCATGTTGTTTAGCCAATGCAATTGCAACTGTTTTTTTACTTTGCGAGGTGGAGCAAAATCGGTATCGATCTTCTTGTTCAGCAGTTGCATAATTAAGGCGCTCTTCATCGGTTAAGGTAATTCTTACTTCAACGCAATCAGCTGGTGCGATATAACCTTGTGCTTCAATCTCTTTCCACGGCACATCAAATCTCTTTGGCCCAATTAAGGAGAAGACCTCACCCTCCATGCCATCTTCACGCACTAAAGTTGCAGTCAGTCCTAATCTGCGGCGAGATTGGATATCTGCAGTAAATCTAAAGATTGGCGCAGGTAATAGGTGCACCTCATCATAAATAATTAATCCCCAATCGATTGCATCAAATAAGTCAAGGTGGGCGTAGAGACCATTTTTTCGGGTCGTCATAACTTGATAGGTTGCAATAGTTACTGGTCGAATCTCTTTCTTAGCACCACTGTACTCACCAATGTCATCCTCATTTAAATCAGTTCGCCGCAATAATTCATCTCGCCACTGACGAGCAGCCACAGTATTAGTTACTAAAATTAATGTGGTTGCTTTGGCATGAGCCATAGCTGCTGCGCCCACAATTGTTTTGCCAGCACCGCAAGGCAATACAACAACACCAGAGCCACCATGCCAGAAACCCTCAGCTGCTAACTCTTGATACTTACGAATCTTCCAACCATCTTGCTTTAATGCAATTTCATGATGCTCGCCATCAACATAACCTGCAAAATCCTCAGCTGGCCAACCTAATTTAAGTAGTGCTTGTTTTAAGAAGCCGCGTTGGCCTGGGTGAACCACAATTGTTTCAGGATCTAATTGCAGTCCAAGCATTGGTGCAACCTTCTTGCCGCGAGTTACCTCTTTTAAAACTGCAGCATCATTTGATACCAAAATTAAACCGTGTACTGGATGAGCCTCTAGGCGCAATCTGCCGTAACGAGACATGGTCTCTGCGATATCAACTAATAAAGAGTGCGGAACTGCATATCTTGAGTACTTAAGTAATACATCAACTACCTGCTCAGCATCATGGCCCGCTGCCCTTGCATTCCAAAGCCCAAGCGGAGTTAAGCGGTAGGTATGAATATGCTCTGGTGATTTTTCTAATTCCGCAAAGGCAGCAATCGCCCTACGGCATTCATCAGAGAGAATATGGTCAATATCTAATAAAAGCGTCTTATCACTTTGAACAATTAGTGGACCATCACTCATTTAAGCAACTCATTAATAAAAGCATTAATTAATTTAATCCTTGGCTCAACCGTTGATATTTTTATTGATTCAGTTGGCGCATGGGCGCCAATTCCTACTGCACCTAATCCATCCAAAACCTTAGCCCCAGCTGCTGCTGCAAGATTTCCATCACTTGCACCACCTACGCTGGCATGGCCTACCGGAGCAACTCCTAAATCTTTAGCTACCTTTTCGAATTTTTCATAAAGCTCTTTTGTACTTGAAAGTTCTAGAGGTGGTCGATTAATTCCGCCACTTACCGAGACGGTTGCCACAGCACTACTTAATCCTCTAATTGACTTATCNATTCTATTAAGTTCAGCAGTAGTAAAAGATCTAACATCAATATCTAATTTAGCTAAGGCTGGTACGGTATTAGTAGTAGTTCCTGATTGCATAACTGTTGGTACTGCAGTTGTGCCAAACTTTGGATCTTCAAGTGAGGAAATCTGCATTACTAATTTAGCAAGTTCAGTTGTGGCATTAATTCCTTTTTCTGGTTCAAGGCCAGCATGTGATGCTCTACCAGTAACACTTACTTGGTACATTGCCGTTCCCTTACGACCAGTCTTAGCTTTACCATCTAAAGATGCCTCAAAAACTAATACCGCATCAGATCCCTTTGCTAATCGAACAATTAAATCTTTGGAGGTAGCGCTACCAGTTTCTTCATCAGTTGTAGCGATCAGCGCTACTTTTTCCTGTGCATTATTAATTTCCGCAAGAGCGTATAAAGCTTGGATAAAGCCGGCCTTCATATCAAATACGCCAGGTCCTGTTGCATTATCACCACTGACCTGCCAAGTTGGTTTAAAAGATCCTTTTGGCCAAACAGTATCTAGATGACAAAGTAGAACAATCTTCGGAGTTTTAGATCCCCACCAAAATACTGGCCGGCCATTTTCATTAATATTTTGCGCCGCAGTTTTTAATACTTTACTGGCAATTTCAACCGCTAGATCTATAACTTGGTTACATGCTGCTAAATCCTCAGTGGGGGACTCACATTCAACTAGGCGTTGGATATCAAATATTGCACTCACAGGTCTAAGTCTGCCTTATTTTCAGAAATGGTGAGTGATGGTGCTACGCCATTGATCCTAGGGATGCGAAATTGCACTTGTTCACCGGTGGTCTCATCGCGGGCGGTTAAGGTGCCCAGCGAAATAGAGATTGGCTCGATAATTCGATTGGATACCCCACCATTATTATCAGCATAACTAATTATTAGAGTCCGCTTTTGGGAAATATATTGATTGATTAAAGCTAAAGTTTCATTTGAAGATGTACCTGAAACTATTGGCTCAACCTTACGACTGCGCTCACCAGCTCTTATTGCTTTAACCGCGGATAAAATAACACCTTCCTTAGGAGAGGTAAGTTCAGANATTATTCTTGGTGGCTTTGGNCTTGATTTTGCACGGCGTAGATTTGGTTGNGAAAGTAATACACCGCTGGCATTTTCAGCCGCCGGTAAGTATCCAAACTCTCTTAACTCATTAATAACTTCNGTAAGNTCAAGATCTGTAACTAAAACTTGGGTAGCAATCTTTCGCAGTCGCAGGTGCTCACAATTCTTATCATGCAGGATCTGTTGCACCAATCCTTCATCCTCGCATCTGATGTAGGTATGAGCGCTACCAACTCTTAACCTGCCATGTCGCTTTGCAACATCAGTAATTAAATAATCAAGNGGCTGTGGCATCGGAGTTTTAGATGTCTTAATTAAAAATGTCCTAATTTGATCACCAGTCTTACCATGATCTAAGCCTCGCCTGATTGACGCTTCACTAAAACGGTAAACTGTTGCACCACCCCTACTTTCAATATCTGCAATTGTTCCCATTTCAGCAGATAACTCTGCAGTTAGCGGACCAGGAGCAACAGCAGAGTTATCTGCTTGAATTAAAATATGATCAACTGGTTTTGGCAGAGAAGCCTCAACTCCAAGCACCGCCTCTTCAGTGAGAAGGTTGCTACCAAAGGTAGATAAGCCGCCTTGACCAGTAATGCCAAGCCACTCTGCCTCACGCAGATTCCACTCTACAAAATCATCATTTGCCCGTTGTGGGTTCCACCATCTAACTATTTTCTGCAAAGATGCTAACTGTGGCGCTGTATTTAAATTTTCTAACAATACTTTTAATGTAGTACGACGGATTAGTGAAGCACCAGCACGATCTAACTCAGGGCCTAGGGGTGCAATATTTTTATCAATTACCTTGCCAATTAAGCCGCTAACTCTTGAGGTATCTAGCCATAACACAACAAGTGAGTACCAACGCTCCTCTGCTGATTTAGTTAGCCAAATATCAAAAGCTGAGGTTGGCAGAATTTGATCATCTGGATCAATAACAACTAAACCGCCCAGATAGCAAAGCTCTGCCACAAAACCAGCACAAACTTCATCAATTCCTAGATGCTCAGCAATTCGCTTTAAGTCCCGCACTCCAATACCACCATTTCTTAGCGCAGTTGGGGGTTCATCAGAGAGGTTATGCAGTAACTCTTCACACCATCTTAAAATTGTGGAGATATTAGCAATTGCAGCTAAATCAATCTGTTTTTGTTCAATTTTTTTACCATCTAAATCACCAGCCTTAGTGATTAATTCTTTATGTATTTTACCGCCACGTAATTTGATACCAAACTCACGAGGTAAGGCTACGGTGTGAGAATCAAGTGCTACTAAAATATTATTTTCAAGCAGCCAACCAATAGCACTTCCAGGCTTTTTAATATTTGTTATTGCACCTCGTGGTGGCCCCCAAGTTAACTTAGTTAGCACATCAGATGAAGCCTTTGGAATATCTTTTAGTTTAGAAAAATCAACTTTGCCAACAGATACTGGTCCAAGTCCAGCTGGTTCATTACCAAACAATAATTTAAGATTTGTCAGTGTACGGAAGTTATTTCCTTCTTTATAAAGTAATCCCATCTGCCATAGATAATCCAAGGCAAATGCAGTTTCTTCACTAGTTATTAACATTAACTCTGATTTTTTAAATGGCTCAGGCAGCAGGCAAGCTGCTTCAATAATTTGGTAATGCCATAGATTCAAACAATCAAGAGCGCGAACAAGGGAGGGAGTAGAACTAGCCCGAGCAGCTAGTGATGAAAAATCATTAGGAACTGGGGAGAGTAAATCTGGGCGGTATTGAAATAGCGAAGCTAAGTCTTCATCTGAACGTGCACGCAACTCATCAGCAAAAGTGATCGCGAGAGTAGACATAACTGGCCTACTTTACTCGCTTTTTACTGGGCGAATTACCTTTTACGTTTTAGGTTACGAGGTGAGATAAGAGAGACAAAAGCTGCAATTCGGCCAGCGGTTGGTCCAAAGAATTTTTTAATCTTACGAGCCCGCCGAAAATCATAAACTGGCCAATTATCACGGTAGGCACGGATCTCAAGTAATGCATCTGGGTTAATTACTCTTGGATTTCCAACCGCCTCAAGAAGTGGAATATCGTGATGAGAGTCAGAGTATGCATAACAATTTCCTAAGTCAAAATTATTTATATTTGCTAACTCTTTAACTGCAACTGCTTTTTCTCGCCCGTGTAAGAGTGCACCAATTATCTTGCCGGTATAAATACCATTTTCAGCCTCAGCCCTTGTGCCAAGGGCACCAGTAAATCCTAAACGTTTTGCAATTAAGTTAGCCATATCAAGGGGTGTAGCGGTTACCAACCAAACCTCTTCGTTTTTTGCTAGATGCTCCTGCGCTATCTCAACTGTTCCCTGCCAAATAGCAGGAGATACGTACTCTTCATATATTTCTTGCCCAATTTTTTCAATCTCATTTACATTATGACCTTTAATAAAATCAGTAGCAGCATTTTGAAATCTACTAATTTCATCTTTATTTTCTTTACCGGTAAGGCGATAGCGTAAATTAGCTAGTACAAAAGCTGAGATATCCTTCTTTGTGAAAAAGCCTCTTTGGTACATCCCGCGCCCTAAAAAGAAGATAGTTGAACCTTTTAGCAGGGTGTTATCTACATCAAAAAAGGCAACTCTTTTTTCAGTGAGCGTCATATCACTACTTTAGCGAACAGGGTTGAATTTCTCTGCTTTATGCTTATCTCTATGACGCAAACAATCCACTTCGTCAGACATGGTGAAGTACATAACCCAGAGAAGATTCTCTATGGCCAGCAACCTGGTTGGCGTCTTAGCGATCGCGGCCAGGAGATGGCAAAAGTAATTGGGCAGTGGTCTAGTAATTTAAATCTTGGCGCAATTCACGCTTCACCGCTTCAAAGAGCACAAGAGACTGCCGCACCAATTATTGCTAAACATAATTTACCGCTAATAACTGATGATAATTTAATCGAAGCAGCTAATATATTTGAAGGAAAAAAGTTTGAATTAGGAAATGGAATACTGCGCCACCCAAAATCTTGGCCGTATCTATGGAACCCATGGCGACCATCATGGGGTGAGCCATATGACCAATTAATTAGTCGAATGCTGAAAGCTTTATTTACTGCTCGCGATAGCGCTGCTGGCAAGGATGCTATTTGCGTCTCTCATCAATTACCGATTTGGATCTTACGCTCAGCTGTTGAGGGGCGCAGGCTATTACACGACCCAAGAAAACGAGAGTGCACACTTGCATCTGTTACTTCATTTAAATTAGATAGCGAAGGCATGATCTCTACTGTTTCTTATTCAGAGCCAGCAAAACATCTATTACAAACAAAATAATGAAAATATTAGGTATTTTTTTTGTATCTGCCTTACTCACAAGTTGCACCGGTGGTGGCTTATCAACGCAAAGTGAAAATGCATATGTGGCAGGAAGTGGAGCTGCTGTTTATATTAAAAAGATAGATCGAAAAGATGCACCAGAGATAAGTGGTATGACCCTGACTACTGGCATGAAAACCCTCAACCGTAATCAAGTAACTGTGCTCAATGTTTGGGCATCGTGGTGTGCTCCTTGCAGGGCAGAGGCGCCAGTGCTTCAGGAATTTTCAATTCTGTATCCAGAGGTGCAATTTGCTGGCGTACTAACAAGAGATAATATTTCATCAGCAAAAGCGTTTTATGAGAACTTTAAACTAACTTACCCAACCTTTACCGACGATGCTTTATTAATTGGTTTTACGGGCTCCTTAATCCCAAATGCAATCCCAACCACCTTAATTATTGATAGAGATGGCAAAGTAGCAGTTCGTATTAGTGGTGAATTAACGGTAGGTAGTTTAAAGAAAATGTTAGATAAGGTAATAGCTGATGCGTGAATTTATAATAACCCAGGTATTTGATGGAAACCTGCTCATTGCAATGGTAGTTGCATTAGCAGCTGGTTTAGTTTCATTCTTCTCACCATGTGTTATTCCATTAGTACCTGGATATCTTTCCTATGCATCTGGAATGAGTGGTACGAAAAGTAGAAGCAGGGTATTACTTGGTTCACTTCTTTTCGTTTCAGGCTTTACTGCACTATTTATCTCTTATGGCCTGCTTTTTGGTGGATTAGGCTCAAAGATTGCGCAAAACTCACGATTAATTTCAGTCGTGCTTGGTTTGCTAACTATCGCAATGGGATTTATTTTCTTGCTAAATGAAAAGTTTTATCGCAGCTTTAAGCCAAACTGGCGAATGAAAACTGGTTTAATCTCAGCACCATTTCTTGGATTTGCCTTTGGCATTGGTTGGACACCATGCATCGGTCCAACACTGGGCGCAGTTCAAGTTTTGGCTTTTGAAAGTGCAACAGCTCAGCGCGGTGCAATTCTCTCCGCTGCTTACTGTTTTGGTTTAGGTGCACCATTTATTTTAATGGGTCTATTTCTAGATAAAGCAGAGCCAATGCGAAAAATAATTGCTAAACGTGGCAACCTAATTACTAAAGTTGGCGGTTCACTTTTAATCATAATTGGCATCTTACAAGTTACTAATATTTGGGATTATCTTATGAATAGTACAAGAGATCTAATCTCTGGATTTATCCCAGTGATCTAGTGAGTACCGTATTAGATAGTAGATCTTTTCTGCGTTGGTGCTGGCGCCAAGTNACAAGTATGCGNACCGCTCTTATCCTGCTCTTATTACTAGGTATTGCTGCTATTCCAGGTTCCTTATTTCCACAGCGCACCCAAAATCCAATTCAAGTAAAGCAGTACTTTGTTAACAATCCTGACACCGCCCGATTCCTTGATCAACTCAGCCTCTTTGATGTATATGGTTCACCTTGGTTTAGTGCAATCTATCTACTTTTATTNATTTCNTTAATTGGCTGCGTATTGCCAAGAAGTATTGAGCACTTAAAAGCAATTGGTGCCAAGCCACCACTCACGCCTAAGTATTTAAATCAAATGGAGCACTTTACCGAGATAAAAAGTGTTGATTTAGATTTAATTGAGAAATATTTGCGTAAAAAGCATTTTAGAATAAGGCGTGATGCAGCATCTATTTCAGCAGAGAAAGGGTATATCAGGGAGAGTGGGAATCTACTTTTTCATTTATCTCTTGTTTTAGTGTTGATAGCGATTGGAATTGGTTCGCTATTTGGTAGTAAGGGTGATGCAATTTTAAATGTGGGCGATCGCTTTATAAATACACCAACCTCTTATGACATCTTAGGCTTTGGTAAGTATCAGGCAGAGGACTCTTTAGCACCATTTTCAATAACAGTTAAAGAATTTAAAGCAGAATACGATCCGATTACAAATGCACCACTTGATTACACATTAACTGTTAAAACTGCAAATCCTGCTGGCTCAACTGAAAAGACTGAGATTATTAAAGTAAATAAACCACTTACCTATGGAAGTACAAAGATCTATCTACAAGCCAACGGGTATTCACCAGTAGTTATAGTCAAAGATAAATTTGGCAAAGTTGTCTTTGATGGGCCAACCACATTTTTACCGCAGGATGGCAACCTTTCATCAATTGGAGCGATAAAGGTGCCTGACATGCAGCCCCAAATTGGTTTTGTTTCATCATTTCTACCGACTGCAGATCGCGACCCAATCCGTGGTGGTTTCTCCTCCTACCCAGAAGTTTTAGATCCCAGATTATTAATCTCAATTTGGAAAGGTGATTTAGGTCTTAATACTGGTATCCCACAATCTGTTTACCGAATAGATACCAGCAAGATGGAGCGGATTGGGCTTAAAGCTTTAGCACTTAATGAAACTTATAATTTTAATGAGGGCAGCATCACATTTACTGGATGGAAATCTTGGGTTAACTTACAGATCATTAATGATCCGGGAAAGGGATACGCTTTACTTGGTGCGGTACTTGCTATCTCAGGTTTACTAATCTCACTATTTACTAGGCAGAGAAGAATCTGGGTTAAACAAGGTGAGAAAACTCAAATTGCCGGTCTTGCTAAAAATGGTATTCCAGGTCTTGAGGATGAGATTAAATCTTTAGTGAAGGAGATAGGTAATGAACGATAAGTCAGCTGCGCTGCTATCGAACTACTTTATTTACTCTGCCATGGCAGTTTACACACTTGCTTTTTTTGCTCATGCAGTTGAGGTTGCTTGGTCAGTAAAAACTCCTGCTGTATCAGTTAAGAAAACAACACTAGATTTCTCACGTACTGCGAGAGTAAGTCGTCTTGCTGCAGCTTTCATGATTTTAGGTTTTGCCTTATTACTAATCGCCGTAGTACTTCGAGGTATCTCAGCTAACCGCTTTCCATTGGGTAATATGTATGAATTNTCAATAACTGGCGCACTTACTTTTGCTGCCGCTTATTTATTTAGCCTNAAGAAATATAAAGTTGTTTGGTTGGGATTNCCAGTATCAATTGCAATNTTACTTACACTTGGTAGTGCAATAACTTTACTTTACCGACCAAGTGCGCCATTAGTACCAGCTCTTAAATCTACCTGGCTGGTGATCCATGTTTCTGCGGCAATTATCTCTGGCGGTGTCTTTTTATTAGCAAACTTTATTGCCGCAACATATCTACTTATGGATCGATATGAACAAAAAGGAGTCAGGCCAGTATGGGCACAGAAAGTGCCATCTCTTGAAGCATTAGATAATCTTTCATACCGGTTGGTGGCTTTAGTGTTTCCACTTTGGAGCTTTGCAGTTATTGCAGGTGCAATTTGGGCAGAGGCTGCNTGGGGTCGTTATTGGGGTTGGGATCCAAAAGAGACTTGGGCATTTATTACTTGGGTGGCGTATGCCGCTTACCTACATGCGCGGATAACTATTGGGTGGCGAGGCAGAAAAGCTGCCTGGCTTTGTTTATTCGCCGGCTCAACATTTTTATTTAANTATGTNTATGTAAATGTTTGGGGAACAGGGCGGCATACCTACTCCGGCTTATAACTTCCTTAAGAAATCTGGGTCNTCATCTGGTGGAATTATTCGCTTCCCACCACCACCACGATTAGTACCAGGCTTTTTTGGTCNACCNGCNATAAACCAGCCGATGGCNCCAAATATTTCAGTAAATAAAATAATTAATAGCCATCCCCATTTAGGAAACCTTCTTACACTCTCTTGGGGAGTCATAGCACAATCAATAAAGGCGTAGATATCAATAATTATTATCAAGATAATTATGTACTTAAGCATATGCTTACTTTATCCTAATTTTTCTACTCATATAAGCAAGCAAACCGCGAGCGTAACTGCAAGTAATAATTGCAACTTTGATGTTTTACCTAATACCGAAATTAATTCTTTACTATCNGCTCCCTTTAATACCTGCATAAGAGCGTTATAGGTAAGGGGCATCCAGATAAGAGTAAGAAGCAACTTNTAATTTATGGCCCCTGCTAGGGCGGCAGTAATTTGAGCAAGGATAAGCAGTAGAGCATAAAAAATACGTGTTTTTTTATCACCAAGNCTCACTGCAAGGGTGCGTTTGTTAACTAAAGCATCTTGTGGAAGATCGCGCAGATTATTTATTACTAAAATTGAACATGATAAACAACCCATTGGTATAGCAAGTAGCACAGCATTCCAACTTATTTGCTCAACCTGTACGTAGTAACTACCTACTGTTGCTACTAGACCAAAAAATATAAAAACTGAGAGTTCGCCAAATCCTAAATAACCGTATGGCCTCTTGCCACCGGTATAACCCCAAGCAGCCAGTATTGATACCGCGCCAACTGCGATCAGCCAAAGTGAGGTATTAAATGAAAGCAGTGTGCCAGCGATCGCGGCAACTAGAAAGGAGAGTAAAGAAGCTATCTTCACTGAGGCTGGTGTTGCTAACTCAGATGCAACTAATCTAGTTGGACCAACTCGGTTGGTATCAGTTCCCCGAACCCCATCGGAGTAATCATTTGCAAAGTTAACTGCGATTTGCAGAGCAAGGGCTACCACTAAAGCCAGTACGGCGTTTATCAATTTAATTTCACTCGCTAAAGAGGTACCAACTAAGACAGGTGCAACTGCAGCTGGCAAGGTACGAACCCTTGCCCCCAATACCCACTTATTCAATTCGCACCCTTCATATTAACCGCCATTTGTGCCGCACGCCTGCGATCTGCTTTTCCAATTTCAGTAACTGGAAGGCTATCAAATATAAATATCTCTTTAGGTGTTAAGAGTGGTCCTAATTTTCCTTTTATCTCTTCAATTGAAATGTTGGTTGTAGCACCAATACAAAGTTTCTCACCCCAAACAGGATCTGGTATTGCAAAAGCAATCACTGAAAAGTTTGGAAAATTTTTAGTTATTAATTCTTCAACAAGTGTGAGCGAGATATTTTCACCACCAGAAATTATTACCTCATCTGTTCTACCGCTCACCTTAAGCATCCCCGCGGTTAATTCGCCAAGGTCATTACTCTCAAACCAACCATCAGCACTGATTGGATTTATTTTGCCATCATTTGATAAGTATCCGGTGGCAATCATTGGGCCAGATAATTTAATTAAGCCTTCTTGGGTAATTTTGATTTCAACGCCATCTAGAGGTTTTTGATTGTAAACACAACCCCCACTCATCTCCGTCATACCGTAGGTAGTAACTACTTTGACATGTTTACTCGCTGCTTCTTTTTTTAGTTGTTCACTAATTGGCCCACCACCAACTAATACCGCCTCTGCTGCAGTTAAGTGCTCTAATAATTTAGCGTCCCCTGTTAAGGCTTTATAAAGTTGAGTTGGCACAATTGAAATAAAATCAGCGTCGATATAGCTTGTGACATTTCGATTATCGATAACTCGGCTGCCCAGCGCAGTTGCTCTAATTAATACATTTAATCCAGCAATATGTGAAGTTGGAAGTAGTAGTGACCAACTATCTCCTGGTGTTGCACCTAGGTACTTATGACTTGCATTAGTTGATGCAATTAATGCGTCTGATGAGATCGCTACAGATTTAGCATCAGATGATGACCCCGATGTATTAACAACTAATGCAATACTCTGGTCAATTTCAGTTATCAAACTTGGCTTTGTTGAAAGTGCTGGCCCTGAGCCCTCAAGGGCTACTGCTAAATTTTCTTGTAACTGTGGGATTGACCACTCAGGCTGAATAGGGAGCAATCTACGCAGTTTTTTTTCTTCCATAATCCCCGTAGGCTATCTCTTATCTAAATCCTAATTAAACCTTTGGAGTATGCCGTGAGTAAGCCGATCAAACGCCAGATGGGCGATCGCACTATTCCTAAGTGGCAGACCGGTGTGGGCGGCGAAAACTTTAACGATATTACATACCAGGTTGGCGAAGGTATGGCAAAGATAACAATTAATCGACCTGAGGTTAGAAATGCTTTTCGCCCTCAAACACTTTTTGAATTATCTAATGCTTTTAATTTAGCCCGTGATGATGATCAGATTGGAATAATTATATTTACTGGCGCAGGTAGTGAAGCATTTTGTTCTGGCGGGGATATAAATGTTCGCGGTGATGATGGATATCTTGGTGATGATGCGCTTAGTAAAAAAGGTATCGGGCGATTAAATGTTTTAGATCTACAGGTACAAATTCGTAGAACCCCTAAGCCAGTAGTTGCAATGGTCGCTGGTTGGGCAATTGGTGGAGGTCATGTACTACATGTTGTTTGTGATTTAACAATTGCTGCAGATAATGCAAAGTTTGGACAGACTGGTCCAATGGTCGGCTCCTTTGATGGCGGTTATGGTGCTGGATTATTAGCTGCACATGTTGGACAAAAGAAAGCACGAGAGATTTGGTTTTTGTGCCGCCAATATGATGCCCAAGAGGCGCTTGAAATGGGATTAGTTAACACAGTTGTTCCAGTAAAGGAGTTAGAGGCAGAAACTGTTTCTTGGGCAAGAGAGATGCTTCGTCACTCACCTATGGCGCTTCGCCTATTGAAAGCAAGCCTTAATGCAGCAGATGATGGCTTAGCTGGAGTTCAGCAATTAGCAGGGGATGCCACGATGCTATTTTACTTAACAGAGGAAGGTCAAGAGGGGCGTAACGCATTTAAAGAAAAGCGTGAACCAAACTTCAGTAAATTTCCTAAACGTCCTTAATTAATGTTTCCATTTCAGCTGCAAGTTGTTTCAATTCCAGTAAAAGCTAATTTTCGTGGTCTTAAGTTTCGCGAGCTTGCGTTATTTGAAGGTCCAGCTGGTTGGAGTGAGTTCTCAGCATTTACTGAATATAACAACAAGGAATCCANACCCTGGTTATCGGCCAGTCTTGAGGCTGCTACTAAGCCGNCGCCTAAACCAATAAGAGACCAGATCCCAGTAAATGCCACGCTACCAAATGTGAAGGTTAGTGAGGTTAAGCAGTTGCTTGCAGCCTTTGCCGGCTGCACAACCGTTAAAATAAAAATAAATGATTTTATCTCTGATCAAGATCTATTAGTTGAAACTTTAAAACATATACCAAATGCAAAGTTTAGATTAGATGTAAATGGGGNGTGGAGTTTAGCTGAGGCGGTAGCAAACTTAAAAAATTATGAACAGGAGTTTGGCAGTCTAATCGAGTACGTCGAACAACCCTGTATTGATATTGCCGACTTAAGTATTTTACGTAGGTCAACTAGTATCAAGATTGCTGTGGATGAATCAATTCGTAAGTTTTTAGGATCAGATCTTACTAAGCTTAAAGAGGTTGCCGATATTGCAATTATTAAATGGGCCCCTTCTGGTGGAGTACGGTCTGCTCTTGAATTAATCGAAAAGATTGATCTACCAGTAGTTATTTCAAGTGCCCTAGATAGCAGTGTTGGTATTTCACATGGATTATCACTAGCTGCAGCCGTACCAAATCTTTATGGTGCATGTGGGTTAGGAACAGTTGCATTACTTGATGGCGATGTAACAAGTGAGCCATTACTTGCCGCATCTGGCTTTATGAGAAACCGTAANATAATTGCNGATCGAGTATCAGAGTTTAAAGTTGCTCCAGATAGACAGAGCTGGTGGCAGGATAGGGCTGATGCAATCTATGAGGGAGGCTTACTTTGAATAGTTCAACAAAGCTAGCTCACTCTGTAATANGAGATCTAATTGAGGTTGGTGTTAGTAATTTTGTTATNTCACCAGGCTCACGAAATGCTCCCCTATTAATNGCGCTAAATGAGGCCAGNGAGAAGCAGTTAATTGATNTACATGTAAAGATTGATGAACGTGGTGCTGCTTTTTTTGCACTAGGAATTGCAAAAGCAAGTAATAATTATGTAGCAGTGATTTGTACTAGTGGAACAGCTGCTGCGAATTTTCATCCAGCCGCCCTTGAAGCCTTACACAGCAACAGTAAATTACTAATCATTACGGCAGATCGACCAGAGCGACTTCGTAAAACNGGCTCGAATCAAACAACAAATCAGGTAGGTATTTANTCATTAATTAAGACTCATGATTTAGCGACTACTATTCAAATNAAACCNTTANTAAATGGCGGTCCAGTTCATTTAAATGTTCAATTTGATGANCCTCTATTAAGTAATGTAAAAGATAGTTGGCTATCAGGTATAAAAGTAACTCCAGCTGAGTACAAAAATAATGTAACTGGCAAGTTAGAGGTAACAACAGGAGTATTAGTAATAGGCCATGACCGAGCTGGCTATGAAGTTAGTGAAGTAAATGAGTTTGCAAGTAAATTAAATTGGCCAGTAATTGCTGAGGATCCAATCTCATTCCCACAAGCAATAGCACACACACCATTATTTTTAAGCGATGAAAAAATTAGGGAAAAGTTAGCCCCAGAAAGTATTATTGTGATTGGGCGAACAACACTTTCTCGTAGTACAAATAATTTCATACAACTTGCTAAAAAAGTAATTGTAATTGACCCAAGAATTTCTAGTATTGATGATAAGCGGCAAGCGGATTTACTTCTTACTAATCTTCCTAGCGAGGTTACTAGTAGCAGTAGTGATACTAAGATTTGGCAAAAGATTTTAGAGTTAGCAGTAAGTCAGATAAAAGAAATAAAGTGGTCTGAGCAGTTAGCGGCGATAACAATTTGTAAATTGTTACCAAATGACTCTGCACTATTTGTTGGCTCCTCTAGGCCAGTACGAGATATTGAAGCATTTGCCGCCCCACGTAGTGGGGTAGATGTCTTTGCAAATCGTGGTTTAGCAGGAATTGATGGCAATATTTCAACCGCTTTTGGTATTGCCACTAAATATAAAAGCAGCAGTGCAATTATGGGCGATTTAACATTTTTGCATGACATTTCAGCACTTGCTAATAAAAGTGAGGAAAACCTTAGAATTTATGTAATTGATAATAATGGCGGTGGCATTTTTTCAACTCTGCCACAAGCAGAGGTAGAAAACTTTGATCAGCTATTTGGGACACCACATAATCTGGATCTGACTAAAGTTGTAGCGGGCTTTGGGGTATCGGTAAGTAAGGTATCTGATTTAAAACAATTACAAGCTGCGATTAGTAAGCCAATTAAAGGGTTAGATGTAGTAGTTGTTGAAGTTCCAAGCAGAGAGAGCAATGCCGAAGGATTAAAAGAGATTACTCAAAGAGTTTCAAGAGCTGTGCGCATCGGCATTAATTTAGCCTGACTTTCCGCAAACTCATTATCTGGATCTGATCCTGCCACAATTCCACACCCAGCAAAGATCCTTATTGATTTATTATCACCTGCTAATTGACCACAACGAAGTGCAATTGCAATCTCACCATCACCATGGGCATCAATCCAACCAACTGGACCGGCATAGCGACCACGATTCATCTGCTCTAGTTCAGTGATTAGTTTCTTCGACACATTTGTAGGTGTTCCACATACTGCAGCTGATGGGTGTAGTTGTGCGATAAGTGTAAAGATATCTGCTTGCTTTGCACTGTCATTTAAAACCCCAGTTACATCTGTTGCCAAATGCATCACATTAGCAAGGTGTAGCACAAATGGTGACTCTGGAATATTTGTCGAAGAACAAAAAGTAGCTAGCACATCCGCAATAGACTTAACTGCATGCTCATGCTCCTCCAGATCCTTAGATGATTTAGCAAGGGACGCTGCAAGTGCCAAATCTCGATCCTCATTACCAGTCTTACGAATTGTTCCTGCCAAAACCCTTGAGGTAACAAGTGATTTACTAAGTCTTATTAGCAGTTCAGGCGTAGCGCCAATTAAGCCATCTATTAAAAAGAGCCAAGTGGATGGATAATCAATCTCTAGTCGTTGTAGCAAGTTACGTGGATTAATTTCAACATCACTAACCGCTGTTATATCTCTTGCTAAGACAATTTTTTCAATTTGTCCAGATTTGATTGCAGTAATTGCTAAACCAACCTGCTCACGCCACATCTGCTCACTTATTGATCCACCTTGCCACAAAATCTGACCACTCACAGCTGAGTTATTAACCTTTGATAAATCAGGTTGGCTAGAACTTCCTACCCAAGTAATCCAAGACTTACCATTTTTTTGTCCCAGAATAATCTCAGGGATAACCAGAATTGAAGGTTGATTTGGGTCAAAAGAAAAAGAGGTAAAAAGGATTGGTCCACTCCCACTGCCATGCACATTGTTTTTGATCATGAATTCAGATAATTGTTGATTCCACCAAGTGCGAGCATCATTAAATCGATTCTCACCTTTTACTTCAAATCTTTTATACTCACCAAAACCAATTAACCCATCACCGCTTCTAACCCAAGCGGTTGCTAAATCTAATTTAGTACTTACCGAGGTTAATACCGGGTGCTCTCCCAGTATCTCAGTAGTAATTAAAACCGACATGATTAAATGCGCCTGTCTATTTGTTGGATTTGTCTGTAAAGCCTACTCCTTAGAGAATAGGGGTGTGGTACGGGCCAATCTAAATAAAGATCCAGATGATGTAGCCAAGATGTTTGATGGTGTTGCCAACCGCTATGACTTTTTAAATGACCTACTTAGCTTTGGTCGAACTAAGTCTTGGCGACGCAATGTGACCTCGATCATTAAACCACAAAAAGGTATGAAGATTTTAGATATTGCAGCTGGCACTGGCTCCTCTACTCGCCCTCTAGTTGATAAAGGCGCAGATGCAATTGCGTTGGACTTTTCAGAAGGCATGCTTGATCAAGGGCGCAAGAAAAATAGTGATATTAAGTTTGTTAAAGCAGATGCATTAAATTTACCATTTGCAGAAAATACATTTGATGTAACAACAATTTCATTTGGTCTTCGTAATACTTCAGATACAAGTGCTGCACTTAAAGATGCGCTACGAGTAACAAAATCTGGTGGACGAATTGTGGTAGCAGAATTTTCTCATCCTGCTAATTTAATCTTCAAAAAAATCTATCTAAATTATTTAATGGCCGCACTTCCTGCAATTGCAAAGAGATTGAGTAGAAATCCAGAGGCTTATATCTATTTAGCGGAATCGATCAAAGCATGGCCAGATCAAACAAGCCTAGCTGCCATAATGGGCGATGTTGGCTGGAAATCTGTAGTTTGGCAGGACTTAACCTTCGGAATAGTCGCAGTTCACATTGGCTATAAGGGGTAAGTGGCAAATGTGCATGCCACCTGAGAATAAGATTTGACCGTATGAATACCTCAATTAACCCATATGTACCAATCCTGGCGATTGGGGCAATTGGCTTTGGGTTTGCTCTTATTTCAATTGTGGCTGCAGCACTTACTGGACCTAAAAGATATAACCGCGCAAAGTCAGATGCTTACGAGTGTGGAATTGAGCCATCACCACAAGCTGCTGGCGGCGGCAGGTTTCCTGTAAAGTACTTTTTAACGGCAATGTTATTTATTGTTTTTGATATTGAGATTGTCTTTTTATACCCATGGGCGGTCTCCTTTGATCGACTTGGCTTATTTGGTTTAGTTGAGATGGGTTTATTTATTGGCACTGTATTTATTGCATACGCCTATGTTTGGCGCCGTGGTGGATTGGAATGGGATTAATTGTGGGCTTAGAAGAAAAATTACCAAGTGGGTTTTTACTTACAACGGTTGAAAAACTTGCTGGCTATATGCGCAAGAACTCACTATGGCCTGCCACATTTGGTTTAGCGTGTTGCGCGATTGAAATGATGGCCGCCGGTGCTGGGCGATATGACTTAGCAAGATTTGGTATGGAGGTATTTCGCGCTTCACCTCGCCAGGCAGATTTAATGATTGTTGCTGGCAGAGTTAGCAACAAGATGGCACCAGTTGTGCGCCAGATTTATGATCAAATGGCAGCTCCTAAATGGACCATTGCAATGGGAGCGTGTGCATCATCTGGTGGCATGTTTAACAATTATGCAATTGTGCAGGGCGTTGACCACATAATCCCAGTAGATATTTACTTACCGGGTTGTCCACCGCGCCCTGAGATGTTGATGGATGCAATTCTAAAATTACATGAGCAAATTGGTAATGAGAAGCTAGGGCCAAATAGAGAGAAGATAATTAAAGAGGTAGAGGCGGCTGCGCTCGCTGCAAAACCAACCCATCAGTTAAAAGGATTGCTTGCATGAGTGAAAAAGGAATGTTTGGCGTGCAAGGCAGTGGCGATACCTCAGGCTTTGGGGGTTTAGTAAATGCCAACATAAATATTGGCTCAACCCAGCGCCCATTTGGTGGTTATTTTGATCAGGTAGCAGATGATTTAGAGCGGGCATATCCATTATTTAGTGATGCAATTGAAAAGGTAGTAGTTGATCGAGGGGAATTAACATTATTTATTAAGCGTGATCGGTTATTTGATGTTGCAAAGATTTTACGCGATCAACTTAAGTTTGAGATGTGTATGGGAGTAAGTGGTGTGCATTATCCAGAAGAGAGTGGCCGTGAGTTACACGCAGTTTACTCCTTACTATCTATTACTAGGAATCAAAAAATAGATTAGAGGTTTGTGTATCTGATAAAGATTCACACCTGCCTTCATTAGTTGAGGTGTGGGCTGGACTTAATTGGCATGAGCGTGAAACCTTTGACATGTTTGGAATTATCTTTGACAACCATCCAGGACTTACACGAATTTTAATGCCAGATGATTGGCCAGGACATCCGCAACGAAAAGATTATCCACTTGGTGGCATTGAGATTGAATACAAAGGGGCAACTGTGCCGGCACCATCACAACGGCGGAGTTATTAATGTCAACCTTTACCGATCCATACGCCTCATCACAGGAGACTACTGAGGGACGGGTTTACTCTGTAACAGGTGGTGACTGGGATTCATTAGTTACTGAGATAGGTGCAACTAAAGAGGAGCGAGTTGTTTTAAATATGGGTCCACAACACCCATCAACTCATGGTGTGCTTCGCTTAGTCTTAGAGCTTGAGGGTGAAACAGTTACTGAAACTAGATGTGGAATTGGTTATTTACATACTGGAATCGAAAAAAATACGGAGTACCGCAACTGGACGCAAGGCGTAACTTTTGTAACCAGAATGGATTATCTATCCCCATTATTTAATGAGACCGCCTATTGTTTAGGAGTAGAGAAGTTATTAGGAATTACTAATGATGTAACCGAGCGAGCAACAGTTATTCGGGTAATGATGATGGAGTTCAATCGCATCTCATCTCACATGGTTGCACTGGGAACTGGCGCTCTTGAGTTAGGCGCTCTTTCGCCAATGATCTTCGCATTTCGGGAGCGAGAGAAGGTATTGGATATATTTGAAATGATCTCAGGTCTTCGGATGAATATGGCTTATGTTCGCCCGGGTGGTCTTGCGCAAGATCTACCAAAAGAAGCGCTCGGTAAAATTCGCGAAACTATTAAAGATTTGCGCCATAACTTTAAAGATAATGAAAAGTTATTAATTGGTAATTCGATTTGGATTAAACGTACGCAAGGAATTGGTTATTTAGATTTAGCAGGATGTACAACCTTAGGTATTACCGGTCCAGTACTTCGGGCAACTGGTTTGCCATGGGATCTACGCAAAGCCCAACCATATTGTGGCTATGAGAATTACCAATTTGATATCCCAACCACTGATACCTGTGATGTTTATGGTCGGTTCTTAATCAGAATGCAAGAGCTTGAGCAATCACTAAGAATTATTGAACAGTGTGTGGTTAAGTTAGAAAAATTAGAAGGTGAGCCAGTAATGGTTGCCGACAAGAAAATAGCTTGGCCATCCCAATTATCTGTTGGTGGTGATGGAATGGGTAACTCACTAAATCACATTAGAGAGATTATGGGCGAGTCAATGGAGGCGTTGATTCACCACTTTAAATTAGTTACTGAAGGTTTTAAAGTTCCAGTTGGTCAGGTTTATACATCAGTTGAATCACCACGTGGTGAGATGGGTGTGCACTTAGTTTCAGATGGTGGTACTCGTCCTTACCGAGTTCATTTCCGTGATCCATCATTTAATAACTTACAAGCAACCGCAGCAATGTGTGAAGGTGGACAGATTGCAGATGTAATTGCTGCAGTCGCCTCGATTGACCCAGTTATGGGCGGAGTTGATCGTTAATGGCATTTACATCAGAGCAAATTAAAGTTATGGATTCAATTATCACTCGCTATCCACGCAAGCGATCAGCAATTATGCCGCTACTGCATTATGTGCAATCTATTGACGGGTATGTAACTAATGAAGGAATTGAATTAATTGGTAAAAAACTAGAGCTTGCAACTGCCGAGGTAACTGCAGTTTCAACCTTCTATACCCAATATAAATCAAAGCCAGTTGGTCAATACCATGTTGGTATATGTACTAATACCTTATGTGCAGTAATGGGTGGCGATATGATATTTGATGCAGTTAAAGAGCATCTTGGAATTGAAAATGATGGCGTAACTAATGACGGCAAGGTTTCAGTAGAACATATCGAGTGCAACGCAGCATGTGATTACGCACCAGTTGTTATGGTTAATTGGGAGTTTTATGACAACCAAACTGTGCAATCAGTTAAGGATTTAGTAGATGGAGCAAGAAATGGCAATCCACCAGCACCAACTCGTGGACCTAAAACTCTGCGCAGTTGGAAAGAAAACTCTGCAGTTCTTGCTGGTATCTCAGATGGTTTAGCAAATGAAGGTGTGCAAGCTGGTGAGCCAACACTGCTTGGACTTAAGAAAGCAAAGGGTGGGGCATGAGTAAATTAACTCCAGTACTTTCTGCTAATTGGGATGAGGCGGATTCATTTACGATTGCAGGTTATAAACGCAATGGTGGTTACACCGCACTTACTAAAGCTCTGGCTATGGCACCGGATGAGGTAATTCAGTTAGTAAAAGATTCAGGTCTGCGTGGCCGCGGTGGCGCAGGTTTTCCAACCGGCAGTAAGTGGGGCTTCATTCCGCAGGGCGACAATAAAGAACATTACTTTGTTGTTAATGCAGATGAGTCAGAGCCGGGAACTTGTAAAGACACNCCAATGATGATGGCTAATCCACATGTATTAATTGAGGGNGTAATTATTGGTTCATATGCAATTCGTGCAAATTATGCTTTTATTTATATTCGCGGNGAAGTNACACATGTAGTACGTAGAGTTCAACAAGCAATCGAAGATGCATATGCAGCAGGTTTGCTAGGTAAAAATATTTTAGGAAAAGGTTTTGATCTAGAGTTGGTATTACATGTTGGCGCTGGCGCTTATATTTGTGGCGAAGAGACTGCGTTACTTGATTCGTTGGAAGGATTTCGCGGTCAACCACGTCTTCGCCCGCCATTTCCAGCAATTGCTGGCTTATATGCAAAACCAACTGTGGTTAATAATGTTGAATCTGTTGCATCAGTACCGGCGATTGTAAACAAGGGCGTTGCTTGGTTTACTGCAATGGGAACTGAAAAGAGCAAGGGCTTCACCCTTTACTCACTCTCAGGCCATGTAAATAACCCTGGTCAGTTTGAGGCACCACTTGGAATTACCTTACGGGAGTTACTGGAAATATCTGGCGGGGTAAGAAGTGGGCATAAATTAAAATTTTGGACACCAGGCGGATCTTCAACGCCAATATTTACTGATGAACATCTAGATGTACCACTTGATTATGAGAGTGTAGCTGCGGCTGGTTCCATGCTCGGTACAAAAGCGCTGCAAATATTTGATGAGACCACCTGTGTGGTACGGGCAGTACTTCGCTGGACTGAGTTTTATAAACATGAATCTTGTGGCAAGTGCACACCATGTCGTGAGGGAACTTGGTGGTTAGTACAGGTACTTAAAGATTTAGAAGCTGGCCGAGGAAGTGAAGCAGATTTAGATAAGTTATTAGATCTTTGCGACAATATTATGGGTAGATCATTTTGTGCGTTAGCAGATGGCGCCGCAAGTCCAATTATCTCCTCACTTAAATACTTCCGCCAGGAGTATTTAGATCACTTAACCGCCGGAGAGTGTCCATTTGATCCAATGGCTGCAACATTATTTTCTTCAGCAGGTGTTAAATGAGTATTCAAGAGTTAGGAACTGAGCAGGAAGTAGCAGTTGAGATGATCACCTGTGTAATTGATGGCTTTGAAATAACTGTCCCAAAAGGCACATTAGTTATCCGAGCTGCTGAAAAGCTAGGGATTCAAATTCCAAGATTTTGTGATCACCCACTACTTGAACCAGCAGGTGCTTGTCGTCAATGTTTAGTTGATATCGAAATTAATGGGCGAGCATTTCCAAAGCCACAAGCCTCCTGCACTATTCCAGTTGAAAAAGGAATGATAGTTAAGACCCAATTAACCTCACCAGTTGCTGATAAAGCCCAAAAAGGCATTATGGAGTTGTTATTAATTAATCACCCACTTGATTGCCCAGTTTGCGATAAGGGTGGTGAGTGTCCATTACAAAATCAAGCAATGTCAGCAGGACATAGTGAATCTAGATTTGAGGGTGTAAAGCGCACCTTTGAAAAACCAATTGCAATCTCCTCTCAAGTTTTATTAGATAGAGAAAGGTGCGTGCTTTGTGCACGTTGCACCCGCTTCTCTGAACAAATTGCGGGAGATCCATTTATTACATTAAATGAGCGAGGCGCTCTGCAACAGGTTGGTATTTATGAGGATGAACCATTTGATTCCTATTACTCTGGAAATACTGTGCAGATCTGCCCAGTTGGTGCGTTAACTGGAACCTCATATCGCTTTCGAGCNCGGCCATTTGATTTAGTTTCAACNAACTCTGCTTGTGAGCANTGTGCATCAGGTTGTTCAATGCGNACCGATGTGCGTCGCGGTAAAACATTGCGCAGGCTTGCTGGTGATGATGCAGATGTTAATGAGGAGTGGAATTGCGATAAGGGTAGATGGGCGTTTAAGTATGAGGTAGCAAAGAATCGAATAACCGTACCAATGATTAGAGATGCAGCTGGACAATTACAAGAGGCATCTTGGCCAGAGGCACTTGCAGCTGCAGCCACCGGTTTAAAAAATACATCAGCAGGAGTTTTAGTTGGTGGGCGGGTAACGGTTGAAGATGCCTATGGTTACAGTAAATTTGCCCGTGTAGCACTTGGTACAAATAATATCGATTTCCGTGCTCGCAGACATAGCGGTGAAGAGTTAGATTTTTTTGCTGCAGCTGCACTTACTGCAACCTATAAAGATATTGATAAAGCAGATCAGGTTGTCTTAATCAATTTTGAACCAGAGGATGAGTCACCAATTATCTTCCTCCGTATCTACAAGCAGGTTTATAAGCGGGCTATTAAAGTTATAAGTATCGCCCCGTATGCAAGCCGTGGTAGTGAAAAATTAAAAGCGAAGCTAATTAAGAGTGCTGCTGGTAATGAAATAGCCGCGATCTCATCTTTGTCTGGCCTAAGTAGTAAATCAGTAGTTTTAGTGGGCGAGCGTTTGGTTGAAACCGAAGGTGGTCTATCTGCTGTTGCTAAATTAGTTGAACAAAGTGGTGCAAAACTAGGTTGGGTACCACGTAGAGCGGGTGAGTGTGGCGCAATCGCAGCCGGTGCTACTCCTAATTTATTACCAGGAAATCGTTTAGTAACTGATGCAGCTGCCAGGGTTGATATAGCCACCGCTTGGGGTACACCATCGCTACCAACTGAGGTTGGTATGAGCACAGATGAAATGATTAACTCTGATCTACAAGCTTTATTAATAGGTGGCATCGACCCAATGGATATTGCACCTGATGCAAAAATAAAACTTGCTAAAAAGTTTGTGGTTTCACTTGAAATACGTCAAAGTGATATTACTGATATAGCAGCAGTCGTTTTACCTGTAGCAGCTGTTGTTGAAAAGAGTGGTTCATTTATTGATTGGCAAGGTAATACACGTAGTTTTGAGTCAGCAGTTAGCCAATCTTTAAATCGCAGTGATGTCAGAATCCTTTCTATGCTTGCTGATGAAATTGGTAGATCAATTAAACTTACAACTGTTAAGGCAGCAAGAGCTGAGTTTGATTCAATTGGGAATTGGGATGGCCCAAAGATTGCAATGAAATCATCACCTGCTAAGGCAGTTAATGCAGTTGCAGATGGGGAAGGGATTCTCTCATCTTGGCGCAACCTACTTGATAAGGGATCATTACAAGATGGTGAAGACAATCTTGCTGGTACCGCTCGCAAATCTGTTGTAGTTATTAGTGGTAGCAGGGCAAAAAAACTTGGGGTTAAAGAGAGTGATTTAGTTAGAGTTTCAAATAATTATGGCGCAATAACTTTGCCATGTGTGATTGCAGATATTGAAGATTCTTCTATATGGCTACCTCGTAACTCACTTAGTAGCCAGCTAATAAGAAATTTAGGAGTAGTTAGTAACTCAGTAGTTAAGGTGGCTAAGGCATGAGTAATGCAGAGTTAATTGGCCAAGATCCAGGATGGATCATTGCTCTTAAAGGATTAATTATTTTTGCTACCTGCGTAGTTTTAACCATTATGTCAGTTTGGGGAGAGCGAAAAATTGTAGCCAGAATGCAGCAACGCATTGGCCCTAACCGCGTTGGTAAATTCGGCCTGCTACAAGCACTAGTAGATGGTATAAAACTTGCCCTAAAAGAGGATTTAATTCCAAAGGCAGCAGATCGAATTGTTTTCGTATTAGCTCCAATTATTAGCACCACTACCTGCTTCATGGCTTTTGCAGTAATTCCACTAACTGGAGAGGTTAATTTCTTTGGGCGCAAAACAGCGATGCAACTTACTGATCTATCAGTAGGTGTGCTTTATGTGCTTGCAATTGCTTCAGTTGGTGTTTACGGAATTGTATTAGCTGGTTGGTCATCTGGATCTACCTACCCATTACTTGGTGGACTTAGATCATCAGCACAAGTTATCTCATATGAGGTAGCGATGGGATTATCTTTAGTAGCAGTTTTTATTTACTCTGGATCGATGTCAACATCTGAAATTGTCGCTGCCCAGCAACAATGGTGGTATGCGGTAATACTTTTCCCATCATTTGCTATTTACTCAATATCAATGGTTGGTGAAACAAACCGAGCACCTTTTGATTTAGCAGAGGCTGAGGGTGAATTAGTCGGTGGATTCCATACTGAATACTCATCACTAAAGTTTGCACTCTTTTTCTTATCTGAGTATGTAAATATTATTGCAGTCTCCGCTCTTGCAACCACTCTATTCCTAGGTGGCTACCACGCATTTCCTGGCCTTGGTTTTACCGAGCAGTGGTTAGGTGGCTGGTTCACCTTAATTTGGTTCTTCATAAAGGTCTTAATGTTTTTCTTTATCTTTGTTTGGCTGCGCGGCACCTTACCTCGTCTGCGCTATGACCAATTTATGAAGTTTGGCTGGAAGGTATTAATTCCATTTTCACTCGCTTGGATTATGGTAGTTTCAACTCTTCGCGTCATGTCACAACAAGAGGCACCAAGAAGTTTTAATTGTTGCCTTTATATTTTCAATGGTCTTGCTTTATCTAGCAGTTACAACTTTAGTAGACCGAGAAAAAGCTAAGGTAATTAAAGCAGCTAAGGTGACAAATTCAATAGAGCCAGATTTCCCAGTACCAACAATTGAAAACTCAAGAGTGGAGCAAATAAATGGCTGATGAATTAATCCCACGATCTGATGAGTTTGGCTTGGCAAAAGCGAATGAGGCAAAAGTCCCAATCACTAACCATGAGAGCGCTAGCTTTAGTAAGCAGATGCTTGGATTTTGGGTGACTTTTAAAACAATGTTTAAAAAAGTTAATACTGTGCAGTATCCAGAGGTTAAAGAGGAAACAGCACCAAGATTTCATGGTCGCCATCAATTAAACCGCCACCCAGATGGACTTGAGAAATGTATTGGCTGCGAACTTTGTGCTTGGGCATGCCCAGCAGATGCAATTTATGTTGAAGGAGCTGACAATAAAGAGGGTGAGCAATTTTCACCAGGTGAGAGGTATGGCAAGGTTTATCAGATCAATTACTTACGATGCATTTTTTGTGGACTTTGTATTGAGGCCTGTCCAACCAGAGCACTAACCATGACAAATGAGTATGAGTTAGCAGATGACACCCGTGCAAAATTAATTTTTGAAAAAGATGATCTGCTTGGTCCACTACGTGCTGGCATGGTGCCACCACCACATCCGATGTATCCAAATACCGATGATGGTAATTACTACCGTGGCGAGGTAACTACCTCGCACCCATCTCAAGGTGTGGCAGAGAATGATTAATCTTGCATTAGATATTGGTAAAACTGCTACACCTGAATCATTTTTATTTTACTTTCTTGCCCCACTTTCAGTGTTAGCAGCAGTAGGTATGCTGCTAGTGAAAAAAGCTGTTCATTCTGCGCTACTACTAGCTTGGGTGATGATCTCGCTAGCCATTTTTTATATTGCGCAAGATGCGCTTTTCTTAGGAATTGTGCAGATAGTGGTTTATACCGGAGCAGTTATGATGTTATTCCTTTTTATTTTAATGCTAGTGGGTGTTGATTCATCTGATTCATTAGAAGAAAATATTAAAGGCCTACGCCTTGTTGCAATTCTGTCAGCAGTTGGTTTTGGTGGCCTACTTATCTCTTTAATTTCTAGAGCAACTTTTGGCCGGCAAATATATGGTTTAGCAGCAGCAAACTCTGGTGGTAATGCCAACGGATTGGCTGAACAATTATTTACTAAGTATGTATTTGCCTTTGAGGTTGTCTCTGCACTTTTGATTACCGCCGCCCTTGGTGCAATGGTTTTAGCACATAGTCAAAAATCAAAATCTCAATTTACACAACGTGATCTATCGATCTCTAGATTTAGAAAAGGCTCATTAAAAGATGCCGCCGGTCTTCCAGGCTCTGGCGTCTACGCACTGCATAACGCAGTTGATGTGCCAGCACTATTGCCAACTGGCAAAGCCGCACCTACCTCAATATCAGCAGTACTTGAGGCACGCGGTGACATGATTGAAAGTTCTAATTTTCAATTGCGCGAAGAAGAGGAGGATAAGTAATGGCTATTGCTAATTATCTTTATCTTTCTGCAATTTTATTTACAATTGGTGCGGTTGGTGTAGTTGTTCGTCGTAATGCAATTGTGGTTTTTATGTGTATTGAATTGATGTTAAATGCGGCAAATCTTGCTTTTGTTACCTTTGCTCGGGTTAATAGCAATCTAGATGGTCAGGTAGTCGCCTTCTTTACCATGGTGGTTGCAGCATGTGAGGTAGTTGTAGGTCTTGCAATTATTGTGACAATTTATCGTTCTCGCCGCTCTGTATCTGTCGACGATGCAAGTTTGTTGAAGCAATGACAACTTCTAGTAATTTACTTTGGCTAATTGCGCTGCCATTATTTAGCTCTGCAATTTTGATCCTATCTGGTAAGCGTGCTAACTCTTGGGGTCATGTGCTGGCCACAATTGTCTCTGCCTCCTCCTTCACAATTGGCGTAGTTGAGTTTTTTGCCATGCATGGCAGGTCAGATGCGAATCGAGCGGTAACGCAAAAGATCTTCACCTGGATTTCTGTTGGCTCACTTAATGTTGATGCTTCACTGATGCTTGATCAGTTATCTATTTGTTTTGTGCTTTTGATTACCGGAGTTGGCACATTAATTCACGTTTATTCAATCTCTTATATGTCTCACGATCATGATCGCCGAAGATTTTTTGCTTATTTAAACTTTTTTATTGCCTCCATGCTATTGCTGGTATTAGGCGATTCATATCTAAATCTTTATGTTGGATGGGAGGGAGTTGGTCTTGCCTCCTACTTATTAATTGGATTCTGGAATCAAAAACCAGCTTATGCAACTGCAGCCAAGAAAGCATTTATTGCAAATCGAATTGGTGATGTTGGCTTATCAATTGCCATCATGATCGCCTTCGCAACATTTGGTGATGTTTCATTTGCTGGAATTAAGGAGCATGCTGACGAGGCATCTTCAACACAACTAACTGCGATTGGCTTAATGCTATTACTTGCAGCTTGTGGTAAATCTGCACAATTTCCATTGCAATCATGGCTTGGGGATGCAATGGCAGGTCCCACCCCAGTTTCTGCATTAATTCACGCTGCAACCATGGTAACCGCTGGTGTCTATTTAATTACTCGCTCTAACTTTATTTTTGATGAAGCACCAATCGCGCAACTAATGGTCTTAGTTGTTGGAGGAATTACTCTGTTGTTCGGTGCAGTTATTGGTATGGCAAAAGATGATATTAAGAAAGCACTTGCCGCATCTACTATGTCTCAAATTGGCTACATGATCTTGGCAACTGGCTTAGGGCCAATTGGATACGCCTTTGCAATTATGCACTTACTAACTCATGGGTTTTTTAAAGCAAGTATGTTCTTAGGTGCAGGATCTGTTATGCACGGCATGAAGGATGAAGTAAACATGCGAAAGTTTGGTGGAATTGGAAAATTCATGCCATTTACTGCGCTCACCTTTGGTCTTGGTTACTTAGCAATTATTGGTGTGCCACCATTTTCTGGTTTTTACTCCAAAGATAAAATTATTGAGACTGCATTTAATGCTGGTGGCATAAAAGGTATTGCACTAGGTATGGCTACATTATTAGGCGCGGTGATCACTGCTTTTTATATGACCCGTGTTGTGATATTGACCTTCTTTGGAAATGAACGATGGGGTCATAAAGATGAACCAGCCGAGAGTCCAGCATTGATGTTAATTCCAATTGGATTACTTTCAATAGGGTCTATTGCAGCTGGCTTTATCTTTTCAAAGGGTGATGGCTTAGTTAATTGGCTACAACCAGTTGTTAATCCACTTAAAGAGCACCATGCTGAAGAGTTTTTACCACCGATAATTGTTTCATTGATGACTTTAGTTGCCGTAATGATTGGATTAACAGTTGCGATTTTAAAATATCGTGGTGACCAAGTAGCCCAAGCACCTGAGAAGGTTTCAGTATTAGTATCAGCAGCAAGGCGAGATCTATTTCAAGATGAGTTTAATGAAGCTGTATTTATGCGCCCAGGTCAATCACTTATTAAGATTTTATTGAATTTAGATTACATATTAATTGATGGTTTAGTTAGATCAGTTGCAGCTACCTCACTAAGTGCTGGTGTGCGGCTTCGTACCTTGCAAACTGGCTATGTAAGAAGCTACGCCTTAATGATGGTAATTGGCGCCCTGGCTTTAGTTACTACAATTTGGGTGGTTACAGCATGAGTTTATTAACAGTTATTGGGTTACTCCCATTAATTAGTGCATTATTAATTGCCGCTATTCCAAGCAAGAGTACTGGATTAATTAAGCGTGCTACTTTTATTGCCACCTCACTTATAGCAATTATCTCAATCTCACTTGCCACTGGTTTTGATAAAACCAGCACCGGTATGCAATATGTACAGAGTAATCCATGGATTTCATCTTTTAACATTAACTATGCAGTCGGTATTGATGGCATCTCATTAGTTTTAATCTTGCTCTCAACAATTTTAGTTCCAATTGTTGTTCTTGCTACTTGGCCAGAGGCAGATGGCGGTAGATGGGGAGCTAAGGTATTTTATATTCTAATTTTAATTTTAGAGACAATGATGATTGGCGTCTTTGCTGCCACTGACTTATTTCTATTCTATGTTTTCTTTGAGGCGATGCTAATTCCAGTTTACTTTTTAATCGGTGGCTTTGGTAGTGGAAATAAATCTGCTGCTGCGATGAAGTTTCTGCTTTATAGCTTATTTGGTGGCCTATTAATGCTTGCTTCAATTATTGGCGTCTATGTGATAGCTGGCAATCAAATTGGTGCAACCTTTGATTTGGCTAAACTTGCTACGCTACAAATTGATAATAAAACAGAGAATCTTTTATTTCTTGGTTTCTTTATTGCATTTGCCATCAAAGCACCGCTATGGCCATTTCATACTTGGTTACCAGATGCTGCTAAGGCCGCATCACCCGGTACATCCGTCTTACTTTTAGGTGTGCTGGATAAGGTCGGAACCTATGGAATGATCCGCTTTTGTATTGAATTATTTCCTGACGCCAGTAAGACATTTACACCATTAATAATTACCTTGGCGGTTATTTCAATTATTTACGGCGCTTTTATGGCAATTGGTCAGCGAGATATAAAAGGATTGATTGCATTTACCTCCATATCCCACTTTGGTTTTATCACAATGGGAATTTTTGCAATGACTACTCAAGGTATGTCAGGTGCTAATTTGTATATGGTAAATCATGGATTTTCTACAGCCGCCCTGTTCTTAATTGCTGGCTGGATGATGATGCGCAGAGGATCCTCTGTAATTGCAGATTTCGGTGGCTTGCAAAGAGTCACGCCAATAATGGCGTGGACATTTTTTATTGCTGGCATGTCTAGCCTGGCACTTCCGGGCCTATCTAGTTTTGTTAGCGAGTTCCTAGTATTAGTTGGCACATATACTCGTTATCCAGTAGCAGCAGTTATTGGAACATTAGGAATAGTGCTTGCTGCACTTTATATATTAATTCCAATTCAAAAAACTCTACATGGCCCCATTATTGATGGAAATGAGAAATTAACTGACTTGAGTTTACGTGAGAAGATTGCAATCGCACCAGTAATTTTAGTGATTGTTGTAATGGGTTTTTACCCAAAGCCGGTATTAGATCTAATTAATCCAACTGCTGAAAAAGTTGTTACAAAAGCTGGTTTTACAGATCCAGCTGCAAAGGTAGGTAAGTAATGCTAATTGCACCATCACTTACTTACTCACTCCTTGC
>JGI25910J50241_10000006_pt1 | contig 67147 bp, 65 predicted proteins | sample LauGreSBDMM110SN_3_FD_50241 | JGI IMG/M metagenome (IMG submission 50241) | reverse complement strand
TCCTTGGCACGCATCTTAGCCAAGCAGCGCAAGCGGCCTTATTCGCTCGAGGGTAAAGCTCTGTCAATTCTTCACTTAGTTCCCCATCGACTCCGCAATCCTCGCCGCATTCAATTCCGGGTTGAGCAGTTGCGCAAACTCAAACACAAACTGCCTTAAATACGCCTGCTTTTTGAACGCAATGCGCGCGAGGTTACGACCGAACAAATGCCCGGCGGGTCGCACCAGCAGGTCTTCGTCGGTGATGTCGCGCACCGCCATCTCGGCGACTATGCCCACGCCCATGCCAAGGCGCACATAGGTTTTGATCACGTCCGAATCAATCGCTTCCAGCGCAATGCGCGGCGTCAGGTGCTGGGCGGCAAAGGCCTTGTCTATGCGTGTGCGGCCAGTGAATGACGGGTGGTAGGTGATGATGGGCTCGCGCGCCAGGTCGCTGAGTTGCAGGTCCGCCACCGAGGCCAGCGGATGGTCTTTGGGCAACACCAGCACGTGTTCCCATTCGTAACAGGGCAGGGTGATCAACTCTGGGTAATCCGACAAAGACTCGGTCGCAATACCAATTTCTGCGGTCTCGTCCATCACCATGCGCGCGACCTGGTCCGGTGCGCCCTGGTGCAAGCTGATGTTCACGTTCGGGTAAGCGCTGCGCAATTGCGCGACCGGCAGTGGCAGCACGTACCGCGCTTGTGTATGCGTGGTGGCGATGGACAAGGTGCCCGAGTCTTGCGCGCTGTATTGCTCGCCAATGCGTTTGAGGTTGTTCACCTCTCTCAAAATAATGTCTATGCTTTTGAGCACATGCTCGCCGGGCTCAGTGACGCGCTTCAGCCGTTTGCCGTGGCGTCCGAAAATCTCTATGCCCAGTTCTTCTTCCAATTCCAAAATGGCTTTGGACACACCGGGCTGCGAGGTGTGCAGCGATTTAGCCACTTCGGTGAGGTTCAAGTTGCGCTTGACCGCTTCCTGGACAAAGCGGAATTGATGCAGGTTCATAACAAATCCATATAACGCTATGGGTTCATTATGCCTTTATTTGGGGGTAATTGACCATCAGGTAACGGCAATGCGTGCTAACAAGTCCAGTAAATCCGGGTGTTCACCCACTGCAGGCTGGCATTCGAATACCACGCTAGGGTGTTGTTCTTTCAGTTCAGCCATCATTTCAGGCAAGTCATGGCGTACATGTTTGCCCACGCCGAGAAACATAGGCACCACGCGTATGTGGTTTACGCCTTGCGCCAGCAGGCCGGTGACGGCGGTGGGCAGGTCGGGTTGACTAAGCTCCAGATAGGCGCAGGTGACTGGCGTGAGCGGCTGCATAAGCGCCACGCGTTCTTGAACAGCTTGCATAGGGAGATGCCACAGCGGGTCGCGAGATCCGTGGGCAAACAAAATAACGGCTTGCATCAATGCCTCAGCACCTGGCGGGCAAACACCGCCAACGAACCCGTCATGAAAACAATGCCGGGCGTGGCTGCCGCCAGCCAGGGCGACCAGTCGTTCAAATTACCGATAAAGCCGAACAGGTTGTTGAACAGCACAAAGGTGATGCCAATGATGACGCCGGCGAACACCATGGAATTCATAGAGGCATTGCGCAAATGCAAATAAGCAAAGGGCAGGGCCAGCACCACCATCACCAGACAGCCCAGCGGGTAAAAGACTTTTTTCCAGAAATCGATTTCATAGCGGTGTGAAGCTTGGCCGTTGCTTTTGAGGTGTTGTATGTAATGAAACAAATCCCATGTAGCCATGCGCTCGGGTTTGAGCAGCGCCACCGACACCATGTCTTCTCTCAAGTTTGAGGGCCAGGTCATGGCGGGCAGGGAAACCCGGTCAATGTTTTGTTCCAGGCTGATGTCAAAGCTCTGGCGCAGCACTTCTTTGAGGTTCCATGCTTGGCCGTCCTCGCTGAATTCGCCGCTGGCAGCATTGATCATCGAAGTCATTTTGCCCTTCTGGTTGAACTCATAAATGCGTATGCCGGTCAATTGCCCGTCGCGGCTGAGTGCCAGCACATTGACGATGCTGGAAGTGTTATNNCNGTTTTCTTTGAGCCAGGCTCCNGAATTACCCAGAGTAATCGTTTCCCCCAGAAACTTAGCTTTGAGCATTTGCGCCTGCCGACTGGAGGCGGGCGTCATATANTCGCCGACCACAAAGGCAATCAAGACAAAAAACAAACCCAGCTCAAGCAAGGTCCGCAGCGCCTTCCACGGCCCCAGGCCGCTGGTTCGCATGATGGTGAACTCTGAGCTTTTGGCGAAACGCGCCATAACAAAAATCGTACCGATCAGCACCGTGATGGGCAGCAATTCGTACAAATGGTTGGGAATCATCAAAGCCACATACAAGGCAGCAACTTGCATGGTGTAGGCACCACCCGGTCCTTTGCCTATCAGTTTGAGTTCATCTACCGAGTCAAAAAAAATGAACATGGCCAGAAAACCCAGCGTGGCAAGCCCGACCTTGGTCAGTACTTCTTTATAAATCATGTTGCGCAATGTTTTCATAGGCTGCTCACCGCGGATGTACCCATGACCGGTCGGGCTTTGTAAAAAATCACACCTTGCTGTTGCCGCCAGAACAAAATCAGACAGCCCAAGATAAACACAGGCAAATGAAGCGCCAGCAGCATGTGCGTGAAGCTGATGTCACCGGCGCCTATCCAGTTACGGCTCATGTTGACCATGTTGTAGTAGGTAAAAAAGCTGATGACGGTAACAACCAAGGAGCCTGAGCGGCCGCTGCGCGGGTTGATGAAGGGTATGCCTATGGCCAGGATCAGCAGGTTGAGCGCGGCCAGTGCCATGCCGATTCGCCAGCCTAATTCGCCCAAATTGGCGTTGCCGGGATTGGCCAGCAATTCTGAGGGTTGCATGGACTGGGCCTCCGATTCCAGCAGGGCAAGGGGCACGGAGTCAATGCGGGATGAATGCGATTCAAACTCGATCACTTTTAATTCGTTTTTTTCCGTTGAAATATCAACCCGTTGACCGTTTTTCAAAACCAGATAACGGTCAAGTTCCCGGGTTTCCAGCAGGCCGGTCAGCGCCGTGATGATGGATTGCTTNCCGGCCTCATTAGAGACAATAAAGATGCGGTTGCCGTTTTTATCCGACAAGCTGCTGTTATCAATGAAAAANACGCGCTTGCCGTTGGCNGATTCCTGAAACTGCCCGGGTTTGATGCGCTCAAGATCACCGCGTTTTTCAAACCTTTCGCGCATTTCCCGGATTTGTCCGTTGGCCCACGGCCAGACCGTCAGGGACAGCACGGCGATCGCAATCAGCCAGGGCCAGGCGAAACGCAAAGTCGGGCGAAATAAATTGAAAATGCTCAGACCGCTGCCTTGCCAGATCACCATTTCACTGTCGGCATACATGCGCGACACGGTAGACACAATGGCAATATAAAGACTTAAGGTCAATAAAGAATGCAAATTGCTGAGGGTGGTGTAGCCCAGCACCAAACCCACGTCCTGGGGGTTGAATTTGCCCACCGATGCGTCGCCAAACGCGCGTATCAGCCAGACGGTAATGACAATGGTGGTCAAGACCACCAGCGTGGCCCAGAAATACCGGGAAAGTTCTTGCCTGACTGAGGAATGGAATAACATACCTGATGGTATCTAAAAGGTTGATTATGAACTTGGAACTTCAAACCCTGTCCTGGGCACAGGCCGCTTCGGCGACAGCCGATGCTTTGATCGTGCTAGTTTCTCAAAAAGAGGACAAGAATACCGGACTGTTGGCCAATATGCTGGCCCAGGCTGAAAAAGCAGGCGATTTTTCGACCGCTGCCGGTCAATGTCTGATGTGGTGGAAGCCCCCGGGTTTGCGCGCCCAGCGTCTGGTGCTGGCCGGTGTCGGTGAAGGCAGGCCGCAGGACATCCGCCAGGCTGTCACCGCAGGCATTCAGGCTTTGAAAAAAACCAAATCCGCCAAGGTCACTGTGTGTTTGCAGCAAGACCAGGTGCAGCACATGGCAGTTGCTGTTCAGGCGGCCGCAGATGCGGTGTACGTTTATACCGCCACCAAACCCAGCGCCAAGCCTTCCGGCATTTCTCATGTGAACTTCGGCGTGCCTGACAGCCGCAGTGCACAAGCCTTGTTTGCTTTTGCCAAAGCGCAGGTCGCAGGCGTTAGCCTGGCGCGTGAATGGGCCAACCGCCCGGCCAACCACGCCACGCCGGATGACTTGGCCAAGGCCGCCAAACTCCTTGCCAAGCACCCGCGTGTCAGTTGTGAAGTGCTGGGTTTGAAAGAAGTGACACGTCTTGGCATGGGTTCATTTGCAGCCGTGGCTCAGGCGTCTGCGCAGCCACTGCGTTTCATTGTGTTGGAGTACAAAGGGGCGGCTGCTTCTCAGGCACCGGTGGTGCTGATTGGTAAGGGCATCACTTTTGACACGGGCGGCATTTCACTCAAAGCCGGCGCCGGTATGGATGAAATGAAATTTGACATGTGCGGTGCCGCCAGCGTACTCGGCACCTTCGAGGCGCTGGCGCAACTCAAACCCGACATGAACGTGGTTGGCCTGATTCCTGCCTGCGAAAACATGCCGGGCGGTAAAGCCCTCAAGCCCGGTGACGTGGTCACCAGCATGAGCGGTCAAACCATTGAAATTTTGAACACCGATGCCGAAGGCCGCTTGATTTTGTGCGATGCGCTGACCTATGCCAAACGCTTCAAGCCCTCGGCAGTGATTGATATCGCCACCTTGACCGGCGCGTGCGTGGTTGCGTTAGGTCATTTGCGCAGCGGCCTGTACGCCACAGATGAAAAACTTGCGCAAAAATTGCAAGCCGCCGGCGAGCAAAGCTTGGACTTGAATTGGCGCATGCCGCTGGACGAGGAATATGCCGAAGGCCTGAAATCCAATTTCGCCGATGTGGCCAATGTGGCCGACCGCGCCGCTGGTTCCGTCACCGCCGCCAAGTTTTTGCATCGTTTTGCCAAAGATTTCCCCTGGGCTCACTTTGACATTGCCGGTACAGCCTGGAAAAGCGGGGCTGCCAAAGGCGCTACCGGCAGACCGGTGCCTTCATTGCTGACATTTTTGATGACCGAGGCTGATCAAGCCAAACCCGGAAAAACAACCAAAACCGCAAGCGCCAAAGCCAGCCGCAAGTGATGCTCTTAAAACTGCGGCCATGACCGAAGTTGCATTTCATTTCAACGCGGTTGACAAACTGGCTTATGCCTGTCGCTTGCTGCGTAAGGCCTGTGCATCTTCTGCCAGGGTCATGGTGACAGGTGACGCTGAGCAAATGAAATTGCTCGATGCGCAATTGTGGACGTTTGATCCTATGTCTTTTGTGCCTCATTGCCTGTCGGATGCTTCGCCGGAAACTTTAGCGCTGACACCGGTTATTCTGACAACAGACGGCAATTTGCCTACATCAGTGCCGCACCACGAGGTAATGATTAACCTGGGTCAATCGCTGATCAAGGGGTTTGAAACTTTTGAGCGGGTCATTGAAGTGGTCTGCCTGGACGAGCAAGACAAGGCTTTGGCGCGACAAAGATGGAAACACTATTCTGAGCGCGGTTATCCGCTGGTTCGTCATGACCTGAGTCCTAAGAAAGTCCCTGCATGAGTACGCCTCCCTCAATGCCTGATGCTGTTCCCGTCTTGACTGAAGCCATTCAGCTCAACGACTCATTGCGCCCGGCGATTCTTCCCTGGCAAATGAAAACCCGTGTGCATGAAGTGATGGGTCCGGCTTACGTCGACCAGGATGCGCTGGCTGACAAGGTGATAGAAAAGGTCAACAGCCGTATTGCGGAATTGATGCCGGATTTATTGCGTGAATCGGTAGACCAGGTGCTGAAAGAACACGCTTTAGATCAGTTGAAAAAATAATCCATAAGAAATCAATCTGCAGTATCAATTTAACGGTAATAAGCACGTCCGTTATTATCTATAACGTTTCTTTTCATACATTTCTTCAGGGAGCTCTAAATGAAAATTAAATTGAGTTTGATTGCCGCAGCGGCTTTTTTGACTGGCAATGTGCTTGCGCAGGAAGTTGTCAAGATTGGCCACGTGGCACCTTTGAGCGGCGCCATTGCCCATTTGGGTAAAGACAATGAAAACGGTGCGCGTTTGGCCATCGAAGAATTAAATGCCAAAGGCATGTCCATCGGCGGCAAAAAAGTTAAATTTGTATTGCTGGCTGAAGACGACGCTGCCGATCCTAAGCAAGGTACAGCTGCGGCACAAAAGCTGGTTGATCAAAAGGTCAACGGGGTGGTTGGGCACTTGAATTCGGGCACTTCCATTCCTGCTTCCAAAATTTACAGTGACGCCGGCGTTCCCCAGATTTCCCCTTCTTCCACCAATCCCAAGTTCACCCGTCAGGGCTATAAAACCACGTTTCGCGTGGTGGCTGATGATGTTCAGTTGGGCGGCACTTTGGGTCGTTATGCCATTCAAAAATTGAGTGCAAAAAATATTGCCGTGATTGATGACCGTACAGCCTACGGTCAAGGTGTGGCGGATGAATTTGAAAAAGCAGCCAAGGCCGCGGGCGGTACCATCGTCGGCCGGGAATTCACCACTGATAAGGCGACAGATTTCACTGCTATTTTGACCACCATCAAGGGTAAAAAACCGGATGTGATTTTCTTTGGTGGCATGGATGCGATTGCCGGTCCGATGATCAAGCAAATGAAGGCTTTGGGTTTGAACGCCAAATTCATGGGTGGCGACGGTATATGTACCGGCGAATTGGTGAAATTGTCCGGTGAAACCATTGCAGATAACCAAGTTTATTGCGCCGAAGCTGGCGGTGTTGAAGGCCCTCAGGAAAAAATTCTGGCCGATTTCAACGCGAAATTCAAAAAGCGTTTCAATGCAGATGTGCAGATTTATGCACCCTATGTTTATGACGCGGTCAATGTGTTGGTAGACGCCATGGTCAAAGCCAACTCTTCAGACCCCGCCAAATACCTGCCTGTGTTGGCCAAAACATCAGGCTTCAAAGGTGTGACCGGCGACATTGGCTTTGACGAAAAAGGCGATATCAAAAACGGCGCACTGACTTTGCATAGCTTCAAGGGCGGTAAAAAAATCAATATTGCAGTGGTTCGTTAAGTCGCTTGAACCAGATGTAATTGCCAGCGGGTTTTTTGCCAGGAAATTACTTCCTGTTGCAATAAATGGTTGGACTGAGGGAACCGTTGTGACCACAACGGTTCCATTTTTAATTCAAAGCACTGGGGTTCAGTTTTAGATATTCCCAGCTGAAAAATTGCATATTCAGGTTCTCTTCTTGCGTGGCACAAAATCACTGCCAAGCGCAAGCTGATCAGTTGAAAAATAAACGAATCATCGTCGAAGTCGACATCCAGTTTGCGTAACTTACCTTTATGCCCAAGTACCAGCAGACTCAACCTGTGCAGTTCATGCTGAACAAACCCGGGTGTATCTGTGTTGTCGAGAATATAAGCCCCATGTTTGTGCGAATCGCTGTGAGAAATGGCTGCCCCGATTTCATGCAGTTGTGCTGACCAATCCAGTTTTTTCATCAAGCGCGGCCAATTCAAATCCAGCCCGGATTGGTTTTGTATTTGCTGTAGAAAGTAGCAAGCAATACGACTGACACGGGCTGCTTGTGCAGCATCCGCTTTAAAGGTTTTTCGCAAACCATTGACCGTCAGCGAGCGTATGTCGCGTACATCGTCTTCACGCTCAACCAGGTCATACAAGACACCGTGTCGCAATGCCCCTGGTGTGACTTGTAAACGCTCTATTTCAAACAATTCCATCAAGGCGATCAGTACGCTCAAGCCACCGCCTATCACTGCTTTGCGATCCTCTTTCATGCCCTCAAGCCGCAATTTATCGACATGCCCGAAGTGAATAAGTTGAGTCTTAAGCCAAAGCAGACTCTCCATAGTGATGTATTCAGAGGGCCAACCGGCATGTTCCAGTGCCTCTGCAACAGCACTTACCGTACCCGAAGAGCCGTAGGCCGTTTCCCATTCCGACCGGTTAAAGACCGAGAAGGCTTCGTCCAGTACCGCTTTGGCAGCAACCTCGGCTTTTTGAAAAGCCGCGCTTGTCAACTCGCCATTGGGAAAATATTTCATGCTCGAAGCTACGCTGCCGACGCGGTAGGACTCCAGCATCAGTGCGTTTTTGTTTTGTCCGATGATGAACTCTGTAGAGCGCCCGCCGATATCGATGACCAATCGGCGTTCGGGAGACAAGGGCAGTAATTGCGACACACCCTGGTAAATCAGCCGGGCTTCTTCCCGGCCCGATACCACCTCGATGGGAAAACCAAGAATTTGATGCGCTTTTTCCAGAAACACATGGCGGTTACGTGCTTCTCTGAGCGTTTGAGTGGCCACTGCGCGGACTTGCGAGGAGTGGAATCCCGCCAGACGTTCTGCAAAGCGAGATAGACATTCCCATCCTTTCTCCATGGATGAGGCGCTAAGGTTGCGGTCTTCATCCAGCCCGCTGCCTTGCCTGACCGCCTCTTTGATGTACTCGGATCGATGCAATATTCCATTGTTAAATCGACAAATTTCCAGGCGAAAACTGTTCGATCCAAGGTCTATGGCAGCCAGCAAGGTTCCGTTTTTCATAGGGACAGGAGAAATTCAATGTTTTGGAGCAATTTCAGCATGTAAGTAAGTGTTTTAGTAATCTTTTAGGTGGGTGGGCCGGGTTCGAATGGCGTGATTATCGCAATATGTTGAAGCCTGGAAACAGAAGATTTTCGACATGAAACTGTCATATACCAAGCATATATTAGTCAAAAGTCACCAAAAAGGTGGCTTATCTAGATTTTTTCATCCAAGGAGTAACCATGAAATTTTCAAGCGCAGTCATGACCGCAGTGGCAACCGCCATTGTTTCAACCTCAGTAATCGCTACTGACATCACCGGTGCAGGTGCCACATTTCCATTTCCTGTCTACAGCAAATGGTCCGAAGCCTACAAGGATAAATCCGGCGTAGGCGTGAATTACCAGTCCATCGGTTCATCCGGCGGCATCAAGCAGATCAAGGCCAAGACTGTTGACTTCGGTGCCACCGATGCACCCATGAAAGCCGACGAAGCTGAGAAAGAAGGCCTGGTTCAGTTCCCGGCTGTCATCGGCGGTGTGGTTGCTATTGTGAACCTTACCGGTGTCAAGCCCGGCGAAATCAAGTTAACTGGCGATTTGCTGGCCAAAATTTTCATGGGTTCTATCACCACATGGAATGACAAGCAGATCAAGGAAATGAACCCCAGCGTCAAGCTGCCTGATGAATACATCACTGTGATTCACCGTGCCGATGGTTCCGGCACTACTTTCACTTTCACAGAATACCTCTCCAAGGTCAGCCCTGAGTGGAAAGACAAGGTTGGAACTGGCGCGGCCGTCAAATGGCCTGCTGCAACATCTGTGGGCGGCAAAGGTAACGAAGGCGTGGCAGCCAATGTCAGCCGGGTGAAAAACTCTATCGGTTATGTGGAATTCGCTTATGCCAAGAAGAATAAGCTGTCACACATCAACTTGAAAAATAAAGACGGTCAGATTGTTGAACCTGATGACCTGACTTTCGCTGCTGCTGCTGCTGGCACCGACTGGTCCAAATTTCCTGCCATGGCAGCTTCTTTGACAGATGCCTCAGGTGCCAAGTCTTGGCCTATCACCACTGCCACGTTCATTCTGATGTACAAAAATCCGACCAACAAGGTGACTTCAGCAGAAGCCTTGAAGTTTTTTGACTTTGCCTTTAAGGATGGCAAAAAAATGGCTTTAGATCTTGACTACGTACCATTGCCTGATGCGACAACCGAATTTATTCGCAAGCAGGTATGGACTCAAATAAATAACAAATAATAAAAATCAGTAGTTTTTTATGACTGGATCAGCAACCAAGGGGTTGCTGGTTCAGCATTCATTCACCTCAGGCGATATAAAAATGAACAGTGTAGAGAGCCTTCACCTCAGTCAAATCCGCAAAACACGTTTGCTTCGTTTGCAGGATTTTGCGTTTGAAAAGCTCACACTTGTTTTTGCAACCACTACGCTGGTTGCCTTGCTCGGAATTATTGGCTCCTTAGGCGTGAGTGCCTGGCCTGCATTACAAACTTTCGGCTTACCCTTTTTCTACACCATTGAATGGGACATTATCAATTCTGAATTCGGTGGTTTGATTGCAATTTTCGGAACCATTGCAACTGCTTTGATTGCTATTTTGATTGCTTTGCCGTTGGCTTTCGGTATCGCTGTTTTTCTGACTGAAATTTGCCCCAAGAATCTACGTCGTCCTTTGGGCACTGCCATCGAATTACTTGCCGCCGTGCCTTCCATTATTTACGGCATGTTCGGATTATTTGTTTTTGCACCTTTGTTTGCAGAATACGGACAACCGTTTTTATCTTCTACGTTGGGTCAACTGCCATTAATTGGCATCATGTTCAAAGGTGCTTTCAATGGCATCGGTATTTTGGCGGCTGGTATTATTTTGTCGATGATGATTCTTCCATTCATAGCTTCTGTGATGCGCGACGTGTTTGAAATCGTCCCTGCTGTATTGAAGGAATCTGCTTACGGCTTGGGTTGCACCACTTGGGAAGTGGTGACCAGAGTGGTACTGCCTTATACGAAAGCTGGCGTGGTTGGTGGTGTCATGTTGGGACTTGGACGAGCCCTTGGCGAAACCATGGCTGTCACTTTTGTTATCGGAAATGCCCATAAACTGTCCCCGTCTCTTTTTTCTCCAGGCAACTCTATTGCTTCTACTTTGGCTAATGAATTCGGAGAAGCCGAACCGGGCTTGCATTACGCTTCATTGTTTGCCTTGGGCCTGGCTTTGTTTTTAATCACACTGGTGGTGCTATCTTTGGCAAAGTGGATGTTGCTTAGAGCTGAAGCTAAAAAAGGTCTGAAAACATGAACTCGCCTTCTATGACTAACAACCACCACAAACAAATGGCCATGTCTGATTCTTCCCAAACCCTGCTTGATCAGCCGACATTCAATACATCTATTTACGCCCAACGCAAACGGAAAAACCTTATCGGACTCGTATTGTCCACAGTGGCCATGTTTCTAGGGCTTATTTTCTTGTTCTGGATTCTGGGATTGCTTTTTTATAAAGGTTTGAATGTCTTTAGCCTGGATTTCTTCACACATAAAACCCCTGGACCAGATAGCGAAGGCGGCGGCTTAGCCAATGCCATTCTCGGAAGTTTAATGTTGGTTATCAGTTGCACAATGATCAGCACGCCTGTCGGCGTGATGGCCGGTATTTACCTGTCTGAATACGGCAAGAGCAGCAAATTTGCCGAGGTGACGCGCTTTTTGAACGACATCATGCTGTCAGCACCCTCAATTGTGATTGGTTTGTTTGTCTATGCCTTGGTCGTCGTCAATGCCAGACATTTTTCCGGTTGGGCCGGAACCGTGGCTTTAAGTTTGATTGCAATTCCAGTGGTAGTCAGAACAACTGAAAATATGCTCAATCTTGTTCCGGTGAGTCTGCGCGAGGCAGCATTTGCCTTGGGCGCGCCTAAATGGAAAGTTTCTTTGACTGTTGTGCTCAAAGCAGCCAGAAGCGGCGTCATGACCGGCATACTGCTTGCGCTTGCACGTATCAGCGGCGAAACAGCGCCCTTATTGTTTACCGCATTAAACAATCCATTTTTTACATTCGATATGAATGGCCCTATGGCTAATCTTCCTGTTGTGATATTCCAGTTTGCCATGAGTCCCTATCAAAACTGGGTTGATTTGGCTTGGGGCGGCGCTTTATTGATCACTCTTGCCGTACTTGGTTTGAACATTCTTGCCCGGGTTTACTTCAGAGACAAAGTAAGCCAGTAATTTTTATTTCTACGGACACCCAAATGACCACCACCACTTTGCCTGCTGACAGTACTGTTAAAAATATTTTGACTACCCGTGATTTGAATTTTTATTACGGTAACTTTCACAGCTTAAAAAATATCAATCTTGAAATTCAGCAAAACACTGTGACAGCGTTTATTGGGCCATCAGGATGCGGAAAGTCGACCCTGCTTCGGACTTTCAACCGGATGTATGACTTGTATCCAGGACAGAAAGCAACTGGTGAAATCATGTTCAAAGGTCAAAATATTCTTGAGCCTAAGCATGATTTAAATTTACTTCGTGCCCGGATTGGTATGGTTTTTCAAAAACCTACCCCTTTTCCTATGTCCATTTACGACAACATCGCTTTTGGGGTTCGTCTTTACGAAGATTTGTCCCGAAGTGAAATGGACGACCGAGTTGAGTGGGCACTGCAAAAAGCAGCCATTTGGAATGAGGTTAAGGACAAGTTGACTCAAAGTGGGTTGTCGCTTTCCGGTGGCCAGCAACAACGACTGTGTATTGCCAGGGGGATAGCGGTCAAGCCATCTATTTTGCTTTTGGATGAGCCAACTTCTGCGCTTGACCCGATTTCCACAGGCAAGGTCGAAGAGTTGGTGTCAACTCTTAAAAACGAATACACCGTCATTATCGTTACCCACAACATGCAGCAGGCTGCGCGGGTTTCAGATTTCACTGCTTACATGTATCTGGGCGATTTGGTTGAATTCGGTCAAACCGAACAAGTATTTTTCAAACCCAAACGCAAAGAAACTGAAGACTACATTACCGGCAGGTTCGGTTAAATTTCATACCTTAAGGATTTGTATGCCAGATAAACATTTATCTTCACAGTTTGATAACGAACTGAACGCAGTTTCTTCCCGATTGATGGAAATGGGTGGTTTGGTTGAATCGCAGATTCAGCAAGCTGTTTATGCTTTGTCTTTGTTCGTTGAGGATGTGGCTAACCAGGTCATTGAAACTGAAAAACAAGTCAATGCCATGGAAGTTGAAATCGACCGTGAACTCTCAACCATCATTGCACGTCGCCAGCCAACAGCCAAAGACTTGCGCCTTTTAATGGCTATTTCTAAAGCTACAGCTAATCTTGAAAGAGCCGGGGACGAGGCCAACAAAATCGCACGAATGGTCAAATCGCTGATGAGCAGCGGAAGTTTTCGATCATTACCTTCTTCAGAGTTGCGTTTAACCACGGAAATGGCCAGTGGTCTTCTGCGTAAATCATTAGATGCTTTTGCCAGGCTGGATACGTCTACTGCGCTTACTATTTTGAAAGAAGATGATTTGATTGACAAAGAGTTCGACGGCTTTGTTCGCAAACTCATCACTTACATGATGGAAGATCCGAGAACAATCAGTTCAAGTCTTGATCTGCTTTTTGTAGCCAAAGCCCTTGAGCGTATAGGCGACCACGCCAAAAATATCGCTGAACTCATTATTTATATTGTCAAGGGTGAAGACGTCAGACACTCTTCCATTGAAAAAATTGAATCTACACTCCAATAAAAATAATCCCTTATGCGTCATTTACCCCGTGTATTGATTGTTGAAGATGAACCTGCTATTGCTGAATTGATTGCCATTAATTTGCGTCATAACGGTTTATCTCCAACCTGTGTGGAAGATGGTGAAAAGGCGCAGATTGAAATTGATGCAATTTTGCCGGATGTTATCTTGCTGGATTGGATGCTGCCGGGACAAAGCGGAGTGTATTGGGCCAGGAAATGGCGTAACGATGCCCGTACCAAAACAGTTCCTATTCTTTTTCTCACAGCCAAAACTGAAGAGATTGACAAAGTCGCAGGTCTTGATGCCGGTGCCGATGACTACATCACTAAACCTTTTTCAACCCAGGAGTTGATGGCTCGTATACGTTCTGTATTGAGAAGGCGTGCTCCTCAGCAAGCTGAAGATTCTGTTTCTATCGGGAGTCTAATCATTGACGGCGCTACCCATAGGGTGAGCTGGCAGGGAGCCCCGGTGAAAATGGGGCCGACTGAATTTAAATTACTTAATTTCTTGATGCACCATACGGAAAGAGTTCATTCCCGATCGCAATTGCTGGATAAGGTTTGGGGTGACCATATTTTCATTGAGGAAAGAACCGTTGATGTCCATATCAAGCGTCTACGCGAGGCACTGGGCGATGCTGGTAATATGATTGAAACTGTTCGGGGCGTAGGCTATCGATTTACTCAACATCCTCCTCATTAACCCTATGTGCTGTCCACCATGATTGGTCGACTTGTCAGCTTTTTTTTCTGGGTACTGCTCGGCGCATTAGCCGGTGTCGTCTTTCCCGCTGGTGGGCAAAGCTTGCAAAATTCCTTGATAGGAATGTTATTGGCTGTTTCCGGGCTCTACATACACAACGTATGGCATGGCACAAGGATGCTGAAATGGCTGCGCCAGACAGAGCTGAACCCAAATACCCATTTTCCCGGGGTGTGGGGAGATACGGGTAACCGCATCGTTCGATTAATCAAGCTCAAGGACAACCAGCGACTGATCAGCGAAGAAAGTTTGCGCCAGTTTCTTGCGGCTATACAAGCATCACCACACGGTGTTGTGATTCTTGACGAGGATTCCCGAATTCAATGGAGCAATCAGACGGCCTTCAGGCACTTGGGGCTTGATCCCCGAATAGATGTTCAGCAATTGATTGGCAATATGCTGCGAAGTCCTGCCTTCAGCCATTATGTTCACTCCAAATCGTTTGATCAGGAAGTCATCATTGAAGGCCGTCTGCACCGTATTGACAGGCCGCACAAGCTTGGCATTCAATTATTTCCTTATGGCGATGGACGAATGCTTTTATTGTCCCGGGACGTGACGTTGATTGAGCAGGCTGAAACTATGCGTCGGGACTTTGTGGCAAATGTTTCACACGAAATTCGTACACCATTGACAGTTTTGTCAGGATTTATAGAAACACTGCAAACACTGGCATTGAATGAAGAAGAACGGGAAAAATATTTATTGCTCATGGAGCATCAATCAAACCGTATGAAATCATTGGTCGACGATTTGTTGACCCTTTCAAGATTGGAAGGCAGTCCTTTTCCGGGGCAGCGCGATTGGATAGCGGTGAAAGAACTCTTTAAAGCATGTGAAGAAGAAGCCAAGGGCTTATCAGAACGCTTGCATCCTAAGACAAAGGGCGCGCAGATACTCACATTTGATCTGCCTCTGATTTGCGAGGATGATGAAATAGCCGGCTTAAAATCAGAATTGATCAGCGCATTTTCTAATTTGATCAGTAATGCCATACGCTACACCCCAGCAGGTGGTCAAATCACGGTGAAATGGATACGTACTTCAGAAACCGTAGTATTCAGCGTGGAGGACACAGGGCCAGGCATCGCACCAGAGCATTTCCCCAGATTGTCAGAGCGCTTTTACCGTATCGACAGAAGCCGTTCTCGTGATACCGGTGGTACCGGATTGGGGCTGGCAATCGTCAAGCACGTGATACAGCGGCATGGCGGATCGCTGGATATAGAGAGTAAGCTGAATCACGGTTCAAAATTTTCCTTGCAATTTCCGACCTTGCGTTGCCGGTCGCAGGAATCAGAAACCACACATCAGACTGAAGCCATCTGATTAACTTTGATGTCTGTGTTACGCCAGACCAGATACAGCAGGCATGCACCAACCAAAGCCAGCGCGGATAAGCTCATCAACCAGAATGCATGCGGGGATTGCATGGGGCTTATACCGGGGAAGCCGTGATAAGCCAGCATATAACCTCCGCTTAAGCCGACTCCCCACAATATCACGCTGTATAAAAGCATGGGTACCAAGGTGATTTTGAAACTGCGCAGAATGAAAAAGCACAGGGTTTGTAAGGCGTCCCCTAGGTGATAAAAGCCGATCAATATCAATAACTTTGCGGCAATGTCCGCAACCTCTGGATCTTTTGCATACAGCAACGCAATTTCACTGGAAAACACCCAAAGAACAGTTGCCATCAATATGGCTTCCAAGCCGATCAATTGAAAGCCGATAACTATGGCTTCTCGCATCTTGAGAAAATCGCGTGAACCAATCCAGTAGCTGACTCTGGCACTGATGGCTATAGAGAAAGAAAGTGGAATCATATAGAGCAGGGCAGTCATATTAGCCGCAATTTGATGACTTGCAGCAGCAGCCGTTCCCAATCTGGCAATGAACAAGGCCATCAATGTGAATGAGGTGACTTCCACCAGGACACTGAATCCATTGGGAATACCAAGTCGCGCCATTTGCTTGAGCTGTTCCCAATCCGGAGCTTCTATGTTTTTCCACAAAACAAATCGCTCGTAAAGCGGACTGGTCTTCATCAGCACAATCGCAATCAACGCCATCCCAAAAGTGACAATGACAGTGGCAAGCGCGCAGCCCATTAAGCCCATTTCAGGTATGAATGAAAATCCAAAAACAAACAGTATGGATAGAGGAATTTTGACAACCAATCCGCCAATCTGCAGCCACGTGACCAATCTGGGTTTTCCAATGCTTTGATTGAATGAGCTATAGAGTCTGAAGAAAAGCGCTGGAGGTAAAGCCAGTGCCAATAAACCAAGATAAGACTGAATATCTGTTTGCAATTCTGCCGGCACTTTGGTCCATTGCAAGACGAAATAGGGAGAGATGAGTATGAGAAAACCGATCACGCTAAGGCATAACCAAACGTACAAAGTCTGGCGAAAAATAACACCTATTTTTTCGAATTTCTTGGCACCGTAAAGTTCTGCGAACAGCGGCAACAAGGCTTGGATCACGCCTATCAACGCCACGTAAACCGTGATGTATATGGCTGAGCTGACCGACAGGACAGCCAGCGAGTGCGAGTCATATCTTCCGGCGATCAAAGTGTCTGTGACGCCGAACGCCACAACGGCAAGCTGCCCTGCAAGCACAGTACCTGCATGTTTGAGAATGATTTTTCTTTCAGTCATGCTGATTTGCGCTTTTTAATTGGAATAAATAAATACGGTCTTTTTTATCGCCCGGTCTTTGCAGCGTTTGTGAAAGGGACCAGAGGCTTTGAGCGGGGGACGCTTTGAATTCTTCTGCAGCCTTGTCTTTAACCATCAGCCATTCGCAGTCCGGCGACGATGCATTCAAGGGTAAAAATTTAAGATTTGCATGATAGCCAAGCCCGGCAATCTGGCTGCGATCAAGCTGGAAAAAATTCACGCATTTCGGGCTGCCGATCAACTGGGTGATTTCATCAGCCCAGGCTTTGTAGCTCAAGCCCCGGTCTATAAAGGGCAACCATAAAGTCATGAGCAAAATCCAGCAAACTACAGCGCCGGAGGCGGGCAGTACCATGCTTTTCCAGATGGCAGCAGGATGTCTGCCCACTCTCCATTGAACTAATTTGATCCATAAGATGGTTGAAACGACTGCGATACAAAAGGACAGCAAATCAAAGCGATGAACATAGCCGGGAATGAGATTGTGAACATTGATAGCGGGATGTTCCGGAAACCCGGTTTCCAGAGAAATCCAGACTACCCAAACAATAACCGCCCCTGTGCTGAAAAAAAGCAACGTGAACCAATCCACCAGAGCTGCTGCTGTTCTGCTGAATGTTGGTAAGGCGAACGCAGCCAGTGCAGCCAGACTCGGCAGTGCCAGCAGCAAAGTTCTGTCAGGGTTTTTGGTCAGTAAACTGGCTATCAGCGTGCTGATAAAAAGAAAAATCGGCAGCACCAGATGCTGACTCCAAATTTGATGTGACCAATGACCACGCCATCGCCATATCGTCCAAGCTGCCAGCGGCCAGGCAGGCCACAAGTACCAGACCAGCAATTCAAACAATTGCCCCCACTCCTGATTCAGCTGGGACGCGGGCAAGAGACGCCAGTGCCATAAATCCAGCACATAGGAGAGCACCACAGCCAGACTAAGCACCAGACTCAAAACGATGATCTGGTTTTTAGTTGATTGGGGATGCCTGGCCCAGATCAACAAGGTACCCAGAGCCAGCAACACGGACAGCGCAGGCGCACCGCTCAGGGTCAGCAGCAATATGCCAAGGCTCCAGGCGAAAACACCTTTCAAAGGATAAAAAGGCAATATGGCTGAACCCAGAAAAAGCAGGCTGACTGTTTGCAACTGAATAGCCATAGGTGTCAGTTCATGGCTAGGCAAAGCCAGGCCCAGGCAAGCCAAATACCCAAGCAAGCCGCCATCAGCTAATGATCTTGCGTAGTCCTTTGGATTGGCTTCACCGCCAAAGGCAAACGCAACAGGTTGAGCCTGAGGGTTTCTGGCTAGAAAATAAATAGCTTGCCATAGGCAAAGCATGCCAAACAGTGAACTGAGGGCAAAAGGCAGTCGGGCAGCAAGATCAGATCTTAGAAAAGGCAAAAGTTGAATGGCGAAAGAGCCCATCCAATAAGGTAAATAAGCATCGAGTTCTGGAGGAATACCGGCAAGTTGCAGATGTAGCAGCGTGGACTGTCCCTCAGCCAGGCTGAGCATATAGCCCAGAGAAGTTATATCCATGCTTTTCCATGGATCACGCCCTAAGGTGCCTGCCAGTACGTACAAAATGCACAAGATCAACAACGACCATTTAGGCAGTCTTAGCACTGCCTGGCTTGAAACAATGGCTGGCGTAGGTGCTTTCACTTTTGCCTATTGATAACGTAGTGTCATTTTTGATATGCCAAAAAAAAGCAGCTGTTTAAGCTGCTTTTGTCTGTGCCGTTGAGTTTACTTCGCGGCTGTTTTGCCATACTTGTTGCGGAATCGCTCAACACGTCCACCCATGGTATCCACAGATTTTTGTGTGCCGGTGTAAAACGGGTGAGATTCGCTGGAAGTATCAAGTTTGAATAAAGGGAGTTCGCGACCGTCGTCCATTTTCACGGTTTCTTTTGTGTTTGCACAGGTTCTGGTGACAAACTTAAAGCCGTTGGAGAGGTCAACGAAGCAGACTTCGCGGTATTCAGGGTGAATGCCTTGTTTCATGATTTATCCTTTGCAATTCGACAGCCACAAGAGCCGATCTCTTGCACTTTTCGTGTAACCAAATATTATGCCAGATATTTCATCAGCCGCCGCGACGCATCATGTCGAAGAAATCGACATTGGTTTTGGTGGCTTTCATGTTTTTGAGCATCAATTCCATAGACTCGATTTCATCCAGGTTATAAATAAATTGCCTCAGAATGCGCGATTTTTGTAATATTTCAGGACTGAGTAAGAGCTCTTCGCGGCGTGTACCGCTGCGGTTGAGTTGAATCGCAGGGAAGACCCGTTTTTCGTACAAGCGGCGGTCAAGATGGATTTCACAGTTACCGGTGCCTTTGAACTCTTCAAAAATCACTTCATCCATGCGGCTTCCTGTGTCTATCAAGGCCGTGGCGATGATGGTCAAAGAACCGCCTTCTTCAACCTTGCGGGCGGCGCCGAAAAACCGCTTAGGACGCTGCAATGCGTTGGAATCAACACCACCGGTAAGCACTTTGCCAGAGCTTGGAACCACGTTGTTGTAGGCGCGCGCCAAGCGGGTGATCGAGTCCAGCAAAATCACCACGTCTTTTTTGAGTTCAACCAGACGTTTGGCTCTTTCAATCACCATTTCAGCCACGTGCACATGTCGCGCCGCAGGCTCGTCGAAGGTCGAGGCAATGACTTCGCCCTTGACGCTGCGCTGCATTTCCGTGACTTCTTCGGGGCGCTCATCCACCAGTAAAACCATGACATGGCTGTCTGGGTAATTGGCAGTAATGGCGTGGGCGATGTGTTGCATCATGACGGTTTTGCCGCTTTTAGGAGGTGCGACCAGCAAGGCGCGCTGTCCCTTGCCTATAGGCGCAATGATGTCAATGATTCGCCCTGTGATGTTTTCTTCGCCTTTGATATCACGCTCAAGCCGCATCTGTTCCTTGGGGAACAAAGGCGTCAAGTTTTCAAACATCACTTTGTGCTTGTTGTTTTCAGGCAGATCGCCATTGACTTGGTCTAGTTTGGTCAAAGCGAAATAACGTTCGCCGTCTTTGGGGATTCGCACTTCGCCTTCGATCATGTCGCCGGTGTGCAGATTAAAGCGCCTCACTTGGCTCGGGCTGATGTAAATATCATCTGTGCTGGCGGTGTAGCTGGTGTCCGGGCTGCGTAGGAAGCCAAAGCCGTCGGGAAGTATTTCCAGCACGCCGTCTGCAAAAACCTGCTCGCCTGCGCGCGCTCTTTTTTTGATGATGGCAAACATCAATTCTTGTTTGCGCATGCGTCCGGTATTCTCAATTTCGAGCTCTTCAGCCTGCTTTAAGACTTCTGACACGTGAAGAGCTTTGAGTTCATTCAGATGCATAGGGGTACTCCTGGTTGGAGTTCATGAAAAGAGGGGAGTTGTGCAGACTAAGCGGCTGCGATGAAGTAGAGATGAGATCCGCCTTAATGAGCAGATTTAGGCATCAGCAGTGAATTATGGCATGAAAAAAAACGGCTAATCAAGCAAGCTGTTGTTCAATGAATTCAGTCAATTGGGCTTTGCTAAGAGAACCCACTTTGGTGGCGGCAAGTTGACCATCTTTGAACAGCATCAAAGTGGGTATACCGCGAATACCGAATTTCGCAGGAATGTCCCTGTTTTCATCGACATTCATTTTGGTGATTTGCAGCCTGCCTTGGTAAGTGCCGGCAGCTTCATCCAGCACTGGAGCTATCATTTTGCAGGGACCGCACCACTCGGCCCAAAAGTCAACAAGCACTGTCCCTTTTGATTCGATGACAACTGATTCAAAAGTAGTATCAGAAATGTGTTGAATGAGTTCGCTGGCCATGGTGTTTGATCCTTGTTTAGAACCATTCTAGAATAATTTTTGAATTCGCCGGGTGCTGCAAGAAATTACACATTCTTTACCTAGAATGCACTTATGTATGCCCATTTGCGCCTTCACACTGAATTTTCTATCGTTGACGGCACTTGCAGGATTGATGAAGCGGTCGAAGCCGCCGCCCGAGACGGGCAGGGTGCTTTGGCCATCACTGATTTGAATAATTTATTTGCAGCAGTCAAGTTTTACTCAGCCTGCCGCAAGGCCGGTATCAAGCCCTTGATCGGCTGCGAGGTATCAGTCACTCTGCCCGGCGTTAACGCCGCTGTAGAAACCTCAAGGGTGCTTTTACTTGCAGCGAATGAAACGGGTTATCACAATTTATGCAAATTGCTGACAGTGTATTGGGCGGTTCAGGATGAAAAAGCCCAAGCGGTCTTGAATTGGAGCGATCTCAAAAATCTATGCGATGGTCTGGTGCTATTGTCCGGGGCGCAAGCCGGACCTTTAGGCTCGGCTCTGAAATCTGGGCAAATGAACCGCGCTGAGGCCCTAGCTTTGGAGTTTTCAAAAGCGTTTCAAGGTAATTTTTACATCGAATTGCAGCGCTGCGGACGCGCTGACGATGAACTGTATATCTCTCAGGCGGTTGAATTGGCTTCGCGTTTGCAGTTGCCGGTTGTCGCAACACATGCTGTTCAGTATTTAAGTCCTGAAGATTTTGAAGCGCATGAAGCCAGGGTATGTATTGCCAATGGCGAAATTCTGGGTAATCCGAAACGCTTGAAACGTTTCACCAGAGAGCAAAGTTTTTTAACCCAAGCACAGATGTGCGCCTTGTTCGAGGACATTCCATCTGCTATTTGCAATACTGTGGCCCTGGCGCAAAGATGCAACTTGAATTTCAACCTCGGCAAGCCGCAGTTGCCGGCATTTCCCACGCCGGTTGTCGATGGACAGCCGCTGGCCGTAGACGCTTATTTCAGGGACATTTCTTTCAAAGGACTGGAGCAGCGGCTAATCAGCTTGTATCCGGATTTGGAGGTTCGCCAGGCAAAGACTGCGACTTATGAAGAGCGGCTCGAATTCGAAATAGCCACAATTTTGAAGATGGGCTTTCCCGGCTATTTTTTAATCGTCAGCGATTTCATCAACTGGGCAAAGAAAAATGCCTGTCCGGTCGGGCCGGGCAGGGGGTCCGGTGCCGGTTCATTGGTGGCTTATGCCTTGAGCATCACAGACTTGGATCCATTGCAATACAACCTGCTGTTTGAGCGATTTCTCAACCCTGAGCGCGTTTCAATGCCGGACTTTGACATTGACTTTTGCCAGCTCAACCGGGATCGGGTCATTGATTATGTGAAGAACCAGTACGGACGGGATGCGGTGAGTCAGATCGTGACCTTCGGCACGATGGCGGCACGCGCAGCCATTCGCGATGTCGGCCGCACGCTGGACATGAGCTACACATTTTGCGATGGCCTGTCCAAATTGATTTCAAATAAACCCGGTCAACCGATGACCATAGCCATGGCACTGGCGCAAGAGCCTATTCTGGCAAAGCGCTACGAACAGGAAGATGAAGTCAAAATCCTGTTGAACATGGCGCAAAAACTGGAAGGCCTGGCCAGAAATATTGGTATGCACGCAGGCGGTGTGTTGATCGCCCCCGGCAAGCTGACAGATTTTTGTCCGCTCTACCAGCAGCCCGGTAGCCCTGCCGCCGTCAGTCAATTTGATAAAGACGATGTTGAGGCTATAGGCCTGGTTAAATTCGACTTTTTGGGACTTGCAACGCTCACCATTTTAGAGAAGGCGAAGAATCTGGTGATTGACAGGTATCCAGAGCATGCAAACTTTAATTACGAAGCCATAGCATTGGACGACGAAAAGACTTACGCCTTGTTTTCCAAAGGCAAAACCGAAGCAGTGTTTCAATTTGAAAGCCGGGGCATGCAGGCCATGCTGCGCGATGCCAAGCCAACGCGTCTTGAAGACTTGATCGTTTTGAATGCCTTGTTCAGACCAGGTCCTATGAGCTTGATTCCAAGCTTTGTTGCGCGCAAGCACGGTCGTGAAACTGTTGAGTATCCGCATCCCTTGGCTGAAGCCATTCTTTCCGAGACTTACGGCATCATGGTCTATCAGGAGCAGGTGATGCAGATCGCCCAGGTTCTGGGTGGATATTCCTTGGGCGGAGCTGATTTATTGCGCCGCGCCATGGGTAAGAAAAAAGCCGATGAAATGGCCTTGCACCGTTCTGTATTCCGAGAAGGCGCAGCAAAAAATCAGATCGCCACAGACCAGGCTGACGCCATTTTTGACCTGATGGAGGAGTTTGCAGGTTACGGTTTCAACAAGTCACACGCAGCTGCCTACTCACTGCTGGCTTATCACACGGCTTGGTTAAAAGTTCATTTTCCGGCTGAATTTTTCAGCGCTAATATGACGGTGGAAATGGACGATACGGATAAGTTGAAAATTCTTTTTGACGATGCCGCAGACATGGGTATCACATTTGAGCATCCGAATATCAATGCCGGCGAGTATGAGTTCAAGCCTGTTTCCAAAACTGCCATACGTTACGGTCTGGGTGCAGTCAAAGGGACCGGTAAAGCCGCCATTGAGGCTATTTGCGAAGACCGGTTGAAAAACGGAAGTTTCAATAGCCTGTTTGATTTTTGTGTTCGCATAGATAGAAGTCAGGTCAACCGAAGAGCCGTCGAGGCATTGATCAAGGCTGGTGCATTCGACAGTGTATGGAATAGCCGCGCGGAGTTGCTTGCATCTGTAGGACTGGCCTTTGAATTTGCACAATCCCAGGAAATTAATTCCAACCAGGGAGGGTTGTTTGATGCCGGTGATGAACACGGATCCGGCACTTCTGCACCCGACATGGTTAGGCAAAAACCATGGGGTGTACGAGAAAAATTAACCTTTGAAAAATCGGCTGTGGGTTTTCACTTGTCAGGCCATTTATTCGATGAAGCCGAGGCCGAGGTAAGAAAATTTGTAAAAACCAGATTGTCTGACTTGACCGAAAGCCGTGATCCGCAATGGGCTGCGGGAATAGTCCGAAGCGAAAGATCGATTCCTACTGCCAAGGGGAAACTCAATATTTTTGTTTTGGATGACGGCAGTTGCTCATTGGAGATTACCGCCGATGATGCGGTTTTCTCGCGCTTGCGTCCTTTGCTGCGTGAAGATCAACTCGTTATCTGTCTGCTGAAAATTCAAAATGACAGGCGCAACGGCGGCTTGAGAATGTCGCTGGCTGATGCGCTTGATTTGCCGGCTGCAAGATGCCGTTTCGGCAAATACCTTCAAATCACATTGGATGAAAGTAACTCTGCACAGTCAGCGCTGTTCAAGCAATTGATGTCATCGCTCATTCAACCCGGTCAAGTAAAGTCAACCGATGGTTTGCCTGTCCGATTACATTTGCTACTGGCCCAAACAGAAGTTGATATTCAATTGGGCGAGAAAGCGCATATTCATCCCACCGATGAGGTGTTGACCGCGTTGACCGAACTCATACCGGCTGATGATTCAATGATTATTTACGAATAAAACATGTTTTTCAATATTCCCACCATCATGACTTGGACCAGAATTCTGGCCATACCGCTTCTGGTTTGGGTTTTCCGCTGGCCTATCAGCATGGAAATGCGCAACCTGATTGCGACATGCATGTTCGTGGTGTTTGCGTTGACCGACTGGCTGGACGGTTTTCTTGCTCGCAAATTGAATCAAACTTCGGCTTTCGGCGCTTTTCTGGATCCGGTGGCTGACAAATTTCTGGTGTGCGCCAGTTTGCTGGTTCTCGTCGATCTCAGCCGGGTTGATGTCATCGTTGCTTTGTTGATCATCGGGCGAGAAATCGCCGTCTCTTCTTTGCGCGAATGGATGGCTCAAATAGGCGCTTATAAAAGCGTCGCAGTGCACATGATAGGTAAGGTCAAAACCACAGTTCAAATGGTGGCTATACCCTTTTTGCTGTTCGACGGCGTGCTTTTCCTGACGGTGGATACCGGGTTCTGGGGGGAGATTTTGATCTGGATTTCAGCTATTTTGACCATCTGGTCCATGATCTTTTACCTGCAAAAAGCCATACCGCACATCAAAGCCAACATGAAGCAGTGAAGACTGCCTCGGGTGAGTTGTGAAACCTATTAGAATAAGGGAGTACGCCAATAAGAGCACGGTGCATTTCTAAAGCAGCCTGTTGAAGTCCTTGCGCTGCATGCGTCTTGATTTAAACCTGCCTCTTTTCAAGTGCCATCTCAAATCTCATTTCTCAACCAATCAAATTACACCTGTAGTCAAGGGGATCTTTGTGAATAAAACTGAACTGATTGAACATATCGCAGCTGAAGCTGATATTTCCAAGGCTGCGGCAGCACGCGCCCTCGAATCCATGCTGGAAGCTGTCAAAAACACCCTCAAAAAAGGTGACTCTATTTCTTTGGTCGGCTTCGGAACTTTTGAAGTGACCAAACGCGCAGCGCGTGATGGGCGCAATCCAGCCACCGGTGCTTCTATCAAAATCAAAGAAGCCACGGTGCCTAAATTTCGTCCTGGCAAAGCATTGAAAGATGCCTTGAACTAAGATGCGGTTTCGGTGGGGTGCTTAGCTCAGTTGGTAGAGCGGCGCCCTTACAAGGCGTAGGTCGGCGGTTCGAGCCCGTCAGCACCCACCACCCACTTAGGCGAACGATGTTCGCCTTTTTATTTTTTTGACCACGAGCCAGACCATGTTTGATTTCATTCGCGATCACAAAAAGATCATGCAGATTCTGCTGATCATTCTTATTTTTCCTTCCTTTGTTTTATTTGGTATGGACGGCTACAAGCGTTTTCAGAGCAATGGTGACGTTGTGGCAACTGTGAATGGTGTTGAGATCACGAAGGAGGAATGGGAGCAATCACATAAAGATGAAGTCACTCGGATGAGAGCTGCCATGCCGAATATTGATGTAGCCATGTTTGACTCGCCGGCCATGAAATACGGCGTACTTGAGAGAATGGTGCAGACTCGTGTGCTTGAGTCGAGTGCAAAAACATTGAATCTCAAGGTATCAGACCAGCGTATTGCACTGGCTATTTCAGGCATTGAGGGGCTGGCAGGCATCAAAAAACCGGATGGCAGCCTGGATATTGAAAAGTACAAGCAACTTTTGGCCAGTCAGGGAATGACACCTGAAGTATTTGAGAATCGCATGCGTGGTGAAGTGGCCATGCGTCAGGTGGTCAATGGCGTCACTCAAAGCAGCGTGACTTTTCCGGCGCAGATTGATGTTGCTTTGGATTCCTTTTATCAACAACGCGAAATTCAAATTGCTATTTTTTCAGCATCTGACTTTCTGGCGCAGGCAAAACCTTCTGACGATGATGTCAACAAGTTTTTTGCAACCCATAAAAATGAATACCAATCGGCAGAGTCAGCAGACATTGAATACGTTGTCCTGAGTCTTGATGCTATTGAGAAAAGCATTACTCTCAATGAAGCTGACTTGAAAGCGTATTTCGAGCAAAACCAGGCCAGTTTGGCCGCCAAGGAAGAACGTCGCGCAAGCCATATTTTGATCAATGCATCCGATTCTGCGAGTGATGCCAACAAACAAAAAGCACGTGAAAAGGCTCAGTCCATACTCGAAGCGATCAAGAAAAATCCTGCATCATTTGCAGATTCGGCCAAGAAGAATTCTCAGGATCCAGGTTCTGCCGTCAAAGGCGGAGATCTAGGCTTCTTCGCACGTGGTGCCATGGTCAAACCGTTTGAGGACGCCGCCTACGCTTTGAATAAGGGTGAAATCAGTGGACTGGTTCAATCTGATTTCGGTTTCCACATCATTCAATTGACTGACATTAAATCAGCAACTTCTGATTTCAACCAATCGCGTCCCGTGTTAGAAAAAGAATTGAAAAACCAGCAGGCTCGCAAGCAATTTGCCGAAATGGCAGAACAGTTCTCTAATCTTGTCTATGAGCAATCAGACAGCTTCAAGCCGGTGGTAGGCAAATTAAAGCTTGATATTCAAACTGCTCAAAATGTGACAAAAGAAGTCAAGCCTGACCCTAAAGCACCTTGGACAAATGCAAACCTGCTCAAGTCGCTGTTCTCTGCCGACAGTATCAAAAATTTGCGTAATACCGAAGCCATTGAAGCCGGCCCGAATACCTTGGTTGCTGCCCGCATCACCAAACATTTCCCTGCCAAACAAATTCCCCTCGAAGAAATCAAGCCCATTATTGTTCAGGCTGTGCTGGTTCAAAAGGCCCTGGAATTAGCCAAAGAAAACGGCAAGTCCAGACTTGATGAATGGAAGAAAGCACCTGATTCAGCTCAGTTGCAGTCTCCCTTAGTGCTCAGCCGCGAGCAAAATATGAATCTGCCTGGCAACATGGTGGATGAGGCCATGCGGGCGAATACTGCTAAATTACCTCTACTGGTCGGTGTAGATTTGGGCTCCAGAGGCTACGGTATTGTGAAAATCAACAAAGTTCTTGAGAACAACACACAGACTAAATCAGCGCAGTTGCGTGAACGGTTTGTGAAATCCTGGGCAACTGCCGAAAACCTGGCCTATTACGCCTATTTGAAGGAATTGCTGAAAGCCTCCATCAAAGAGCCTGCCCCGGTTGAAAGCGGGAACATGAAATAGAGCAGTTAGAGTTTTCCTAATTGCTCGTTATAATTTGGTATGTGGTGGCTGTAGCTCAGTTGGTAGAGTCCAGGATTGTGATTCCTGTTGTCGTGGGTTCGAGCCCCATCAGCCACCCCAATTTATTCCCCTCATACTGAATTAACGGAGCTTTCAAATGCCTGGACTAGTCCCTGAAATTGATCCGGATGGACTGCTTGAATTTTCTGTTGTCTACACAGACCGTGCACTCAATCACATGTCACAACGTTTCCAAGGCGTGATGCGTGATATCTCCCAAATTTTGAAGCAGGTTTACAAAGCCCATTCAACTGTTTTGGTTCCCGGCAGTGGAACCTTCGGCATGGAGTCTGTGGCCAGGCAATTCGGCACAGGTAAAAAAGTGCTGGTCATTCGCAACGGCTGGTTCAGTTATCGTTGGACCCAGATTTTTGACATGGGCCACATACCATCAGAGTCCATTGTCTTAAAGGCAAAACCCCTTAGCAGTCAAAAGCAATCGCCCTGGGCTCCATGCCCTGTTGAAGAGGTTGTGGCAACTATATTGCGTGAAAAGCCTGCCGCGGTTTTTGCTCCTCACGTTGAAACCTCCGCCGGTCTGATCCTGCCTGACGACTATCTGAAAAAAGTCACTCATGCCGTTCACAGTTACGGCGGAATTTTTGTGCTCGACTGTATTGCATCAGGTGCTATGTGGGTGGATATGCAAACTACAGGCGTTGACGTAATCATCAGTGCGCCGCAAAAAGGGTGGAGTGGTTCCCCTTGTTGTGCCATGGTCATGCTAAGTGAACACGCCAGGCAGGTTATTGAAACCACGCAAAGCACAAGTTTTGCTTGTGATTTAAAAAAATGGCTGCAAATCATGGAAAGCTATGAAAAAGGCAGCCACTCTTACCACACAACCATGCCTACAGATGCTTTAACTCGTCTGCGAGAGGTCATGCTCGAGACTCAACTCTACGGTTTTGAGAAAGTCCGCCAGGAACAAATTGAATTGGGAGCACATGCGCGCGCCTTGCTGGAAAGTAGGGGAATTGTCAGCGTTGCCGCTGAGGGTTTTAAAGCGCCTGGCGTGGTGGTCAGTTACACCACAGACGCAGACATTCAAAACAGCAAGAAGTTTTTGGCAATAGGGTTGCAAACAGCCGCCGGCGTACCCTTGCAATGCGATGAGCCTGCTGATTTCATGACATTTCGAATCGGTTTGTTCGGGCTTGAAAAACTTCATAACATCGATCAGACACTTGGACATTTGTCCACTGCCTTGGATCAATTAGGCTTTACTCAAAAAATAGCGGTTGCTGCCTGATAGCCGTGAGATGCTGACTCAACTCCTGCTGTTCGTATCACAGACGCTGGTTTCTTTTTTCACGGCTCTGCTTCTTTTCAGGTTTTATTGTCAGTTGATCAAACTTAACCTGAAATGGATTGGGGGCAACATAGGGTTGTTTGTTTTTAAAGTGACAGACTGGCTTGTCTTGCCCCTTAAAAAAATTATTCCTGCCATCAAGAACATCGATTTATCTTCACTGACAGCTGCATACGTCGTGCTGTGCCTGTATTCATTTTTGAAATATTTGCTGATTACCGGAAATTTTTCTGATGCAGGTATTTTTGTTTCAACATGTTTTGAGTTGATATCCGCTTGTATTTCCGGGGTTACCGGCATGATATTTGTTTCAGCGCTGCTTTCCTGGTTTTCAGCCAATGAGCAGATGAAAAATCTGTTTGAAGTTTTGGTTACTCCTTTGTTGAAACCTTTCCGCGCATTCATTCCGATGATTGCAGGCGTAGATATTTCACCCTTAGCTGCCTTACTTTTTTTACAGGTCTTGAATATATTGATTCAAGGCATACGGGTTCAGTTAATGGTTTGAAACCACAGTGGCCGTTTAAGTAAGTAGAATAAAAAAACCGCATTAATTGCTTAATGCGGTTCTTACTTAAAGGACTCGTTTGAACAAGTCCTAGTTGCTAGGAATTACAACGCAGCATTTTGTTGAGCTACCATCATATAGAGCATAGTGATGGAGAGCATGGTGTTAAGACGTGAGGTGAGCATGGCCAAGCGTGCTGCTTTAGCTTTCTCGGGAGCTTCGACAACCACAATGCCCAGAGCCTTTTTCTGATTCGGCCAAATAATGAACCACACGTTAAAAGCCATGACCAGAGCGATCCACATACCCAGACCGATGGCGACCACACCGGTTTGCAAGGTCAGAGCTTGCACAATATAGCCCTGCATCCAGGCGACCAATAAACCTGTGATCACAGTTGCCAAGGCGGCGTAGCGAAACCAGAACAAAGCTGTGGGCGCAATGACTTTGCTGATGGCAGGCTTTTGCTCATCTGGAATATTGGGCATGGAGGGAATTTGCACAAAGTTGAAATACCACAACAGGCCGATCCACATCACGCCGGAGACCACATGCAACCAGCGGACAACAAAAGTTGACCAGACGTGGCTGAATTGGATAGGGTTGCCAGTGATTGAAGTGGTGATAAAAAGAACAATGATCAGCAGGACTAGGCCTGCGAATAATGTTTTGTAAAGCGATTGAAGAATTTGTGCCATAAATTACCTTATCCTTAAAGTTAACAAGTCAGGGTTGACGTTATTAAAAACGTAAAAAAATGATTTTGCCATTGATTAACTGGTTTAGTTTTACTCGTTGACCATCACCAGTTTGCCCATCACCAGTCTTTGGTTCATTCGATTGTAAGCCTCCTGAAGTTGGCTCATGGGCATTGTACAGTCGATGACTGGTTTGATCTTCTTTTCTGAATACCATTCTATTAATTTAGTCATCATTGCTGTATTGTTAGCCGGCTCGCGTCTTGCAAATTCACCCCAGAACACACCTACGATAGAAGCGCCTTTTAACAAGGCCAGGTTCAAAGGAATACTGGGTATAGGACCCGAAGCAAAACCGACAACCAAGTACCTGCCACGCCAGGCGATAGATCGCAATGCCGGTTCTGAATACTCACCGCCGACAGGGTCGTAAATGACATCCGGACCTTTGCCATCTGTCATGGCTTTGAGTTTTTCTCTGAAACTGCCATCGCTGTAATTGATGGTTTCATCAGCGCCGAGCTTTGAACATAAATCACATTTTTCTGCCGAAGAGGCTGCTGCAATCACCCGTGCCCCGGCAGCTTTTGCTATTTGGATGGCAGACGTTCCGACGCCACCTGCTGCGCCCAGAATGAAAACAGTTTCACCCGGCTTGAGTTCAGCGCGGTCGATCAATGCATGGTAAGAAGTTGCATAAATCATGATGAAGGCTGCAGCGTCCACAGGATCAAAATCCNAAGGCAGAGGCAGGCAGAGTTTCGCCGGAGCAAGCGTATGTGTGCCAAAGCCGCCGGTTCCCTTGAGGCAGGCTACCGATTGCCCGGGTTTGAGATGGTTTACCCCTTCACCGACAGCTTCAATAATGCCGGCAAATTCTGATCCTGGAACAAAGGGAAGCTCAGGCTTCATCTGGTATTTGTTTTGCACAATCAGCAAGTCAGGAAAATTCAGACTGGCGGCTTGTATACGAATAAGTACTTCACCTGGGGCAGGCTGAGGTGTAGGTAGACTGACCCAGCGCAATGCTTCGACACCGGTTGGATTTTCACATTGCCAGACATTCATAAGGTTTACTTTCATCAGGAATAAAAAACTGCGTGTGAGCCGGCAACTTCATCAGATTGCCCGCCAGGGTGACCATACAATCATGCTTTGTAGGATGATTCATGAAAATTTTGATTTCAAACGACGACGGTTACCTAGCCCCTGGAATTATCGCCTTGTTTGAAGCCATGCGGAAAATTGCAGATGTTGAAGTGGTGGCGCCTGAACAAAATAACAGCGCCAAATCAAATGCATTGACTTTGCACTCTCCCATTTACATACGCGAATCACACAACGGCTTCAGGTACGTGACCGGAACACCGGCTGATTGCGTTCACATAGCGCTGACAGGTTTGTTGAACTACAAACCGGATCTGGTTGTCTCGGGCATTAACAACGGCGCCAACATGGGGGATGACACCATTTACTCCGGCACAGTAGGCGCAGCCATGGAAGCCTATCTCATGGGCATTCCAGCCATTGCTTTCAGTCAGGTCGAAAGAGGTTGGACGCATATTGAAGATGCGGCTGATTTCGCTCGAGAGTTTGTACTGACCATGATGGCAAATCACACGCCTGAACAGCAACCGTGGTTGCTTAATGTGAACATTCCAAATGTTCCTAAGAGTCAATTGAAACCAGTGAAAATTTGCCGGTTAGGTCGCCGACATCCCGCTGAGCGATTTATCACGCAAGAAAACCCACGGGGAGAAACCATGTATTGGATCGGCAGTGCAGGACCGGCCAAGGACGAGGCGCATGACACTGACTTCTTTGCCACAGCAGCCGGTCACGTGTCTGTTACTCCTTTGCAAGTTGATTTGACTGACCACGCCAACTTGCCCGACTTTGCCGGTTTGCTCAACACTTGAAGCTGTTTTGAATGAAACAACGCCCCAGCTTCCCAGTCAAATTAGAGACGGATGCCCAAACAAAAAATAGCAGCGTCTCTACCAGCCCTAGCTGGAGCCAAGGTCAGAAAAGCGCTGGAAATAAAAAGCCTGAAGCCATTTCAGCTTCAGGCTTTGGTCTGGATTCTGCGGCTGTTCGAGCCAATATGGTCAAAAAATTATTGCAATCCGGTTTGGAAGATGACCTGGTGTTACAGGCCATGGGAACGGTTCCACGACATACTTTCATTGACTCTGCCTTGGCCAATCAAGCCTATGAAGACACGAGTTTGCCAATAGGGTTCGGGCAAACCATCTCCAAGCCCAATGTCGTAGCACGGATGATTGAATTGCTCAGGCAAGGGCGGAATTTAAAAATCACCGGCAAGCTCGGGCGTGTGCTTGAAATCGGCACCGGTTGCGGATATCAGGCTGCTGTTCTTAGTCTGCTGTCCACCGAGGTCTACAGTATTGAACGAATCAAAGGCTTGCATGAGAAAGCAAAAGAAAACTTGCGCCCTATGCGATTACCCAACTTGCATTTGATCTTCGGTGATGGTATGAAAGGCTATGTCGCAGGAGCGCCTTACGCAGGCATCATTGCCGCTGCCGGTGGCGATAATATCCCTAAGGAATGGATTGATCAACTAGATACTGGCGGGCGGCTTGTCGCGCCAGTTGTCACTGCCGGGGGGCAGCAGAGTCTGGTTGTGATTGACAAAAACAAAGATGGAATTGAAAAAAGTATTCTTGAGAACGTGCTATTCGTTCCTCTTAAGCCGGGGATCATTTAATGAATAACTTGTCCTTGACCTTTATCTTGCGATGCCGGTGCTTACCTGTCGCTTTGCTGCTGGGTTTTCTAGTCGGATGTATGTCCTCAGGAAGATATGCGCCTGCACCGATTGAAGATCGTCAACGCGTCAAACAAGCAACTCAAAACAAAGCTTCCAGCTCAACAACCGCAAATGCAAAGCCTGCTTCGCCGCCTGCCCCGGTTGTCAATGAACCACCGCCTAAATCAGCTTATTACGTGGTCAAACCCGGCGACACTTTGATCAAAATCGGTTTGGAGCACGGTCAAAATTGGCGTGACATCATTCGCTGGAATTCCATAGAAAACCCGAACATCATTGACGTCGGGCAGATTCTGCGAGTCTTTCCTCCTATGGTGGACCCCTTAGCTGAGGCTGTGGTCGTCAAACCAGTGACATCGCCAAGCCAGGTGGTCAATACTGGAACTGAGGCTAAAACTTCGCCTGTGAATACAACTCAATCCACATCTGCGGTTGAAAATCCGGATGACGTAACCGTTTTTTCATGGCCTGCGACCGGTAATTTAAGTGCAGGTTTTGATGATCTCAAAAACAAAGGCATTGATATTTCTGGAAAAACCGGTGACGCCGTGTATGCCGCTGCTGATGGCCGGGTTGTCTACGCAGGCGCAGGTTTGCGCGGTTATGGAAATCTGGTGATTGTCAAGCATGCGAATAATTTTCTGACTGCTTACGCTCATAACCAGACATTGCTTGTACGTGAAGACCAGTCTGTCAAACGCGGTCAGAAAATTGCTGAAATGGGTAACAGCGACTCTGAAACAGTCAAGTTGCATTTTGAAATCCGTAAGCAAGGCAAGCCGGTTGATCCTGTCAAACTCTTGCCCCCGCGCTGAATTTCGATATGACTTCTGACCAATTGCCCAAGCCCAATCCTGTTTTGTCTATTGAGTCCATGGATTTGGATGCCCAGGGTATTGCGCACCGGGATGACGGCAAGGTTGTTTTCATTGAAGGTGCTTTGCCTTACGAAAAAGTCACGGTCAATGTGCACCGCAAGAAAAACAACTGGGAGCAGGGCACACTCAGTCAATTGATCAAGCCATCCTCGCAGCGAATACAAGCAGCTTGCCCCCATTTCGGTTTGCATCCGGGAGCCTGCGGCGGCTGCAAAATGCAGCACACCAATATGTTTGCGCAAATAGCGGTCAAACAACGTGTCCTCGAAGACAACTTAAACCATCTGGGTAAAGTGATTCCAGAGCAAATCATCAGACCTTTGCAAGGGCCTGATTGGGGATACCGTTTCAGAGCCAGATTGTCAGTACGTTATGTGGCCAAAAAATCCACAGTGTTGATTGGTTTTCATGAAAGAAAAAGCAGTTATGTTGCGGATATGTCAACTTGCCGGGTACTGCCTGATCACCTAAGTCAATTATTGTTACCCCTGAGGCAATTGATCGGCAGTTTGCAGGTTCGCGATCAATGTCCACAAATTGAAATTGCTTGCGGTGACGAAACCACTGCCTTGGTATTGCGCCATCTGGCGCCGCTGAGTCCAACCGACATAGAACATCTGCATAATTTTGCAGCTACCTACCGGGTTCAATGGTGGGTACAGCCTAAAGGCATAGACTCAATTGCTTTGCTATCTGCCAATGAGAAACAAACCGAGCCATCAGCACTTTTTTATGATTTGCCTGATTTTGATTTGCGGATGTTTTTCCGCCCTGTTGATTTCACTCAAGTCAACCCGGCGATCAACCGGACAATGGTTAGCCGTGCCATTCGTTTACTGAATATTCAAACTGACGATAGCTTGATCGACTGGTTTTGCGGTTTAGGCAATTTCACTTTGCCGATGGCAAGATTTGCCAAAAAAGTCACTGGCATAGAAGGCAGCAAGCCATTGCTGGAGTGGGCAAATCAAAACTGTCAGATGAATAAGCAAAGAGATGCTGAAATGCAAAACCATTTCCCTTTGCATCCGGTTGATTTCAAATGTATGAATCTGTTCGAAATGACAGCGGATGAACTTATGGGTTTTGAGCCTGCCAATAAATGGTTGATTGATCCTCCTCGGGAAGGTGCTTTTGCACTCGTCAAGGCTTTGGTTGACTTGATCGAAACGCCCAGGTTAGAGTCAGCGTGGATGCCGCCAGAACGTATTGTTTATGTGAGTTGCAATCCGGCAACCCTGGCCCGCGATGCCGGCTTGCTGGTGCATGTGGGTGGTTACAGATGTGTTTCTGCCGGTATGGTCAACATGTTTCCGCACACTGCTCACGCAGAGAGCATGGCGGTTTTTGAGCTGACATAACAACAGGCCCCGCAGGGCCTGTTGTTAGTAGGGCGTAGAGAAAATTTAATCGCGTTCGCCGCCCATCAAACCAAGGAGTGCGAGCAAGCTTTGGAATATGTTGATTAAATCCATGTAAATGGCAAGTGTTGCGGTGATGTAATTAGTTTCGCCGCCGTCAATGATTTGTTTGATGTCGTAAAGCATATAAGCGCTGAAGATGGCAATGGCCATCATAGACAAAACCATCATGCCAACTGAGGAGCCGACGAAGATGTTCACTATGCTGCCCACCATCAAAACCATGACGCCGACAAAAAGCCACTTGCTCATGCCGGACAAATCGCGTTTGATCACGGTGGCAAGACTGGCCATCAAGAAAAATACACCTGCAGTTCCACCAAAAGCCGTCATGACCAATTGGTTGCCGTTTTTAAATCCCAGAACCATGGCAATCAGCCTGGACATCATTAAACCCATGAAGAAAGTAAAGGCCAGCAGCACTGCAATGCCTTTGGCTGAGTCTTTGGTTTTTTCGATGGCGTAAACAAAACCGAAGATTCCCGCAATAAATACAACCAAGCCCAAGCCGCCNGACAGGGCATAACTCAAACCGGTGGCCACGCCCATCCAGGCACCGAGCACCGTGGGAATCAAAGTAAGGGCAAGTAGCAAATAAGTATTGCGCAATACCCGGTTTCTAGCCTGAGCATCTAAGCCGAGGTCACGGTAGGAAATGGATTGAACCTGATCAGTCATGCAAATCTCCTTTGAGGAACACAGATCTATATGGTACCAATTTATGGCAGTTCAAGTACGGGCTAAGTCCATGTGGCTGGACGGGACTCTCTAGCTTTGCAGGCCATGGCCACAAAGTTGAGCTTAAAAGGGTTAATGCACGGTTATGCTTGGAGTNTTTGACAAGTAAAGCCAAGTAACCATGAAAACCAAAGCCTATCTGGAAATTGCTGATGTAAAACTGATCGCAAGCGCTGCCGAAGCAGAAGCCATCAAAAACAACTGGGCCGTCAGTTTCGCCATCGTCGATGACGGCGGCCATTTGTTATGGTTCCAACGCCTTGACGGAGCGGCACCTGTTTCTGCACATATTGCCCCTGCCAAAGCGCACACTGCTGCCGTCGGCAGACGTGAAACCAAAATTTATGAAGACTTGATCAATGCCGGCAGGTATTCTTTTTTAAGCGCACCCTTGATTCACGGCATGCTTGAAGGCGGGATTCCCATCGTTAAGGATGGACAAATACTGGGTGCCATCGGCGTGAGCGGTGTGAAATCCTCGGAAGATGCGCAAATTGCCAAAGCCGGTTTGGCGGCTATCGGCTTGTGAGCTTCAATAAATCAGACTGTCAGGTTTGATTTCTTGAATGATGGTGGTCGCAATTTCTTCAATGCTTTTCGTGGTTGTGGATAACCAGCGTATGCCGTAACGCCGCATCATTGACTCTGCTTCACGGACTTCGTATTGGCAATTGGGAGTGCTTGCGTACTTGGAATTCGGCCTGCGCTCGTTCCTGATTTCGCTCAGACGTTCAGGCAATATGCTCAGTCCGAAGATCTTTTGAATGTGTGGCAATAGTGCCGGCGGCAATGTTTGTCTTTCAAAGTCCTCCGGTATCAATGGGTAGTTGGAGGCTTTGAGTCCGTGTTGCATAGCCAGGTAAAGACTGGTGGGCGTTTTGCCGCTTCTGCTGACGCCGACCAGGATAACGTCTGATTTTTCCAGGTCGGTATTTTTTTGACCATCGTCGTGGGCCAGACTGAAATTGATGGCCTCAATACGATCGTGGTAGGCCTTGCTTTTGCTGATATCTGAAAACCTGCCGATACGGTGATTGGATTTCAGATTCAGTTCAAGCTCTAGCGGTCTCACAAAGGTGCTGAACATATCCATGATCAATGCCTTGGCGTTGAGTGCCAGGATATCCAGCAGTTCATCTTTTGCCAAAGTGGTGAACACAATCGGCCTGACACCTTCTTTTTCAGCCGTTTGATTGATCTGCATCACGGCTTGCTGCAGTTTTTCTTCTGAGTCTACGAACGGCAAGCGTATATGTCGGGGCTTGATTTCAAATTGCGCCAGGATAGCGTTTCCGAAGGTCTCCGCAGTAATACCTGTTCCATCAGAAACAAAAAAAACGGTACGGTTAAGCATAAATTCTTTCAAATGGCGCAATACGGGAAAAGCCTAAAATAAGCTTCAAACCGAATTAAATCATGCCCCGCCTCGCAGAAATCATTTGAATATTTTCTGCCGCGCCGTCAGAGGTATGTCAGGCCAGAACTCCTTAAGGAGTTCTTGTCTTGTCAAGTTTTAACTTTTGGAGTACTTCATGTCCGTCTTGTTCAGTCCGACTGCAATGGTCGTCCCTTTTGAGAATTTACGAATGTCTGATGTTGAGGCTGTCGGCGGTAAAAACGCGAGCCTGGGCGAAATGATTTCTCAGTTGCCCCAAGGTGTCAATGTGCCGACCGGTTTTGCCACCACCGCCCATGCATTCCGTTTGTTTTTGCAGCAAGATGGTTTGGACGAACGGATTGAGAAAACCCTCAAAAAACTTGACTCTGAAAATGTGGTGGACCTGGCCGCCACAGGTGCAATCATTCGTACATGGATGATTGCGCAGAAATTCCCGTCTGAATTGGAAGTCGAGGTAAAAAAGGCTTTCACTCTTTTGAATCAAGGTTCAGTCAATGCCTCTTACGCAGTCAGATCTTCAGCCACTGCGGAAGATTTGCCAGACGCTTCCTTTGCCGGTCAGCAGGAAAGTTTTCTCAATGTGCAGGGCATTGACGATGTACTTTTGAAAATCAAGGAAGTGTTTGCCTCCCTTTACAACGACCGTGCCATCAGTTACAGAGTGCACAAGGGCTTTGCACACGCCGAGGTCGCCTTGTCCGCAGGTATACAGCGAATGGTGAGATCAGATCTTGGGGCGGCAGGCGTGATGTTTACGATGGACACTGAATCCGGTTTCGAAGACGTCGTGTTCATTACCTCCAGTTACGGTTTGGGAGAAACCGTGGTCCAAGGCGCCGTGAATCCAGATGAGTTTTATGTTCACAAGCCCATGTTGTTACAGGGTAAGCAAGCGATCGTCAGAAAAAATCTGGGCTCTAAATTGATTCAAATGAATTTCTCAACCCAAGCCGAACGCTCAGACAACGGCAAACTGGTGGTTACCCATGACGTGCCTGCCGAGATGCGCAACCGCTATTCACTCAGCGATCACGACATCACGCAGCTGGCTGAATATGCCTTGGTGATTGAGAAACACTACGGCCGTGCCATGGACATCGAATGGGGCAAAGACGGTTCTGACGGAAAGTTATACATATTGCAGGCCCGACCGGAAACTGTGAAGAGTCAGCAAAAAGGCCAAACCGAACACCGTTACAAGTTAAAAAACAAAGGCACGGTGCTGGCACAAGGCCGCGCTATCGGGCAAAAAATCGGTACCGGTCCGGTTCGTTTGGTCAGTCATATTTCAGAAATGGACATGGTCAAACCCGGGGATATTCTGGTGACAGATATGACAGACCCTAACTGGGAGCCGGTGATGAAGCGGGCCAGCGCCATTGTGACCAACCGGGGCGGGCGCACTTGTCATGCAGCCATCATTGCGCGTGAACTCGGCATACCTGCTGTGGTGGGTTGCGGGGATGCGACTGAAATATTGCAGGCTGACAGCTTGGTCACTGTGAGTTGTGCCGAAGGCGATACAGGATTCATTTATGACGGTTTGCTTGAGACCGAAATCTCCGAAGTATTGCGCGGTGAAATGCCGCCTATCGCCACCAAGATCATGATGAACATTGGCAACCCCAGTTTGGCATTTGATTTTGCGCAATTACCTAATGCAGGTGTCGGGCTCGCCAGGCTGGAGTTCATCATCAACAACAATATCGGCGTGCATCCCAAAGCGATTTTGGATTATCCGCACATCGATCCTGAGTTGAAAAAAGCTGTTGAATCTGTTGCCAGAGGCCATGCATCACCTAAAGCTTTTTTCATTGATAAAGTCACTGAAGGCGTGTCCACTATTGCAGCCGCTTTTTGGCCTAAGCCTGTGATTGTGCGTTTGTCGGATTTCAAATCCAACGAGTACCGCAAGCTCATTGGCGGTAACCGCTATGAACCGGAAGAAGAAAATCCGATGCTGGGTTTTCGCGGCGCAGTCAGGTACCTGAGTCAGGATTTTCAGCAGGCTTTCGCCATGGAGTGCGAGGCTTTGTGCCGCGTGCGCAATGACATGGGTCTTGTCAATGTGCAGGTCATGGTGCCTTTTGTGCGTACCTTGGGGCAGGCTCAAAGGGTGGTTGAGTTGCTTGCGCAACATGGTTTACGCCGGGGTGACAATGGTTTGAAACTGATCATGATGTGCGAAGTTCCCAGCAATGCTTTGCTGGCAGAGGAGTTTTTGGAACACTTCGATGGCTTTTCCATAGGATCGAATGACTTAACGCAACTGACACTTGGATTGGACCGTGACTCGGGCATGCCATTGCTGGCCGCCGACTTTGATGAGCGCGACCACGCCGTCAAAGCTTTGCTGGTCATGGCTATTCAGGCTTGTCAAAAACACAAAAAATACGTCGGTATTTGCGGGCAGGGACCCAGCGACCACCTGGATTTTGCCCAGTGGCTGGTTTCTATGGGGATTGAATCTATTTCTCTTAATCCGGACAGCGTGGTCGCCACATGGCGGGCGCTTGCAAGGTAAGCAAAACGAAGTCATGTCAAAACAAGTTACAATCTCAGGTTTTCACCTTGTCGCACCACGACGCAGTGGGCGGCTTATTCCATAAGGAGAGTTCATGCGTCATTACGAAATCATATTGTTAATCCACCCGGATCAAAGCGAGCAGGTTCCTGCCATGCTTGAACGGTACAAAGGTCTGATCACCAATGGCGGCGGCAAAGTCCATCGCCTTGAAGATTGGGGCCGTCGTCAGTTGACCTACATGATCAACAAACTGGCCAAAGCACATTATCTTTGCTTGAATATTGAAGCCAACCAGGATGTGATGGGGGAACTGGAGCACGCATTCAAATTCAATGATGCTGTTCTCAGACATCTGACAGTGTCGAAGAAAAAAGCAGAAACTGCGCCTTCACTGATGATGAAAACAGTCGAGCGTGAAGAAGCCCGCAAGACCCAGCATGCTGAATTCCAAGCCTGATATTTGAATTTCAAATGTGAACCGTGTCGATCTCACAGCACGTCTTGTTGAGATTTCCTCAATGCGGTACTCACCTTCCGGTTTGCCGGTTGTCGAAGTCCGCTTAGAACACGAATCACAGTTGGAAGAAGCCGGTATCCAAAGAAAAGTGAATTTGATATTGAAGTCTAAGGCAGTCGGAATCCTGGCTGAAAAACTGGCACTTCAAGAACTGAACAGCATTTTTCTTTTTACCGGGTTTCTGGCCAGCGGCACAAATTCAAAATCGGTCATTTTTCATATCCATTCGTACCAATCTGTTTCCTAGGAGCCCGTGATGGCCACTTTCAAAAAATTCAACAAAGACAAACGCCCCAAGCGCAACACCCAATCTTTGCTTTTCAAACGCAAACGTTTCTGCCGCTTTACCGTCACCGGTGTGGAAGAAATCGACTATAAGGACATCGACACCTTGCGTGATTTCATTGCTGAAAACGGAAAAATCATTCCCGCTCGCCTGACCGGCACCCGTGCGATTTACCAGCGTCAACTCAATACCGCTATCAAGCGCGCGCGCTTTCTGGCCATGTTGCCTTACACCGATCAGCACAAAATCTAAGGAGAAAAAACATGCAAATTATTCTGCTGGAAAAAGTGGTGAACCTGGGCAATCTCGGTGAGGTTGTCAAAGTCAAAGACGGTTACGCACGTAATTTTCTGATCCCTTCCGGTCGCGCCCGTCGCGCTACCAATGTGGCCATTCAGGAATTTGAAGCCCGTCGTGTCGAGCTCGAAAAAGCTGCGCACGAAAAATTGGTGGCTTCACAAGCGCAAGGCGAAAAACTGTCTGGTACCACTGTGAAGATCACACAGAAAGCCGGTGTTGACGGTCGTTTGTTCGGTTCTGTCACCAATTTCGACATCGCCGAAGAACTTTCCAAAATGGGTTATGCGGTTTCTAAAGCGCAAATCCGTATGCCTAAAGGCCCGATCAAAACAGTTGGCGATTCACCGGTTTCTGTTTCCCTGCATACTGATGTATTGATTGATATTCAAGTATCGGTTTACGGCGAATCCGCTTAATTCTTTCGTGCTCTTTATCAAAACCGCTCCTAGGAGCGGTTTTTTTATTGCCGGACTTATTCACAGGTTCAGTCTGATTCTTGGCGGGGTTTTCAACAGGCTTATCCCATGACAAATCCAGCTGAATTCAATAACATGGGTCTTTTAGAGGATAACAATGTCCGTCGTTTTTCCAGATTATGAAGAGGCCTCGTCGCTTGACAGGCAGGTAGCCCAATTACGTATTCCCCCCCATTCACTGGAGGCTGAATCCAGCGTCATTGGAGGCTTGTTACTGGATAACACTGCATGGGACAAGATCGGCGACGTTTTGATTGACGCTGATTTTTACAGGTATGAACACCGCTTGGTTTTTTCCAGCGTAAGTACGTTGATCAATGCCAATCGGGCAGCAGATGTGATCACTGTGTTTGAACATTTGCAAACTCAGGGCAAGGCGGACGAAATCGGTGGTCTGGCTTATTTAAATTCATTGGCGCAATATGTGCCGAGTTCAGCCAATATTCGCCGCTATGCCGAAATTGTGCGCGAGCGCTCTATTCTCAGAAAACTGATCAGCGTCAGCGACGAGATTGCGACCTCCGCAATGAGCACCAAGGGTAAGCCAGTGCCTTTGATTTTGGATGAAGCCGAGCAAAAAATCTTCAACATTGGTGAAGAGGGCGCGCGTATGCGCCAGGGTTTTCAGTCCATGGGTAATCTGGTGGTGCAACTGCTAGACCGCGTGGAAGAAATGTCGCAAAACCCGAACGACATTACCGGCGTTCCGACTGGATTTTTCGATCTTGACCGCATGACCTCAGGTATGCAGGCCGGCGATTTGATTGTGTTGGCAGCCAGACCTTCAATGGGAAAAACTGCGCTTGCCATCAATATTGCTGAAAACGTGGCGCTCAAAGAAGGCTTGCCGGTTGCGGTTTTTTCCATGGAAATGGGCGCGTCACAACTGGCTATTCGTATCGTAGGTTCTATCGGTCGCATAGACCAGACCAGATTACGTACAGGAAAGTTACTTGACGAAGAATGGCCAAGATTGACCGAGGCAGTCGAGCGTTTGCGCAATGTCTCCTTGTCAATTGATGAAACGCCGGGACTCACGCCCAGTGAACTGCGCGCCAATGCCAGGCGACTGGCCCGCAGCTGCGGCAAGCTGGGATTGGTGGTTGTCGATTACCTTCAACTCATGACCGGTAGCAGCGGCAGTGATGGCGACAACAGAGCCACTGAACTGGGCGAAATTTCCCGCGGTTTGAAGATGCTGGCCAAGGAATTGCAATGCCCGGTGATCGCCTTGTCGCAGTTGAACCGCGGCGTTGAGCAGCGCACAGATAAGCGGCCCATGATGAGTGATTTGCGGGAGTCCGGTGCCATTGAACAGGATGCGGATGTCATCATGTTTATTTACCGTGATGACTATTACAACAAGGACTCCAAAGAGCCCGGCGTTGCTGAAATCATCATCGGTAAACAGCGTAACGGGCCTACAGGTACTGTCAAATTGACATTCCTGAAACCGATCACGAAATTTGAATCCTATGCCGGTCCAAGCTCTGACTATTGATGTTTAAAGTACTTCGCTGGCAAAGTCAGCAAGCCTAGAGCGCTCGCCTCTGGCCAAGGTGATGTGGCCGCCGTGCGGCCAGCCTTTAAATTTATCCACCGCGTAGGTCAAGCCGGATGAACCTTCTGTCAGGTAGGGCGTATCGATTTGCGCCAGATTACCCATACAAATGATTTTGGTGCCCGGTCCGGCGCGGGTGATCAAGGTCTTCATTTGCTTGGGCGTCAGGTTTTGCGCCTCATCAATGATGACGAATTTATTCAAAAATGTCCGACCGCGCATGAAATTCAGGCTTTTGATCTTGATCTTGCTGCGTATCAATTCACTGGTGGCAGCTCGGCCCCATTCACCTGCACTGGTGTCTGTTTTGCCAAGCACTTCCAGATTGTCATCAAGTGCGCCCATCCAGGGACCCATTTTTTCCTCTTCAGTACCTGGTAAAAAACCTATGTCTTCACCGACGCTGACAGTGGCGCGGGTCATGATGATTTCGGTGTAACGGCGTTCATCCAGCACCTGCACCAGGCCGGCGGCCAGCGCAAGCAGCGTCTTACCAGTACCGGCGGTTCCGGTCAAAGTGACGAAGTCAACTTCTGAATCCATGAGCATATTCAGAGCGAAATTCTGTTCACGGTTGCGCGTGGTGATGCCCCAGGCCGCATTTTTGAGGTGGCTGTAATCCTTCAGCGTTTTGAAAACAGCCGTTTTCCCTCTGATTTCTGTTACTCGTGCATAAAGACTGGGCTCGCCCGGACTCTCAAAATAAACAAACTGATTGATGTGCATGCCGGCCACCACAGAGCCGCCTATGCGGTAGTAGGTATGGCCGCCGCTTTGCCAGCTTTCGACGGTTTTCGCCTGTTTAGACCAGAAATCAGAAGCCAGCGCCAGCGACCCTGAATAAAGCAAGTCACCGTCTTCAAGCGTTTTGTCGTTCTGGTAATCCTCCGCTGCCAGCCCTAATGCGCGCGCTTTGACGCGCATGTTGATGTCTTTGCTGACCAGCACAACCTCGCGCGGGGCGTGTAAATCGCCTAAAGCCTTGACGACACCCAGTATCTGATTGTCGGCCTTGCCTTGAGGCAAACTGCTTGGCAACGAGAAGTCAAGCGGAACAGTTTGGAAAAATAATTTGCCACCAACTTCCTTGTGGCCGGTACTTGACAAAAGCAAGCCATTGGTTATGTCGGTGTTGCTGATACCTACAAGTGAATCCAGGGTGCGACTGGTCTGGCGGGCATTGCGGGCAACCTCGGTCATGCCTTTTTTATGACTGTCTAATTCTTCCAAGACGATCATGGGCAGGAAAATATCGTGCTCTTCAAACCTGAACAAGCACATCGGGTCGTGCATCAGCACATTGGTGTCGAGCACAAACAATTTGGTGGGAGAGTTTTGTTCCTTTTTCAGTTTGGACGCTGAAAGCATTTCACTGTTTGCTGGTAAAGCCGGCATGTCTGAAGCATGCGAACGTGATTGCACAGCTTTTGCAGGCTTGGTTTTTTTGACGGGTGTAGCTACAAATGACACTGAATCAGTCGCTTCTGGTCTAGCGTTTGTTGATCTTGCTGTGGTGGAAGACTTCGACGGCATTGCTGTCGCAGTTTTGGACGCAGAGAGTAAATCGGCTCTCTTGCGAGGAGCAGGCGGAAGTGGCATGGGATTAGAGACTCAAGCTGTCGCTGCGGCTTTTTTGAGTGCCTTGACGGCTTTTAAAACCTCATCCACGTGGCCGGGTACTTTGAGGCCACGCCATTCTTGTTTAAGTACGCCGTCAGGGCCTACCAGAAAAGTGCTTCGTTCAATGCCTTTGACTTTTTTACCGTACATGATTTTGTTTTTGACTACACCAAACATGTGACACATTTTTTCTTCAGTATCAGCAATCAGTTCAAAAGGAAGTTCAAGTTTTTCCTTGAAGCTGTCATGTGAACGCATATTGTCCCGGGAAACACCAAAAATGACAGCGCCTGCTTTGGTGAAATCTTTGAATTTGTCTCGGAATTGCATGGCTTCAGTTGTACAGCCCGGGGTATTGTCCTTGGGATAAAAATAAAGAATGACAATTTGGCCTGCGTGTGACTGGTGGTTGACCTTGACGCCACCGGTGGCGTTTGCTTCAAATTCGGGGAGGTGTTTATTGAGAACAATCGCCATGGTTCAGGGTCCGTTGTGACAGTAATCCCGAAGAAAAACTCCGGTAAGCAAGCATTTTATCTCGAAATGCAATGCCGCCTCCTGAAGCATCAAAGTTGCTGATGAAAAGTCTATCGAATCATTAGCAGACGGTGTCTTCCAAAAGCAAAATAGCTGCAACGCGCCTGCCTTCTGCTGCAAGGATATTGAATGTTCGGCAAGCTGCTGCTGTGTCCATGGTTTCTAAGCCCGTGCGCCGTTCAATGAACGCGCCCACCAGCGCTGCGGAGGGGAAAAGTTGTTTTTTACCGCAACCCAGCAAGACAATTTCAGCTTCGGTCGGCGCAATCAAATCCAAGTCTATGGTTTGAATATCGGCGACATATTGACCGGGCCAGGATTGGATCAAACCGTTTGAGCTGATCAGCAGGTTATGGCTGTAACGAACACCATTGATGGCTATCCAGCTTGCTGTGTAAGCAGTGATAGACAAACTGTCTGTGCGATCAGGCTGAAATTTCATGCATTAATGTCGGTGCAATAGAGGAAAAACCCGTAGAAATATGGTCAAATTATAGGCTTTGGATCTGAAGCCATTCTGGAGTTGCGTTGAAAACCATTCATAAATCATCAAAGCTTGACAATGTGTGCTACGACATACGCGGCCCTGTGCTTGAAAAAGCCCGCCAGATGGAGGAAGAGGGTCACAAAATCATCAAGCTCAACATAGGCAATCTGGCTGTCTTCGGATTTGACGCGCCGGAAGAAATTCAGCAGGACATCATCCGCAATTTGCCCGGCGCTGCCGCTTACTCAGACAGCAAAGGTATTTTTGCGGCCCGCAAAGCAGTGATGCATTACTCGCAGCAGCAAGGTGTTGAGGGCGTCAACCTGGATGATATTTATCTGGGCAACGGTGCCAGCGAATTGATCGTCATGGCCACCAATGCTTTGCTCAATACCGGCGACGAGATGCTGTTGCCTGCGCCGGATTACCCCTTATGGACGGCGGCAGTCAGTTTGTCCGGCGGCACGCCAGTGCATTACATGTGCGATGAAGCCAATGGCTGGATGCCTGATATTGAAGACATCAAGGCCAAAATCACGAAAAAAACCAAGGGCATTGTGGTCATCAATCCGAACAACCCGACCGGCGCTTTGTATTCGGATGCTTTGTTGAACAGCATTGTGGATCTGGCGCGTGAACATGGTTTGATTCTTTTTGCAGATGAGGTGTATGACAAGGTGCTTTACGACGACGTTCACCACACTGCCATGGCCAGTTTGTCCAAAGATGTACTCACGCTGACTTTTAATTCACTCTCAAAAAGCTATAGATCCTGCGGCTACAGGGCCGGCTGGATGGTTGTGTCGGGTGATAAAAAACCGGCCAAAGACTATATTGAAGGCCTCAATATGTTGTCTTCCATGCGTTTGTGCGCAAATGTTCCCGGGCAAAGCGCTATTCAAACCGCATTAGGCGGCTACCAGACCATCAATGATTTGATCAAGCCCGGCGGCCGGTTGCGTCGCCAGCGTGACCTGGCTTATGAATTGATCACTGCCATACCCGGTGTCACTTGCGTCAAGCCTCAAGCTGCTTTGTATATGTTCCCCAAGTTAGACCCCAAGATGTACCCGATCCAGGACGATCAGCAATTCATCAATGATTTGTTGCAGGAAAGCAAGGTCTTGCTGGTGCAGGGAACCGGCTTTAACTGGCCGTCAACTGACCATTTCCGTATTGTGTTTTTACCTCACGAAGACGAATTGCGTGTAGCCATTGCCCGGATAGCCAAATTTCTGGAAAACTACAGAAAACACGCTGCATCATGAGGCCGCTGCAAATAGGACTACTGGGCATGGGAACTGTCGGTAACGGCACATACCAAGTCCTGCAAAGAAACAAACTGCAAATTGAACGCCGTCTAGGCAGAAGCATACATATCAGCATGGTGGCTGACCTGGATGTGGCCAAAGCCCGCGCTCAAGTTGGCCAAGACTGTGAAGTGGTGTCGGATGCAAATCTGGTCATAGCCAACCCGGATATCGATGTGGTCATCGAATTGATTGGCGGATATGGATTCGCGTATGACATCGTTTTAAAGGCCATTGCCGCCGGTAAACACGTGGTCACTGCCAATAAGGCTTTGCTTGCAGTGCATGGCTCGCATATTTTTGAAGCCGCCAAAGAAAAAGGCGTCATGATCGGCTATGAAGCTTCCGTGGCGGGTGGTATTCCCATCATCAAGGTCTTGCGCGAAGGATTGACGGCAAATCGTATCCACTGGGTTGCGGGCATCATCAATGGAACCACCAATTTCATTCTGACGCAAATGCGCGAAAAAGGATGGAGTTTTGAAAAGGCCTTGCAGGAAGCGCAATCGCTTGGCTATGCAGAAGCCGATCCGACATTTGATATTGAAGGTGTTGACGCTGCTCACAAATGCAGCATCATCTCTGCCATTGCCTTCGGTATCCCGATTCCCTTTGAATCTGCTCATGTCGAAGGCATCAGTCAATTACAAGCCCAGGATATTCAATTCGCCGCCCAACTCGGTTACCGGATCAAGCTGTTGGGCATCACAAAATCCTCCTCCCTAGGTGTTGAGGTGCGCGTCCATCCTTGCCTGATTTCCGAAAAATCGCTGCTTGCTAATGTTGAGGGTGCAATGAATGCAGTCATGGTCCACGCAGATGCCACGGGAACCAGCATGTATTACGGCAAAGGTGCCGGTGGTGAACCGACGGCCAGCGCAGTGATCGCAGATGTGATTGATATTGCAAGATGGTCTTCGGTGGATCCGGCTTTACGTATTCCTGCCATGGCCTTTCAATCCGATGACGTCTCCGGCATTCGCATCATGGGTATGGACGAGGTCACCAGTTGCTACTACTTGCGCATTGGTGTGGCTGATCAGCCCGGTGTTTTGGCCAGTGTTTCCAGGTTACTGGCTGATGCCGGTATCAGTGTGGACGCCATGATTCAACAACCTGCGGATTCTGCAAGGATGCAAACTGAACTGATCATCCTCACGCACCATGCGCGCGAAGCTGTGATGAACTCTGCGATTGCAAACATAGAGAAATTACCGACAGTGCTGGGTTCAGTGGTTCGCATTCGCAAGGAAGAATTCAACTGATGTTTTATCTTTCAACCCGGGGCTACAACGGCCACCAGAAATTTTGCGACATATTGCTCGAAGGCCTAGCTCCTGATGGCGGTCTTTATCTTCCGGCCACCTATCCCCAGGTCAATCTGCAACTCTTACAACGCTTGCGCGATACCTTTACCACCAAGGGCTATGCTTATCTGGCTTTTGAAATACTGTCCTCATACATAGACGATATTCCTGCTGAAGATCTGTTGGTGATTTGCCGCAAAACCTATACCGCTGAGGTGTTCGGCGATCCGCTGATCACGCCATTGCGAAATATAGACGGTGACCTGCATATTCTGGCTTTGTCCAACGGCCCGACCTTGGCATTCAAAGACATGGCCATGCAGCTGCTGGGCAATTTGTTTGAATACGAATTGAAAAGACGCAGCGAGCATCTCAATATTCTGGGTGCAACTTCAGGTGACACCGGCAGTGCTGCTGAATACGCCATGCGAGGAAAAAAAGGGGTTCAGGTTTTCATGACCAGCCCTAACGGGCGCATGAGCAGGTTTCAACAGGCTCAAATGTTCAGTCTGATGGACGACAATATTTTCAATATCGCGGTCAACGGCGTTTTTGACGATTGCCAGGACATCGTCAAAGCGGTGTCGCATGATTTGGTGTTCAAGAAAAAATACAAAATCGGCACAGTCAACTCTATCAACTGGGCGCGTCTGCTGGCTCAGGTTGTTTACTATTTCGCAGGTTATTTTCAAGCGACAACTGAGAATGCTCAGTCCGTCAGTTTCTCTGTTCCCAGCGGTAATTTCGGCAATGTGTGCGCCGGCCATGTGGCCCGGATGATGGGATTGCCGGTTTCTCAACTTGTGGTGGCGACCAATGAAAACGACGTGCTCGATGAGTTCTTCAGGTCCGGCAGCTACAAAATCAGAGACAGCGCGCATACCTTCGAGACTTCAAGTCCTTCCATGGATATTTCCAAGGCCAGTAATTTCGAACGGTTTATTTATGATTTCCTCAAGCAGGATTCAGCCAGGACAGCAGAGTTGTTTCACCATCAACTTTCAACCAAAGGCGCGTTCAATTTGTCTGCTGAACCTGATTTCGTCAACTTGAAGAGCCGCTATGGTTTTGTCAGCGGCAAAAGCACCCACGACGACAGACTCCGTACCATCAGACGCATGCATTCAGTCTTCGGTCAAGTGGTAGACCCGCACACAGCTGATGGCTTGAAAGTCGCCCTGGAGCACATGAACCCGGGTGAGCCCATGATTGTTTTGGAAACCGCCTTGCCTGTGAAATTCGCTGACACCATCATGCAAGCCATACAGCAAATGCCGCAAGTACCGCACAAGTTCAAAGACCTGGAAAGCATGCCTTTGAAGTTTGAGGTGATGCCTCCTGATATTGACCAAGTCAAAAGATTTATCGAAGCGCATTGCAACAGCTAGTTTTCGTGTTGCATTGACAGGTTTTGTTCTTTTGGCAGATTTTTAAGTTGCATTTCATGAATAAACCACAGTTACTTTCGCTAGACGACGGATTGAGCCAATTGCTTGCTCAGGCATTGCCTTTGGAAGATACCGAAATGGTGTCTAGCTTCGATGCAGACGCACGCGTGTTGGCTGAAGACCTGGTGTCGGAACTCGATGTACCGGCGTTCAACAATTCAGCCATGGACGGATATGCGTTTTGTTTTGATGACTTCAAAGCTTCTGCCGGCGTGCTTGAACACGGACAGCGTATCCCTGCCGGACATTTTCCCGATGCAATGAAAGCCGGGCACGCAGACCGAATTTTCACCGGCGCACCGCTGCCTCAAGGCGCAGACACCGTGGTCATGCAAGAGGAATGTGAACTGCTTTCAGACGGTCGCGTGAAAATTAATTCGCAACCCGTCAAAGGCCAATGTGTGCGCATGCGCGGTGAAGATATTTCATGCGGACAAAAAGTTTTGCAACGCGGGCACCGCTTGACGCCTGCCAGTCTGGGTCTGGCAGCCAGCTTGGGTTTGGCTGAGTTGCCCGTGGTTCGCCGTCCCCGGGTGGCCCTGTTTTCTACCGGGGACGAGTTGATCATGCCCGGAACAGTCAAGCCAGCTGATTTGCCCCCAGGCTCCATTTTTAATTCCAACCGTTTCTTTTTGAAGGCTTTGCTAGAGCGCTTAGGTTGTGTGGTGACCGATGCAGGCATATTGGCAGATGAGCTCTCCGACACACGGGCGGCGTTTGCGCTGGCTGCCAAAACGCATGACTTGCTGCTGACCAGTGGAGGCGTTTCTGTTGGCGAAGAAGACCATGTGAAACCGGCCATCCAATCGCTGGGTGAATTGCAGTTGTGGGCNTTGGCGATCAANCCCGGAAAGCCGTTTGCATACGGCCGGATTCAGCAGGACCAGGACAAGCCTGTGCACTTTATCGGTTTGCCCGGTAATCCTGTCTCCAGTCTGGTGACTTTCATTGTCTTGGTCAGGCCGTTTGTGCTCAGCTTGCAGGCCGCAACACAGACTGCGCTGGAAAGTTTTTCTATGCGAGCAGACTTCGCCTGGTCCAAAGCCGACAAGCGCAGAGAATTTTTGCGGGTTAAGCGCAACCCATCCGGCGGACTGGATTTGTTTGATAACCAAAGTTCAGGCGTTTTGACGTCTGCCGTCTGGGGCGATGGATTGATTGACAATCTACCCGGGCAAACCATCAAACCCGGCGATATGGTTTCTTACCTTCCTTTTATTTCAAGCATCTCATGAAAATTCATTTGCGTTATTTCGCCTCCGTCAGAGAGCACATCGGTCTGGCGCAGGAAACTATAGAAACCAACGCCATAGATCTGCATGCATTGCGCCAGGAACTTATTTCCCGTGGGGAAACCTATGCCGCTGCCTTGGCAAGTGGTAAGGCCATACGCATGGCCTTGAACCAGGTGGTCAGCGATGGCAGCACGCTGTTGCAAGCCGATGCTGAAATTGCTTTTTTCCCTCCAGTCACTGGCGGTTGATCATGAGTTTCAATGTCGTTATACAGACCGGGGATTTTGATGTCACTCAGGAAATTGCAAAACTCCGGCACGGCAATACATCTGTCGGTGCTGTCTGCAGCTTCATAGGTACGGTCAGAGACCGTAATGAAGGCGATCAAGTCGCTTCGTTGGAGTTGGAACATTACCCGGGCATGACAGAAGCTTCAATACAAAAGATGATGCAGGAAGCGCAAACGCGTTTTGATATTTTCGGCGCCACCGTTATTCACCGCGTTGGCTTACTCATGCCGCTGGACCAGATAGTGCTCGTGGCCGTGACTTCAGCGCATCGCGGGCAAAGCTTTCTGGCCTGTGAATTTTTGATGGATTATTTGAAAACCCATGCGCCTTTCTGGAAAAAGGAAGCCACGCCTGCCGGACACCGCTGGGTAGACGCCAGAGTATCAGACGACCAGGCCATGGACCGCTGGGGTATAGCTACTGACAACGCCGGGAAGTAGGCATTTCAGCTGACCTTGAAATCCCGGCTGATCGCCGCAAATACCACATAAGAATCGAATCAATGAGGTAATTCATGCGGTTAGACAAATTAACAAGCAAATTCCAAGAAGCTCTGTCAGATGCCCAAACCTTGGCGCTGGGCGCTGACCATGCTTTTATTGAACCCTGCCATTTGCTGGTAGCCATGCTCAAGCAAGATGATGGGCCGCGTTCGTTGTTGATGCGCGCAGGTGTGAATATCAACGGCCTGCTCAAAGACAGCGAAGAAGCCATTAAAAACTTGCCGCAGATTCAGGGTCAAGAGCAAGTACAGGTCAGCCGCGATCTGGTGACCTTGCTGCAGGCTGCCGAAAAAGACGCGCTCAAACGAGGTGACCAGTATGTGGCCGGCGAATTATTCATTCTTGCCTTTTGCGAATCTAAAAGCGAATTGGCCAATAAGGCACGTGCCCACGGCCTCAATAAGCAGTTGCTTCATGCAGCCATTGAGGCTGTGCGCGGCGGTGAAACAGTCAAGACCGCAGATGCAGAGGGTCAACGTGAAACCTTGAAGAAGTATTGCATGGACCTTACAGAGCGGGCGCGCCTGGGCAAACTGGACCCGGTGATAGGCCGTGATGATGAAATCCGTCGCGCGATTCAAGTGCTACAAAGGCGCAGCAAAAACAACCCGGTGCTCATCGGCGAGCCCGGTGTTGGTAAGACAGCTATCGTCGAAGGCCTGGCGCAGCGCATCGTCTCTGGGGAAGTGCCGGACTCGCTCAAGGGCAAACGTGTGTTGTCGCTGGACATGGCGTCATTGCTGGCCGGTGCCAAATTCAGAGGTGAATTTGAAGAACGTTTGAAAAACGTCTTGAATGAACTCGCCAAAGACCAGGGCAATACCATTGTTTTTATTGATGAACTGCACACCATGGTGGGTGCCGGCAAGGCCGAAGGTGCGATGGACGCAGGCAATATGCTCAAGCCAGCGCTGGCCCGCGGCGAATTGCATTGTGTCGGCGCGACTACTTTAGACGAATACCGCAAATTCATCGAAAAAGATGCCGCGCTGGAAAGACGTTTTCAAAAAATCATTGTGGGCGAGCCCTCAGTGGAGGCGACCATTGCTATATTGCGTGGCTTGCAGGAGAAATACGAGGTTCACCACGGAGTTGAAATCACTGACCCGGCTATCGTGGCTGCGGCTGAACTCTCACACCGTTACATCACAGACCGTTTTCTGCCCGACAAAGCCATTGATTTGATCGATGAAGCAGCTGCCAAAATCAAAATCGAGATTGACTCCAAACCCGAGGTGATGGACAAGCTTGACCGGCGGTTGATTCAACTCAAAATTGAGCGCGAAGCCGTGCGCAAAGAGCAGGACGACGCATCCATTAAGCGCATGACTTTGATTGAAGAAGAAATTCTCAAGTTGCAACTTGAGTACGCAGACTTGGAAGACATCTGGAAATCAGAAAAAGCCCAAGCTCAGGGCGGCGCCATGGTCAAAGAGGAGATTGAGCGTTGCAAGATTCAAATAGAAGAATTCAAACGCAAAGGCGATTTCAACAAGGTTGCCGAGCTTCAATACGGCAAATTGCCTGAATTGGAAAAAAGACTCAAAGAAGCGAATGCCGGGGACTCCGGGATTGCAAAAGTATCGAACACAGCCAGGTTACTCAGAACACAAGTCGGAGCTGAAGAGATTGCCGAAGTGGTGGCACGTGCCACCGGCATTCCGGTCTCCAAGCTGATGCAAGGTGAGCGCGACAAGCTATTGAAAATGGAGGACAGCTTGCACGAAAGTGTGATCGGTCAGGACGAGGCCATTTTGGCCGTGGCCAATGCCATCAGGCGTTCGCGCGCTGGATTAAGCGATCCTTCACGGCCAACAGGCTCCTTTCTGTTTTTGGGTCCGACTGGCGTGGGTAAAACCGAGCTATGCAAATCTTTGGCCGGATTCTTGTTTGACAGCGAAGACCATTTGGTTCGCATAGACATGAGTGAGTTCATGGAGAAACACTCTGTCAGCAAATTGATTGGTGCGCCTCCCGGTTATGTGGGATACGACGAGGGCGGTTATTTGACCGAATTGGTCAGACGCAAACCTTATTCTGTGATTTTGATGGATGAGATTGAAAAAGCCCATCCGGATGTTTTCAACATTCTTTTGCAAGTGCTCGACGACGGTCGTTTGACTGACGGGCAGGGCAGAACAGTGGACTTCAAAAACACTGTGATTGTCATGACATCCAACATCGGATCAAAAATCATACAAAGCATGTTCGGACAAGACCCGGCCGATGTGAAAGACGCGGTATGGGATGAATTGAAAAACCATTTCAGACCCGAGTTTCTTAACCGTATTGATGAAACAGTGGTTTTCCATTCGTTGAATGCACAGCACATTGAGAAAATAGCCGGTATTCAATTGCACGCTCTGGGTCAACGTTTGGAGCGTATTGATTTACATCTGGATGTGTCTCCCGCAGCTTTGCAGGAATTGGCTAAGGTCGGTTTTGATCCGATATTCGGTGCCAGACCGCTCAAGCGCGCCATTCAACAGAGGATAGAGAATCCATTGTCTAAATTGCTTTTGGAAGGTAAATTCCTGCCTGAGGATGTGGTGGCTGTGAGCGTGGACACCATTCACGCACCCGGTGAATTTTTATTCACGTCGGTTAAACCTAAGCCATAAAAAGGCACAAAACAAAAAGGGCCGCGGTTGCGGCCCTTTTCAGTTGATCGCGAAAATCGATCAGCTCAGGTGTTTGCCAATCAGGCTGGCAAGTTCAAACATGGTGACTTGCGCTTTGCCGAAAACTGCTTTGAGTTTGTCGTCGGCATTGATGTTGCGCTTGTTGACCTTGTCTTGCAGATTGTGTTTCTTGATGTAGACCCACAATTTACTGACAACTTCAGTGCGCGGCATCGGGCTTGAACCGATGACTGCTGCCAATGCGCCGCTAGGTGTCAGCGGTTTCATGAATGCTGCATTGGGAGTGCGTTTTTTTGCGGGAGCTTTTTTTGCAGCTACTTTTTTAGCTGGTGCTTTTTTTGCCACTGCTTTTTTCGCAGGTGCTTTTTTTGCAGCTACTTTTTTAGCGGGGGCTTTTTTCGCTGGAGCTTTTTTTGCTACGGGTTTTTTCACAGCAGCTTTTTTCGCGGGAGTTTTTTTCACTGCGGTTTTTTTAGCCGCTTTTTTTGCAGTTGCCATTTTCATTTTCCTTCTAGAAGTGATTGAAATGCCGCNAGGTTCACCTTTTGTCGGCACCTGTATCCTAAGGGAGAAAACTGATTTTTCATAGCAAAAATCTCGATTTCTCCTCTGAAAACTCGAATTTTTCAGTCTTTTTTTGTTTTTCATTCCCCCTCTGACAACGCTTTCAGGTTTACGTACTCGAATAAACGAGATGATTTTTCATAATATGAAATTTAATGCGTATTCTTGCTTCAATTATTCTTTCAGCAAGACCAGTTTTTCTATTTAATCTTAGAAAACTCTTTTAAGTATTTGATTTCATGCGGGAAAAATATATTCATCTATAAGATACAAGATCTTGAATATGTCTTATATAAGACATAAAATAAAAGTTCTGATCAGCTGCTACCGGCAGATCTCATTCATTTCAATCAACTCAGGAGTTCCAACATGTCCAAAACACCACAAAGCCGTGATCAGCAAATCGCCGCTATTGAAAAAGACTGGGCCGACAACCCCCGCTGGAAAGGCGTGAAACGCGGCTATAGCGCCGCAGATGTGGTGCGTTTGCGCGGCAGCATGCACATTGAACACACTTTGGCTCAACGTGGCGCTGAGAAACTGTGGGACAAGATCAACGGCGGCTCTAAAAAAGGCTATGTGAACGCATTCGGCGCCATCAGCGCAGGGCAGGCCATGCAGCAGGCCAAGGCAGGCCTTGAAGCAGTTTATTTATCTGGTTGGCAGGTGGCCGCAGACGGCAACACGTCTGAGACCATGTACCCGGATCAGTCCTTGTACGCCTACGATTCGGTACCCACCATGGTCCGCCGCATCAACAACACCTTCAAGCGCGCTGATGAAATCCAGTGGGGCCGCGGCATCGAGCCCGGCAGCAAAGATTTCATCGACTACTTCCTGCCTATCGTGGCCGATGCAGAAGCTGGTTTCGGCGGTGTGTTGAATGCCTTCGAGTTGATGAAAAACATGATTGCCTCGGGTGCTGCCGGTGTGCACTTTGAAGACCAATTGGCCGCAGTTAAAAAATGCGGTCACATGGGTGGCAAGGTGCTGGTTCCCACCCACGAAGCATGCGAAAAATTGATTTCCGCGCGCTTTGCCGCCGACGTCATGGGCGTGCCCACTATCGTTCTGGCCAGAACCGATGCCGAGGCAGCAAACCTCATCACTTCAGACCACGACGCCAACGACAAACCTTTCTTGACCGGCGAGCGCACGCAAGAAGGTTTTTACCGTGTCAAAAATGGTTTGGAGCAAGCCATTAGCCGTGGCGTGGCATACGCACCCTATGCCGATCTGGTCTGGTGTGAAACCGGTGTGCCTGATATCGGTTTTGCCCGTGAGTTTGCCCAAGCCGTGCATGCTGCCTGTCCCGGCAAATTGTTGTCCTACAACTGCTCACCATCNTTTAACTGGAAAAAGAATTTGAACGACACGCAGATTGCTTCTTTCCAGGAAGATTTGTCTGCACTGGGNTACAAATACCAGTTCATCACCTTGGCCGGTATCCATATCAANTGGTTCAANACCTTCCAATTTGCACACGCTTACGCCAACGGCGAAGGNATGAAGCATTACGTGAACATGGTNCAAGAGCCTGAATTCGCTGCGCGCGAACAAGGCTATACCTTTGTGTCACACCAGCAGGAAGTCGGCGCAGGTTATTTTGANGACGTCACCACTGTGATTCAGGGCGGTTCATCCAGCGTCAAGGCTTTGTCTGGTTCCACCGAAGAAGAGCAATTCCACTGAGATTGTTTGCTTCCCTCAAAGCCCGGTCTTGGCCGGGTTTTTTTATGGGAAAATTGCATATTGACACTTCACAGAATGCAGCGCGGCTAATTCCGCGCTTTTTAATTTCAGACTCATGGTTCAAATCACATTACCTGACGGCTCTTTGCGTGAATTCCCCGGCCCAGTCACCGTGGCCGAAGTTGCTGCTTCCATAGGCGCCGGTTTGGCCAAAGCCACCTTGGGTGGCAAGGTTGACGACCAACTGGTCGATGCCAGTTTCAGCATTTCGCGCAACGCGGGTCTGTCCATCGTGACCGCCAAGGACGCTGAGGGGCTTGAACTCATACGCCACTCTACGGCGCATTTGCTGGCTTATGCGGTCAAGTCAATGTTCCCGCAAGCCCAGGTCACCATAGGACCGGTGATTGAAAACGGGTTTTATTACGATTTCTCATTTGAGCGGCCATTTACGCCTGAAGATTTGGTGGCTATAGAAAAACGCATGACTGAGCTGGCATCCAAAGACGAGCAGGTACTTCGTCGCGTTTTACCGCGCGATGAGGCGGTGGCGTATTTCAAATCGCTGGGTGAGCATTACAAAGCCGAAATCATCGGCAGCATTCCTGCCGGAGAAGACGTTAGCCTTTACAGGGAAGGGGAGTTTGAGGACTTGTGCCGCGGCCCTCATGTACCCAGCACCGGCAAGCTCAAACATTTCAAGCTGATGAAAGTGGCCGGTGCGTACTGGCGTGGCGACAGCAAAAATGAAATGTTGCAGCGAATTTACGGCACGGCTTGGACCAGTAAAGAAGACTTGCAGTTGTATTTGACGCAACTAGAAGAGGCCGAAAAACGTGACCATCGCAAACTCGGCCGTGAGCTGGATTTGTTCCACATCGATGACCACGCACCCGGTTTGGTGTTCTGGCATCCGCACGGTTGGACGCTGTGGCAAATGGTTGAACAGTACATGCGTCAGGTCTACCGTGACAACGGTTACCTAGAGGTGAAGGCGCCTCAAATTCTGGATAAAACCTTGTGGGAGAAAACCGGTCATTGGGACAAATACCGCGAAAACATGTTCACCACTGAGTCGGAAAAACGCGATTACGCACTCAAGCCCATGAATTGTCCCGGGCATATTTTGATTTTCAATCAAGGCATCAAGAGCTACCGAGATTTGCCCTTGCGTTATGGCGAATTTGGTCAATGCCACCGCAATGAACCTACCGGCGGCTTGCACGGCATCATGCGGGTACGTGGTTTCACGCAGGACGATGGTCACATTTTTTGCACCGAAGAACAAATCCTTGATGAGTGCGTGGCCTACACCTCGCTGCTACAAAAGGTCTACAAAGACTTCGGTTTCAACGACATCATTTACAAAATTGCCACGCGACCAGCGCAGCGAATTGGCTCGGACGAAAGCTGGGACCGCGCGGAAGACGCGCTGATGCAAAGCTTGAAGGCCTCCGGTTGCGACTTCATCATTTCACCCGGAGACGGCGCGTTTTACGGTCCGAAAATCGAATACACCTTGAAAGACGCCATCGGCCGCCAGTGGCAGTGCGGCACGATTCAGGTCGATTTCTCCATGCCCGAGCGTCTGGGCGCCGAGTACGTGGGTGAGGACGGCGCACGCCATCGGCCGGTCATGCTGCACCGCGCGATTGTGGGCAGTTTGGAGCGCTTTATCGGCATTTTGATTGAACAGCACGCCGGCGCGCTGCCGGTTTGGCTGGCTCCCGAGCAAGTCATGGTGCTCAATATCACCGACGCACAGGCCGAATATGCACTGGATGTGGTCAAAAAGCTGAAAAATCAAGGGTTTAGGGTGAGCAAGGACCTGCGTAACGAGAAAATTACGTATAAAATACGCGAGCATTCAATGCAAAAGCTGCCTTACATCTTGGTCATGGGTGACAAGGAAATGGCAGCCGGTACCGTCGCAGTGCGCGCCCGGGGCAATATCGATCTCGGTGTGATGACACTCGAAGCTTTCTCCCAAAAGTTAGCCTCTGACATTGCCTGTAAACAATGATTTTTTCATTGTTCACAGGCTCATTGCACGGTGTTTTCAGCTGATTTGTCAGCGACTTTTTGAAGGATTAAACCATCGCTACTGAATTTCGCGATCGCCGCCAACGCGAGGAACGCAAACACCGCCTTAACCGGGAAATCATGGCTCCCGAAGTCCGCGTCAGCGGCCCGAACAACGAAGCCATTGGCGTTCTGAGTCTTGCTGAAGCACTTCGAATGGCTGGTGAACTTGATGTGGATTTGGTGGAAATTTCACCGACCGCTGTTCCGCCGGTTTGCAGGTTGATGGATTACGGCAAATTCAAGTACCAGGAACAGAAAAAGGCAGCTGAGGCCAAGTCCAAGCAAAAAGTGATCGAGGTCAAGGAAATCAAATTCCGTCCCGGCACCGATGACGGCGACTACAACATCAAGTTGCGCAACATCAAACGCTTTTTGGACGATGGCGACAAATGCAAAATCACGTTGCGATTCAGGGGCAGAGAAATCACCCACCAAGAAATCGGCATGGCGTTGTTGCAAAGAATTCGGGATGAACTGGCTGATCTGATTGTGGTCGAGCAGTTCCCCAAACTGGAAGGTCGGCAAATGGTCATGATGATCGCGCCGGGCAAGAAAAAACCGGGTAGCGTAGCCAAACCCGCCGCTGAAACTGCTCCTGCAGCGACAGCGTAAAAGGCCACGCAAACAAGTGTCTCGGGGCTAACAAGTCTGCGTCTGGTTCGCAGCGCCTCACGAGCACAAAAAACAGGAGCATACACATGCCCAAAATGAAGACCAAAAGCAGCGCTAAAAAGCGCTTTCGCGTTCGTCCAGGAGGTACCGTCAAGCGCGGTCAAGCCTTCAAACGCCACATCCTCACCAAAAAGACCACCAAGAACAAACGTCATTTGCGCGGTCCTACCGGTGTGCATGAAACCAATATGGGTCACATGGCGCAAATGCTGCCCATGGCCGGCCTGTGATCAACGGACGAACAAGGAGAATTTGATATGCCTCGCGTAAAACGTGGTGTGACGGCTCGCGCCAGACACAAAAAAGTTTTAGCCCTTGCAAAAGGATTCCGTGGTCGCCGCGGTAACGTCTATCGCATCGCCAAAGAAGCGGTGATGAAGGCAGGCCAATACGCCTACCGTGACCGTCGCGCCAAAAAGCGTGTGTTCCGTCAACTGTGGATCGCACGTATCAACGCGGCTGCGCGTGAATTCGGCATCACCTATAGCCAGTTCGCTAACGGTTTGCGCAAAGCCGCCATTGAGATCGACCGCAAAATGCTGGCCGATTTGGCGGTTCACGACAAAGCAGCCTTCGGTCACATTGTTGACCAGGTCAAGGCCAAATTGGCGGCCTGATCCGGCCTTTAAATTGCCCGTTGCATGACGGGTGATTTGTTGTTCCCGAGGGGTTGAGGTTTCCAAGCTTCAATCCCTTCTTCATTTGTACCAGAGACATGCCATGAACGAGCTCGATTCCTTGGTGAAACAGGCACAGGATCTGTTTGCCGGTTGCACTTCACCTGTTGAGCTGGAGAATGCCAAAGCGCAATTCCTGGGCAAAGCAGGACACTTGACCGAGCGTATGAAGGGCTTGGCCAAACTCGATATCGAAGCCAAGAAAAGCCAAGGCGCATTGATCAATGCGGCCAAGCAGGCTATTGAATCGGCGTTAAACCATTGCCGCGAACAACTCGCACAAGCCGAGTTGCAAGCACAGTTGAAGTCTGAAACTTACGATGTGACTTTACCGGGCAACTTACACAGTCAAGGTGGTTTGCATCCTGTTAGCTTGAGCCTAGAACGCATAGAACATATTTTCACTTCCATGGGTTTTGAGGTGGCGCAAGGACCTGAAATTGAAACCGACTGGTTCAACTTCACGGCGCTCAATACTCCTGAGGACCATCCGGCCCGCTCCATGCACGACACGTTTTATGTCGAAGGCGGCTATCTGCTGCGTACCCACACCAGTCCCATGCAAATCCGGCATGCCATGGCACATGTGCAAAAGTACCAAGCACGGATTGATGCCGGGCAAGCGATGCCTGAAATACGTGTGATTGCGCCGGGGCGTACCTACCGTGTAGACAGCGATGCCACGCACTCACCCATGTTCCACCAGTGCGAGGGTTTGTGGATAGGCGAGAACATCAGCTTCAAGGACTTGAAAGTGGTGTTCACTGATTTTTGTAAAACCTTTTTTGAAAACGACGACCTGGTGTTGCGTTTCAGACCGAGTTTTTTCCCGTTCACTGAACCCAGCGCAGAGATAGATATTCAATTTCCAAGCGGCCCCTTGGCTGGGCGCTGGCTGGAAGTTGCAGGCTCCGGCCAAGTGCACCCGAATGTCGTGCGCAACATGGGACTGGACCCTGAACGATTCATAGGGTTTGCTTTCGGCATGGGCCCCGACAGGTTGACCATGTTGCGTTACGGCGTGAACGATTTACGGTTGTTTTTCGATGGCGACCTTCGTTTTCTCAGCCAATTTCAATGACATTCTCAAGGCAAGTTCATGCAGTTTCCTGAATCTTGGTTGCGCGAATTCTGCAACCCACCCATCACTACACAGCAGCTAGCTGACACATTGACCATGGCCGGTTTGGAAGTCGAAGAGATGCACACTGTCGCGCCTTTTTTCAGCCATGTAGTCGTCGGTGAAATTGTGTCGGTTGAACAGCATCCAGATGCAGACCGCTTGCGCGTGTGCAAAGTCTACATAGGTAAGGAACACACTTTGTCCATCGTCTGCGGTGCGCCAAATGCGCGTGTCGGTATCAAAGTACCTTGTGCACTGGTGGGAGCAGAGTTGCCGCCCGGGGAAGACGGCAAAGCTTTTCACATCAAGCTGGGCAAATTGCGCGGTGTTGAAAGCCAAGGCATGTTGTGTTCTGCGCGCGAGTTGAAAATTTCTGAAGACAGCCAAGGTTTGTTGGAGTTAGCAAACGACGCGGTTGCTGGCGTCAATATCCGTGAGCATTTGAACCTTGACGACACATTGTTCACCCTCAAGCTCACACCGAATCTGGCCCATTGTTTGAGCGTTTATGGCGTGGCGCGTGAAGTGTCCGCGTTGACCGGCACGCTTTTGAAGCAGCAGGTTTTCACGCCCGTTTCACCCGACATACAAGACGTGTTGCCTGTTGATGTTCAAGCAGATGACTTGTGCGGACGTTTCAGCGGTCGTATCATCCGTGGCTTAAATACCAACGTCAAAACGCCGCAATGGATGGTGCAGCGCCTGGCGCGTTGCGGCCAGCGCAGTGTCAGCCCCTTGGTTGATATTTCCAACTATGTAATGTTTGAGTTCGGCAGACCCACACACATTTTTGATTTGGAAAAAATCCATGGCGGTTTGACAGTACGTTGGGGCAAAAGCGGTGAAACTTTAGAGCTTTTGAGCGGCCAAACGGTCACGCTTGACGACAAGGTAGGCGTCATCGCAGACAAACAGCAGGTCGAGTCCCTGGCTGGCATCATGGGCGGTGCTGCCACTGCTGTGTCAGACAGCACCACCGATATTTACCTTGAAGCCGCTTTCTGGTGGCCGACGGCGATAGCCGGCAGATCGCGTCGTTTTAACTTTGCCACCGATGCTGGACATCGCTTCGAACGTGGCGTGGATCCGGCTGGCACTGTCGAGCATATTGAACACATCACTACATTGATAACTTCTATTTGTGCAACACCTTCTATGCAAGTCGGCCCTGTGGACGATCACCTGACAAACATGCCGCAGCCAACACCGGTGACTATGCGCGTGGCCCGGGCCAACAAAGTTCTGGGCACGGACCTGAGTCAGCAGGCAATGACAGACGCTTTGAAAGGTCTTGGCTTGCAAGTCAAAGAAAACCCCGGCGTGATTGAGGTGATGCCACCAAGCTTTCGTTTTGATTTGAAGATCGAAGAAGATTTGATTGAAGAAGTGGCTCGCATGTCCGGTTTTGACAACCTGCCATCAACGCCGCCAAGCGCTCCTATCACACCGAAAATCCTGCCTGAACATCGCCGCAATGTGTTTTCAGTTCGCCGCCATCTGGCTGATCTGGGCTACCAGGAAACCATCAATTTCAGTTTTGTCGATGCCGCCTGGGAACACACGCTGGCCGGCATTACAAGCCCCTTGCAGTTACTCAATCCGATTGCCAGTCAGATGAGCGTGATGCGTTCATCTTTGATGGCTTCGTTGTTACAAGTTGCAAAATTTAATTTAGACAGAAAAGCCTCTCGCATCAAAGTGTTTGAAACCGGTCGCGTCTTTAGGCGCGACTCCTCGGTGACGGACAGTTTACAAACCGTGGCCGGTATCCACCAACCCATGCATCTGGCCGGACTTTCTTATGGGTCTGTTCAACCTTTGGGTTGGAATGCTGACACTGCGCCTGTCGGATTTTTTGATGTCAAAACAGAGGTCTGCAATTTATTGACTGGTTTACAACCCGTGTTTCATTCGGCTGAACATCCTGCTTTGCACCCCGGACGCTGTGCCCGCATAGAACACCAGGGCCAAACCATAGGCTGGCTGGGTGAGTTGCACCCTAAATGGCGGCAGCAGTGGAATTTTGCTCAGGCCCCTGTGTTGTTTGAATTGACCTTGGACGCCTTGCTGGAGCATCCCTTGCCGCACCCTCAAACCGTCTCCAGATTGCATCCGGTCGAGCGGGATCTGGCCATCGTTGTGAACGAGACGGTGACCCATGATGCTCTCATGCAATGCATACACAGCACAACTGAGGCTACCGCTGTGGAGCGTGTTGTGTTGTTTGATGTGTACCGTCCGCAAAAACCTGATGCCACGGTATCAGCCGGTGAGAAAAGCATGGCGGTTCGACTGTTCCTGCAAAGCAAGGATGAGAACACTATGACAGAATCGCAAATCGAAGCGATCATCCAAGCCATAGTTGAGCAATTGACCCGTAAGCTACAGGCCAGACTGCGTACTTGAAGGAGCGTTATCCATGAACCTGTCATTTGAAAGCCTGGAAACTCCGGCATTGACCAAAGCCCAATTGGCTGAATTATTGTTTCAGCAAATCGGTTTGAATAAGCGCGAGTCCAAGGACATGATCGACGGATTTTTTGATTTGATCTCAAAAAAGCTAGTGGCTGGTGAGGACGTCAAGATTTCCGGTTTCGGTAATTTCCAGATCCGTACCAAAGCACCGAGACCCGGTCGCAATCCGCGCACCGGTGAGGCTATTCCTATACAGGCTAGACGCGTGGTGACTTTTCATGCCAGCCAAAAGCTCAAAGAACAAATTCAAGGCTTGACCGCAGCTGCGTCTGATTAAGCAAACTTAATTTTTCATTTTTGTTGGGTCTCACCATGAAGCATCTGCGGTAATTGTGCAAATGTTGGAGGATTGCCCTTTAATTGACTATTTTTTTCTGTTTTTATGTCGATATGCTTTGAATGACTCCGGTCTTCGTGTAACCTCTATAACCCGCTTCTAACTGATTGTTTTCATGGAGAATTCTCTCCCTTCCATTCCAGCAAAACGCTACTTCACCATCGGTGAAGTCAGCGAGCTATGCGGCGTCAAACCGCATGTTTTGCGCTATTGGGAACAGGAATTCACGCAGCTGCGTCCCATGAAAAGACGCGGCAATCGCCGCTATTACCAGCACCATGAAGTGTTGATGATCCGCAGAATCCGGGATCTGCTTTATGAGCAAGGTTTCACTATCATCGGTGCACGCAATAAATTGCAGGAACTGGTTCAACACGAACGTGACAAAAAACGTTCTGGTGAAGTCATGTTGGCCGGGCTTGAAGTGCTTGAAGAAAATTTGCCTTTAGACGAAGGTAAAAATGAAGATCCTTGGGTCGGCAGTTTGTCCGGCAATGACGCCAGCAAATTACAGTTGCTACGACAGGAATTGTTCGAAATACGCGGCTTGCTCGATTAAGTTCTACTCAAGCATGGCTATAATGGTACCAACGGCGTGTAGCGCAGCCTGGTAGCGCACTTGCATGGGGTGCAAGGGGTCGCGAGTTCGAATCCCGCCACGCCGACCAAACATTCAGGGTTAGTTCTCACAAAGAACTAGCCCTTTTTTGTATCAACCATTTTTTGATCGACTGCTCAATGAAAAAACTCGTGTTTCTCGCTGCTTTTCTTTGTGTCTCAGCCCAGGCTGAATGGCAATTGATTCATACCGAACAGGGCAACTCTAGGTTCTTTATAGACTTAGAAACCGTCACGGTTGTTGATACTTACAAACGCATCTGGGTGTTGAACGATCTTGGTAAAGCCAATGATCAAGGCGTCATGTCATTCCGTTCAGTTGAGGAATACGATTGCCCTCAAGTCAAGGGAAGAGTCATGCAAATCGCCGCCTTTACCGCCGAAATGGCCGGCGGCGAAATACTTGCCAGGGGTAATGGCAACGGTAATTGGATACAGCCTGAAAGCGGAACATTGGATGAAAAAATTATGCAAAAAGTTTGTGCCCTTACCAAATAAACCACAAGTTTAAATTTATTGCATTTGATGGTTTTAAACAATAACAGGATGTGAAGTATGGGTGTGATGGTTTGTCAGAAATGCGGTTTGCCAGACAGCAGCCCCAAGCCGTTTAGATGTTCAAAATGCGGTGCAAAAGATTTTTACGAATCATCCCCGTCTGCTTTTGCCCCAAAGAAAACTGAAGCTAGTTTTTCCGCTCCAGCTACCACGGCCCAAGAGAAAACCAGCGCATCTGCGGAAGCTGTCAATACTGTCACTTTGTTTGATAAGTATGGCGGCGTGCCGACCATTGCCAAATTGGTGCGTTCTTTTCACAAAGAAATCATGCTCAGGCCGCATCTTGCTGCTTACTTTGATGGAATTGACCTTGAGCATCTGGCCGAGCACACGGTCAAATACATTGCCTATGTCATGGGTAAACCCGCAGAAATCTATACCGGACGCGACATGTACACTGCCCATGCCAAGCATCACATCCACGGCATTCACTTTGACGAAGTGACAGATGTATTGAAAGATACCCTGACCCATGCCGGCGTGGCTAAGGCTGATATTGATACCATCATGAATCGGGTAGAAGGTTTGCGGGAAATGATCATTGTTTAACTCCGAAAGGGTATTTGTGAATACTGTCTTCAAGGCGGAAAGACAAGACAGCCCACATATTCAGTGGCACAAAACACCTGCGAGCCTGTCATTCAATCAACTTGCTTTGCGTTACGTAGCCAGTCTTTCTATTGAAAGGCGAGCAACTCAGATTCACACCCGCATTAATCACTTGAGCTATCCGCTGCTGGGCTTTTTCGGCGAATACCGGATTGAAAATATATCTGCGCAAAGCGTTCGCAAATTCGTTTTTCGCTTGCAGGAAAACGGTTTGCATGAGAAGAAAATTGATGCTTGTCTGGTGACTTTTCGTGCTTGTATGAAATATGCAGTCTCACAAAATTGGCCGGTTGATCAGCGCTTGACCCGACCTTTGGCCAGCTTCGATGAAGCATTGATGCCGGGTAAACCTGTCATGAGCGCCATCGAGTTCCATGATCTGTACCAGGAGTTGGTGCAGGACATGTCCGGCGATATGTTTCACTGAGCCTTCGGCACCCCGCCGTAGGTTTGCCAAGTTGAACCTGCCAGCCAACCTGCATCCACAGGCAGATTGATACCAGTGATGGCAGTGGCCTCCGGTGAAAGTAAAAATGCCACACCTACCGCTACTTCATGAGGTTCAACCAAGCGGCCCATCGCTGCTTGCGATATCAAATCCTGCGGATCCCGGTCGCCTCGGTCGATAGCAGCTTGCAAAGCTTCGGTGCGGGTGTAGCCCGGCGAGAGTGCATTGATGCGCACGCCGGTGCGTCCCCATTCGGCGGCCAGGCCTGCTGTCATAGAAATTACCGCGGCCTTGGCCGGGGCATACGCATGCAGCGGGTTGGAACGCATGCCTGCAATAGAGGCAATGTTGACAATCGCGCCATTTTTACGTTTGACCATGGCAGTGCCAAATACGGCGCAGCATAAATACGTGCCGCGAAAGTCCACATTCAATACGCGCTCCCACTCATCCATGCTCAGTCTGTCTGGCGGCAAACGGTTTTGCAAAATACCTGCGCTGTTGACCAGCGCGTTCACCGGGCCGTATTCAGCTTCGATTTTTTCGAGGCTCGCTTTCACAGCGGCTTCGTCGGTCACATCGCAGGCTATAAAGCCGAGAGCCCTGGGATCTACAGAGGCCGGATCGGGTAAATCCATCACTACCACCTGGTGGCCTTTGTCGATCAGGTATTTGACGCAAGCCGCGCCGATACCGCTTGCGCCGCCGGTCACTAAAGTCACAGAAGTTGTTTTCATGAGGTTGAATAAATTATTGGTTGCCGATGACACCTTGCAGTATCACAAATTTTGCGGAGAAGGGCGCCTTGGCTGAAGCGCTTGCGAGGGTTTTGTTGTCGGCGTTTAGCGCTGACACATTGAACTGGTATTCGTGTCCAAGCGTGGTGAAATTTTCAGGGCAAGGGCCTTTGTACTTGTCCAGGCTGCCGGCGATGACCAGGAATTCTGCGGGAAAGCCTTCGGGCTTGACCAGTTCACCGCCACCGTGGTCATGCTTGTTGTTATCCAGATCGATCATTTGAATTTGCAGACTGGTGGTGCCGGGCGGGATGTTTTTCAATTTCAGTGCAGGCGATGTGTTATTGCAATGGTTAGACATCAGCCAGCGAAAATCGACTTGCA